>PDWI01011031.1_pt1 | contig 9993 bp, 9 predicted proteins | sample 1430891 | NCBI WGS metagenome assembly PDWI01 (sample SAMN01162508, study PRJNA174530) | Oral metagenome, whole genome shotgun sequencing project. | biome: Marine environment; feature: Marine mammal; material: Swab sample of the gingival sulcus; isolation source: swab sample of gingival sulcus... | reverse complement strand
TTTAAAAGTGATTTTAGATTTATCAGGATCAATCAAACGAGCTTTTGACTTACCAAATGATAATGGTCCCATACCGCCTTTGCCACCGCCTTGCATTTGGCGAGAGAAATAAATGATAATACCAACCACCAATAAAATAGGTAACACACTGAGAATAACCTTAGACAACATACTTTCTTTGTAGCGTTCTTTGGCAGAAATTTCTACATTGTGAGAGCGAAGTACGGGAATCAATGACTCTGTGTCTAAAGCCTCAGGATTATAAGCATATAAATTCTTCCCACTCTGCAGGATATAATTAATACGGAACTCTTCTAAATCAAATGTGACGGATTTAACTTCATCGTTGTTAACTGAATCTAAAAATTGCGAATAACTACGCTCCTGCGTATGACCTCCGCCTGCACCAGACAAACTGCTAAAACTATTTAATACAGCCATTAACACAGTAATCATGATAATCGTTAGCAATATCTGTTTCTTTGAATTATTCACAAAATAACCTCTTACATTACAAATTGAAAATTTATTAATTAGTTGACAATAATACCGTCATTTTAGCTCACGAGCGAGCAGATAAGTTTCAATACTTCTCGCTCGTGATGCTTTGGGCTTTCTAATTGTTACCCGTTTAAAATCTTTTCTTGCGGTTTTGACCAACTCATCAAACCCCGAACCGTGGAAAACCTTACACAGAAAGCTACCATTGGGTTTTAGGTTATTAATCGCAAAATCATAAGCCAACTCAACCAAATACATACTACGTGGTTGATCAATGGCTTTCATACCACTAGTATTGGGGGCAATATCCGAAATCACAAGATCAATACCATTGAAATCTTTAATAGTTGTCATTAATTCTTCCAACACCGATTCTTCACGAAAATCCCCCTGTATAAAGGTTACATCTTCCATCGGATCAATGGGTAAAATATCTAAACCAATGACCTTGCCATTTATCTGCCCATTTTTTTGACGTAGCAAATCAGCAACGTATTGTGACCAACCACCAGGAGCAGCCCCTAAATCGACAACAACTTGCCCGGGCTTGATGATTTTATCTTTTTCTTGTATTTCTATTAATTTGTAAGTCGCACGACTGCGATAGCCATCTTTCCATGACTTTTGTACAAATTCATCTTTAAAATGTTCTTGTAACCAACTTTTGCTACTTTTACTACGTGCCATTATGTATGGGTTTTGTTATTATAGCTCTTTATTCTAACGTAAAAGACTATGCTAACCAACAAACAAATAAAACATCTTCGTGCTTTAGCACATCCTTTAAGTTTTATCCTACAAACAGGTGATAAAGGCCTAACGCAAGCAGTACAAGAAGAAATTGCTATCGCCCTTAAAGCTCACGAACTGATCAAGGTTAAGCTCAACGCTGAGCGTGAAGAACGTGACAAGATGATTAAACAAATCATCACCGAACAGAAATGTGAGCTTGTTCAATATATTGGCAAAACAGTTGTACTATTTAAACGCAATACAAATAATATTAAAATTGAATTGCCTAAGGGCTAAAAATAGGAATTAACGATAAAATTAAGGTTGTTTCGTGAAAAAAATATTAATTGGTGTCACTGGCAGTATTGCCGCCTATAAATCGGCTGAATTAGTCCGCTTGTGCAAAAAGGCAGGCTATGAAGTGCGTGTCGTTATGACGCAATCCGCCACTGAGATTATCACACCGATGACTTTACAAGTGCTTTCACAAAATGAGGTTCGTGTTGATTTATTTGATCAAGAAGACGAGGCAAAAATTGACCATATTTCTTTAGCCCGTTGGGCAGACCAAATTATTATTGCCCCTGCGACTGCCAATATTTTAGCTAAATTAGCGACTGGTATTGCCGATGATTTACTAACAACACTTTGTATTGCTACGGATAAACCCATCGCCCTAGCCCCTGCGATGAATCGTTTAATGTGGAAAAATGACACAACGCAAGAAAATCTAAATAAATTGTTAGAAAATGGCTATCAGTTAATTTCTCCCGAGGCGGGCGAGCAAGCCTGTGGTGAAGTTGGCATTGGGCGCATGGCCGAACCTGAAAATATTGTCACTTGGTTGGACAAGCAATTTCCTACACCACTAAAGGGAAAAACAATTGTAATTACCGCAGGCCCAACCATCGAACGTATTGATCCTGTGCGTTTTATCAGCAATGATTCTTCCGGAAAAATGGGCTACGCGATTGCTGAGAAAGCGACTGAGCTAGGAGCTACCGTCATTCTGATATCGGGGAAAACGGCTTTAGAAACACCCACAGGTGTCAAACGCATTAATGTTGAATCCGCTAAAGACATGCTAAATGCAGTAATGGACAATATAAGCCGTGCCGATTGGTTTATTGCTACCGCTGCAGTTTCAGATTACACGGTTGCAGAGCCCGCAATACAGAAAATGAAAAAGACGGGGGATGAGGGATTAACACTAACTTTAGTACAAAACCCCGATATTCTAAAGACTGTTTGTCAACTAGCAGATAAGCCATTTTGTATAGGCTTTGCCGCTGAAACAGAAAACGTTATTGAGAATGCCAAAGCCAAACGCCTACGTAAAGGTGCAGATTTAATCGCAGCCAATGACGTATCAGATAAAAATATTGGTTTTAATAGTGACAGTAACGCCATTACCTTAATCGGAAAAGATAGTTATCAAAACAATTTCAGTATAATGACGAAATCTGAATTGGCAAAACAGTTATTACTAGTAGCACTTGACTATCAGTCAAAACATATTTTATAGCAATAAAATTATAAATGGCTATCTAAGTACTTTCCTATATCGTACCGTCATTCTGTAGTCCTCACTTTAAAAATTAATCGCTAAAAAATAATCATACTGATTAATTAGCTTTTGTTTTTGCCTCAAATTGCATATTTTGTCGTGCTTCCTATATAATATTGTCTTAAGTAAAAACGAATATTTACATTATTTTATTTTAAAGGACTTATTTGTGGTTGATAACTTAGAGACACAGGCACATTCAAGGGAAAAATCCTACCGCCCAAAAAAAATGAGCTTTCTCATTCTAGGGTTTTTTATACTTATATTATCTATTATTATCGTTTTATATTGGGCTAGCCAAGACAAAACAAAAACCCCAAAAGCTACTGAAAAACAGCAAACTACTGTTTTAGCGAATGTGATTAGTCTCGGTAATAACCAAGTGATAATATCCGCAGGCGGTTTTGTCGATGCTAAATATAGTAGTCAGATTGTCGCAGAAGTTAGTGGTAGAATTATCGCTATTTCACCACAATTGGCCGTTGGCAAAATACTTAAAAAAGGTCAAGAATTAGTCCGTATTGATGACGTCAACTATCAAACCGCATTACTCAGTGCCAAAGCAAACTTAGCAACAGCAAAAAGCCAATACCTTCAAGAAAAAGCCAGAGCTCGACAAGGTGCTAGAGATGCAAAGAAATTAAAAATAAAAACCAGTGATTTATTATTACGTAAACCACAGTTAATGGCAGCTAAAGCCGCTATTGACAATGCAGAAGCTCAATTGACATTAGCAAAAGATAATCTAAACAAAACAATCGTCAAAGCTCCTTTCAACGCTATTGTTGTCAAACGCCATGTTTCCACAGGTGATAGCGTTATGGGAAATACGCCTATTGCCCGGTTAGTCGATACTGAAGCTTTTACTGTAAAACTCACATTAGATGCTAATTATTACCCATTATTTACTATTGGTAATGAGGTGGCACTCACAGATCCCATCATGAAAACTAACTACCAAGCAAAAATTACACGCTTTGATCCAACACTGGATAAAAATACGCGTACTTTTGGTCTTTATGTTGATATAAAAAAACCATTGGAAAATAGTAAACCCCTACTACTTAATACCTATTTGCAAGCCCAAATCAAGGGGAAAATAATTGCTAATAGCCAATGGATTGATAATATAGCTATTAGTGATAATCAATATGTCTGGTCAAGTGATAAAGAACAACGTTTAGTCAAAATTCCGCTCACCTTACTCTATCGGGGCAAGCAGCAGTCTTTAGTTCAATTTAAAGATCCTACTGTTAATCATTTCATCAAACGACCTCAAGAAAGCTTTTTTGAAGGTGAAACTGTTCATGTCGACCTTACCAAAGTAGCCAAGGATAATCGTAATGAATGATTATCGTGTTCTTGCGAGCAAACACCCCATTCTTAACTGGTTTATCAATAACGCCGTTGCTTCCAATTTACTCATGGTGGGTATCCTGCTGTGTGGCTTATATATGGTTGGCTTTTTTGGTCTATTTGGACAAACTTCAAAACTAAGATTAGAGTCTTTCCCTGCTCGAGAAAGTGATACCGTTACTGTTGTCGCAGGTGTTAATGGCTCTAACCCAGAAGATATTGAACAAGGTGTCACTAATAAAATTGAAGAGGCACTGCAAAGTGTACAAGGTATAGAGAAAATCACTTCAAAAAGCAGCTCAGAGTCTGCTGAAATCACTGTCAAAGCCGTCAGTGGCTACGACATGGATAAGCTGTTTGACGAAATTAAAACACAGGTGGACAGTGTTGGAAATCTCCCCGCCGAAGTAGAAAAAGTAATTGTTAAAAGAACAGATTGGCAACCTTCTATCCTATGGGTCACACTACATGGCAATAGCAATGAAAAACATTTAAAAACCGAAGCTAACCGCCTAAAAAATCGTTTATTACAAAGTAGCTATATTGAAAAAGTAGAAATGAGCGGGGTGAAAGCTGATGAAATCAGTATTGAAATTTCAGAGCAGTCACTAAAAGCTTACGGTTTAACCTTGGAAAAAGTTGCCTCGGCTATTAATAATAACTCTCTAGATTTGGCAACAGGTTCACTGGAAACCTCACAAGGCAATGTTTTCCTAAGAATTAAATCTCAAGCTAGAAACCAAAGTGATTACGAAAATATTGTCATCGGAACAAATCCCGATGGCTCGTTATTGCGATTAGGCACGATTGCAACCGTAACGGATGGGCTTGCCGAAAGGCAGTCTTATGCTGGTTTTAACGGGCAACCAAGTTTGACAATGCGATTAAAGTCAGGCAAAAATGCTAACGTTATTGAAGCCAACAAGGAAGCCACCCAAATAGTTAACGAATTTGCTCAAACGTTGCCAGATAATATTACTGCAACTATCTGGAATAATCGTGTTTCTTTTGTCAAAGACCGTATTGATTTATTTGTGAAAAATAGTATTACGGGTGTTACGCTGGTTTTTTTGCTACTCACGCTTTTTCTTAATGTTCGCCTCGCATTTTGGGTCGCATTGGGTATTCCTATTTCCTTTACAGGTGCCTTGATTTTAATGAAATATTTTGATATTTCAATTAGTTTAATTTCACTGTTTGGCTTTATCTTGGTCTTGGGGATTGTGGTTGATGATGCCATTGTTATTGGAGAAAGTATTTACTCTTGGAAAAAACGCACAAACAACGCTCCCTACGCCACGCTTAAGGGAACAGCCAGAGTTTCTGTCGCTGCAACTTTTGGTGTCTTGACAACTGTTGCTGCTTTTTTACCACTGACTCAAATTGATAGTAAGGCAGGTAATATTCTGGGACAAATTGGTAGTGTTGTTATTTTTTGTCTGTTGTTTTCTTTATTAGAGTCCAAATTAATATTACCTTCTCATCTCTACCACGTCGATGTTGCAATAACGAAACATCACGCTAAAAATACGTGGCAAAAATTACAAACATCGATAGCCCATGGCCTAGAAAACCTTGTTAAAAAAACTTACCTCCCCGTATTAACGTTGGCTTTACGTCAGCGTTATTTTACCTTTTTAGTTTTTCTTTCTTTTTTTGTTTTGGCGATTGGGACAATTGTCGGCGGTATCCTACCCGTATCCATCATGCCGTACGTAGAATCACAAAGTATTTCTCTACGTGTTGAAATGGATAAAAATACCAATGTGAATGAAACCATTCGTCTTGCTCAAAAAGTAGCCAACGACTTACGCACTACTGATAAGCAGTTAATGGAAAAATATCACACGGAGACGCCAAATATTACCAATATTTCTGCTTTTAATTTTGATGATACTACTTTTGTTATTCAGGCGGGATTAACACTTTCAGACGATCGTTTAGCACCATCAGTTATCAGTACTCAATGGCGGCAAGTTGTTGGCGATATTCCGGGGGCAAAGTCTATTAATTTTAGTGCTAGACAGCGTTTTGCCGATTCTGATATTGAGCTACAACTTTTAAGCGAAAACCGTGAAATACAGCAAGCGGCAAGCAACACATTAGTTGCTGCCTTACAAGGGGTTGAAGGTATTATTGATATTAATAACGATCAAAGTGAAACAGATAATGAAATCCTGATTCAACTGAAACCCGAAGCCAATGCTTACGGTATCACAAAAACCCAACTCGCCAGAACTATTAGAGCAGCTTTTTACGGTACAGAAGCTGAACGCTTGCAACGAGGCACTGAAGAGGTTCGTGTTATTGTTCGCTACCCAAAAAATGAACGTAAGAGCTTATCTGACCTGCAAAATCTCAATATTTATAGCAAAAGTGGAGATGCCATTCCCCTGATGGCGGTGGCCGATTTATCCTTTGCCCAATCCCCGAAAAATATTGAGCATATCAATGGAAAACGAACCATCAATGTCACTGCCAATATTGATAGAAAAAAAACGGCTTCTGAAGATGTGATGCGGGTAATCAATGAAAAAATCTTACCACAAATACAAAAACAGTATCCTATTGATATACGATTTGGCGGCGAAGCCGAAGAAGATGAAAAAGCGAAACAGAGTATGCAATTAGGCTTTATTATTAGCCTTATACTTATTTATGTTTTACTGGCAATTCCGCTAAAGTCCTATACCAGGCCATTAATTATTATGTCCGCTATTCCATTTGGTATTATTGGGGCAATTATAGGCCATTTACTTTTAGACATGACCCTGTCCATGCTGAGTTTGTTTGGTATTATTGCCCTATCAGGCGTTGTCGTCAACGATTCACTACTGTTACTCAGTACTATCCAGCAACATAGAGAAGAGGGAATGACGGTACAAAAAGCCATTATCGTCACAGGTGTCAGACGTTTTCGCCCTATTATCTTAACGTCTATTACAACTTTTGTCGGATTAATGCCGATGTTGTTTGAAACTTCATTTCAGGCACAATTTTTAATTCCCATGGCAGTTTCTCTAGGATTTGGCATACTATTTGCCACGACAATTACCTTGGTACTAATTCCCATCGTTTACGCAATGTTTAATGATATTTACCACTTGTTTTTTGTAGAAGTGGATCATTAAGGTGGTTATTTATGAAATTAGGTTATCAGTTTTTCATTAATCGAGTTGCCTATTGGGGTATCGCTGTTGGTGCTTTTTTTAGCTGCGGAAAAAGTTTTGGTGTTTGGTTACTACCTATTTTGGTTTTCATGTTATTACTAATGACCATAGCAACAGCTCCTGAGCAAATTAAAAAAGCTGATTATCGTTTTCGTAGAAAAGGTATTAAAAATAGACAGTATCTTATTGTCGTATTACAAAGTTTTATTAATGTTTTTATCTCGATATTTCTATATGCTGCACTCTATCGACAACATGGATTAATTGTTAATGGTGTTTCACGCCATATTGATTGGTTGGAAGCCACCTATTTTAGCGGTGTAACATGGACGACAGTGGGCTATGGTGATATGATTACACCTCGTAGTTTACAGCTAATCCCAACGATTGAAGCAATTAATGGTTATTTAGCAATGGCTGTTATGATGGCATTAATTTTTAAACATATTGACACACAACACCGATTTGACTCATCTAAAGATGAGTAAACCTTCAAAGTGAGAAGAACATGATTATTGAAAGTAAAAATATTGTTATAAAACATTTAGTTAACCGTCTAAGAGATATTCGCACAGGTTCTTTTGAGTTTCGTACCGCAATTGAGGAAATTTCCCGTATTTTATTATCTGAAGCTTTGGAAAATGCACCAACAATTATCGTCAATATTGACACTTGGCAAGGTGATTTAGATGTGCAAATGATAGAGGAACAATCCTTAGTTTTTGTCCCTATTCTTAGAGCCGGCGAACCTATGCTAACTGGGGTTTTAAAATCATTACCTAATGCCCGCAGTGGATTTTTAGCCATGAAACGTGATGAAGAAACGGCAGAGTCTTTAGTTTTTTATGAAAACATGCCTAATTTAAAAGGCAAAACAGTCGTTTTACTCGATCCTATGGTTGCCACCGGTGGCTCACTTGTCGATGCCATTACTTTAGTTAAAAAGAAATCACCTGAGAAAATTATCTCACTCAACATTTTAGGGGCTAAGGAAGGTGTTGACATCGTCCATAATGCCCATAGCGATATTGAAATGTACATTGCTCAAATCGACCCGCGTCTTGATGAGAATAAATATATTCGCCCGGGTTTGGGTGATGCAGGCGATAGAGCTTTCCATACAAAAAATTAATCAATTCTAAATAACTTATACAATGAGGAAATATTATGCAAGCAACAGCTAGACACATTTTAGTCGATAGTGCCGAAAAGGCTCAGCAACTTAAAGAAGAAATCCAAGGCGGTGCAGACTTTGCTGAAATAGCAAAAAAACACTCTTCCTGCCCGTCAAGTGCCCAAGGTGGCGATTTAGGAAAATTTGGACGAGGCATGATGGTGCCTGAATTTGACGAAGTCGTCTTTTCAGCCCCCATTAATGAAGTCCAAGGACCTGTTAAAACGCAATTTGGTTATCATTTATTAGAAGTTACTTCTCGTAACTAATCTCCTAAATCACACAATCTAAAAAGGCCTATCGTACACTGATAGGCCTTTTTTAGTTGAGATAATAACAAACAACAGAATGACGGTACTGTTTGCTACTTTTAAATTATGACGATAAATCTAAAATCGCCTCAATTTCAACTTCTGCCCCTTTCGGTAACCCCGCCACTTGCACCGCGGCGCGAGCGGGATAAGGTTGAGTAAAATATTCTGCCATAATCTCATTTAATGTGGCAAAATTAGCTAAATCCATAACAAAAATATTTAGCTTCACCAGTTGGTCCATATTGCCACCAGCGGCTTCAACAACAGCTTTGATATTTTTAAAAACCTGATGTGTTTGTTCGCTAAATCCTTGTACCAATTCCATCGTTTTAGGATCCAATGGAATTTGTCCCGACAAAAAGACTAAATCTCCTGTGCGGACAGCTTGTGAATAAGTTCCTATGGCAGCAGGTGCATTATTAGTCGCTATAATTTTTTTCATTGGTTGTTTCCTCATGTTGGATAAATTTTACAGAACTCAGTGTATTAAGCTCCTCAATCATTTGCTCTAACTGTAAGACAGTATTAAGACGAATTTTAAAAACTATAGTTACTTCACCGGCCTGCATATCATCGGGAAATTGAATACCCTGAATATTAACTTGATACCTTCCCATCGTATCAGCAATATGGGCCAACACACCGGGTTGGTTATACGCTTTAATACGAATTCTTGAAAAGAACGTATCTTTAAAAGTAACTTTCCGTAAAGCGTTACAGACTTTTCCGCGAGTTATTTCATGTAACGCTATCTTTTTAAACAAGGTTTCTAAATTAATTTTGAAATGTTTTTCTGCAACCTCTATCAGCATATTATCTAAATATTGGTAGTGTGTATTGTGTTTAGATAAATAATCCATAATCTCTTGACGCCCACGCTCCACTAGAGCTTCTGTGGGCAAACCTCGCAAAAAGTGACGAATAGCAGCTCTCGCTCGGCCTGTTTTAATTTTTTTCAGCCATGAACCCTTGGGGCTGACCGCCGGATCTGTGAAGAGCTCAACTGTTTGTCCATTACTCAGTTTGTAGTCAATCGCCACATCAACACCATTGACTTTTGCACTACTGAGATGATTGCCAATTTCTTCGTGAATATAATAAGAAAAATCAATAATGCTTGCTCCTTTGGGCAAGGCAATGGGTTCACCTTTGGGGGTAAATACCTGAATATCAAAACCT
>PDWI01011029.1_pt1 | contig 9994 bp, 9 predicted proteins | sample 1430891 | NCBI WGS metagenome assembly PDWI01 (sample SAMN01162508, study PRJNA174530) | Oral metagenome, whole genome shotgun sequencing project. | biome: Marine environment; feature: Marine mammal; material: Swab sample of the gingival sulcus; isolation source: swab sample of gingival sulcus... | reverse complement strand
AAAATATTAGACCTCGCAAAAAAAGATAAAAGTTGGATTTATATAGATGTTTGGGGTTCTTGGTGTCAACCTTGTAGATCTGAATTACCTGAATTACAATCTTTTTATTTAAAGAATCAAACATCTAAAAATTCAAATTTGAAAATTTATACCTTATCCTTTCATTCTTCAGACCTCAAGGAATTTATGAAGAAAAATAAATATACTTTCCCTGTGAGTGAGGTAAATAAAAAGACTATTGAATTATTCGATGTCGCGGGATTCCCGACAAAAATATTAATCACTCCTCAAAGGAATTATATAAAAATACCTTTTAATACAGATTGGAAAGAATATATTAAAAATTATACTTTAATAAAAGAGTAATTTGAATATGAATATACGGATACATCTTATCATTTAATAAATAAAAACTAAACCATCTCCTTGATAATTTGTCTCCTATTTATCCCATAGAGTTGTTAAAAAAGTGCGGTAATGACAGAAAAGTTGCAATCAAAAAGTCAAAAGTATATATTAGTACTCTGCTAAATACAAAATTTTGATTTAGGAATAGTAAAATATCCTTTAAATCATGGATTTGTGTAGATTTAAATTAAAGTTTTAGAGTTTTAATAAATTAAAAATTAAGGAGAATGTTATGGAAAAGTTTGACGGTTATGCAAATAAATATGATACATGGTTCATGGAAAATGAAAATTTGTATAAGAGTGAATTCGGGCTTGTAAAAAAAGCTTTGGGTGATGTTACAAATAAAGAGGTTCTTTCAGTAGGTTGCGGTACAGGATTATTTGAAAAAGGACTGGGTGTTAAAAATGGAATAGAGCCCTCTGCTGATATGGCAGATATTGCAATTAAACGCGGAATGGATGTCAGAGTAGGGACATTAGAAACATTGGATTTAGAGAAAGAAAAATATGATATTATTTATTTTAATGGTTCTTCTTCATACATCAAAGATTTAAAACCCTCTTACCAAAAAGCTTACGATGCTCTAAAGAAATCAGGGAAACTAATACTAATTGATGTCCCTAAAGAAAGTGCCTATGGCTTAATGTATCTTTTGGCTGCTGCCAAAAACACATTTAAAGACGATATGTTAAAAGGGGTTTTACCCAAATCACCTTATCCGATTGAATTGGTTAAATCTGCTGAATGGCACACCTCCAATGAAAAAATTGCAGTTTTAAAAGATTTGGGAATTAAAGAATTCGAGTACTATCAAACATTAGTAAAAAATCCTGTTTATACAGACGATGAAGTAGAAGAAACAATCACCGGTTATGAACGAGGCAGTTATGTTGCCATAGTAGGCAAGAAATAAATGAATTTCACAGATGAATTAAAAGATACTTCAAAAGAAATTTGGGAGTCAGGGTATAATCATAGTTTTGTTCAAGAAATTGGAAAAGGAACTTTATCTAAAGAACGATTTAAATTCTATCTAATGCAAGATTATAAATATTTAATAGAATATGCTAAGGTTTACGCTCAAGGTATTGTCAAAGCCAATAAATTAGAGACTATGCAAAAACTCTCAAAAATTCTGTACGATACTCTAAATCATGAAATGGATATTCACAGAAACTATATGAAAGGTTTTGGTATTAAAGAAAATGATATAAAAAATATAAAAACTTCTTTATTTAATAAAGCCTATACATCAAGTATGCTCGCAATAGGAGCAAATCAGTCAATAGTAGAGGTTATCACGGCTCTCCTACCTTGCAATTGGTCATATTTAGAATATGCTCGTAGGCTAAAATCGGATTATAAAGAAAATCTAAAAGATAATTTTTATATTTCATGGATAGAAGGCTATGCTTCAAAGGAATTTGAAGAATCATTCAATTGGTTTTTTGACTATTTAAACGGTAAATCAAAATCCATGAATGAAACTCAAAAAGGAAATCTAATAGATATATTTAAAAAAAGCCTGGAATTTGAATATCTTTTCTGGGATATGTCGTATAAAATGGAAATGGGATATAAATTATAAAGATTTATTTCAATTATTTAGAGCAAAGGCTAAATTATAATATTTAGCCTTTGCTTGTTTTTGGATAGAAACATACACTGTATATTTTTTGTATACCCCTTAGATAATAAAATTAAATGTATATATAAAGAATAAACTTTATAAGAAAAAAAATAATTTTTTTAAGTTTAATATCTTTTAGTATTGAACTTATACAAAGAATTGACTTTACAAAGAGGGTGTTTTATACTGAATTTATTGTTAATGGCTTAAGATTAGAGAAGGGAATATTATGGAATTTATAGATTTAAAGAGACAACAAAAAAGAATAAGAGAAGACATAGATAAAAGAATATCCAATATTTTAAATCATGGCAAATATCTTAACGGACCTGAAATAAATGAGCTTGAAGAAAGATTAGCAAATTTTTGCAATGTTCCCCATGCAGTTGCCGTATCAAGTGGAACAGACGCTCTATTAATGTCTTTAATGGCACATAATATAGGACAAGGAGATGCTGTTATTACCACTCCTTTTACTTTTATTTCTACAGCAGAGACCATAAAATTATTAGGAGCTTTGCCTGTATTTGCGGATATCAAAAAAGATACTTACAACATAGATGTAAATGAAATCAAAAAGGCAATTATTTTTTGTAAAAAAAATAATATCAATGTAAAAGCAATTATTCCCGTTGATATTTTCGGGCAATCAGCAGATTACGATGAAATTGAAGCAATTGCCAAAGAAGAAAATTTAATTTTAATTGAAGATGCCGCACAAAGTTTTGGTGCCACTTATAAAGATAAAAGATGTGGCTCTTTTGGAGATATTGCCATAACAAGTTTCTTCCCTGCCAAGCCTTTGGGATGTTATGGGGATGGCGGTATGCTATTTTGCCATAATCAAGAAATATATGAGAAATTAATATCAATCAGAGTTCACGGATTTGGGAAAAAAGGATACAATCATCAAAGGTTAGGGTTGACAGCAAGAATGGATACTATGCAGGCGGCTATTATCTTGGCAAAGATGGAAATTTTTGAAGAAGAAATAGAGATGAGAGAATCAAAGGCAGCTAATTACATAGAACTTTTTAATGCATACTGCACGGTACCTTTTATAAAAAACCATAATAAATCTGTTTGGGCACAATTCACTTTATGTCATCCCAAAAGAGATAATATCATTTCTGCCTTAAAAGAAGAAAAAATACCGTGTGCTATATATTACAGCAATCCATTACATCTCCATGATGTTTTTAAAGATCTTGCTTATAAAAAGGGAGATTTTCAAGTATCAGAATATGTGTCAACACAAATTTTTGCTATTCCTTTTCATCCTTATTTAAAAATAGAAGAACAAGAATACATTGCAAATGTTATTATAAAGGCTATAAATAACTAACTTTATAAGCTCTGACAATTTAATTTAAATTTTTGGTAATCACAAATTCTGAGTTTAATTTCTAATGTTTCTTCATCATTTTCTATAAGATAAATTAAGCCTTTTCTTACTGCCAAAGGATAATATTTTTTATTAATTTTAAATGTAGAAAGATATTTGCCATTTAAACTAAATTCATCAAATGTAAGAGTTTTTTTTTCTTTAAGATTTAAACAAACAAGAAGAATATCACCACCCAACAAAAAATTAATCTTCTGTCTATTTTTATAATTAACTCTATATCCCCTTTGAGGTTCTTTAATAGAAGAAATTAATTGAAAATTATTTATATTATAAATATTTATATCATAATCACACTTATTGTTTATAATTAATTTATCTTTTGTCGTATCAATATGTAATTGTGCAAGAGCAAAAAAATCGTATTGAGATTTATAAAAATGTTTAACCTTTATCTGTAATTTTTTTTTTGAATTAATAGCCTGAATATTATAAAAGAGATTTATTTCACTGTTTTTTTTTATAGAACCTTTTAATGGTAATTCTTTTAATGTTAAAATTTTCCCTTTTATATCCATGCCAAGGAAACCATCACAATCCAAATTGATTTTTCTTTCTTGGACTAATGAGCCGTCTTTTCTCTTCTCCAACAATTTCTCTCTATAAATATCATAAAGATAAACAGTATCTTTATTTCTATCTATTGTATAATAAAAAGAACCTTGAACTTCTCCCGGTCCTTCTCCTACAGTTAATAAATTTCTTATAAATTTACCTTTGTTATCAAAAAGCAATAATTGTTTTTTGTCTCTCAAGACAAAAGAATCATCCTTGAAGAAAGAAAGATTGTGAGGCCAAACAAAATAATAATCATCTCCGCTATCAATTATTTGGTAAGTATCTTTTGCGTAAATAAAAGAGTATATAAAGATAATTAGAATGAATAGAAATTTTTCTTTGTGCATAAAAAAATAGGGAGCAAAGAATTTTGCTCCCTAATATATTATTTTTGGTACTTATAAAATCTTTTTGTATTTAGCAATCAAAGCCTTTAATTCTGCATCAATTTTTTTCATTTCTTTCTCAATTGCTTGTTTCTCGGCAAGACCAGAATCACCTTGAGATGATGAAGAGCTACCTGAACGTAAGGCTTGAAGTTTCTTTTCCATAGACTTTACTTTCTTGTATTCCCAATCAGGAGCGTCCATACCCATTTTTCTGTACTTCTTTTTAATTCTTCTTTTTTCACGCTTGATATTTCTCTCTAAAGAAGCTATTTGGCTAGCATTCTTTGCTGCTTGGTTATTCTTTTTTCCGTATTTAGCATTAAAACGATCAATTCTCTGTTTTAATTTATATTTACCCACAAGCATATTATTTGCATAAGATTTTGCAGATTTAGCATTAGAAGCTTTTGATTCTTTTGAATAAAGAACATATCCTTGTACATAATATTCAGCTGCCTTTTGATATAAGGCTGAATTCTTTTTAGCTCTTGCTTCATAACATTTAGCTATTTTGATAGCAATTCCGCCTGTCTTTTTAGTTTTATACATACTTTCAAAAACATTGGCTGCAGGAGAAAAACTACCTTTTTTAAGAAGAGCATTGGCATAAGCCTTTTTAATTTCTATATTATCTTTATCTTTCTGGGGTAATGTTTTATAAAAAGATATTGCTTCATTAAAACTTTCGTCTTGAAAGACCAATCTTTTCATTTTGTGTTCAGGTGTTTCTGACGGTGGTGGCGGTGTGGTAAGCTTTTCTTTTAAACTTTGTGCTACTTTTATAACATCGGAAAGTCCCTCTTTCTTTGCTATAGCCAAACAAGCATTGGTATATTTTAAAGCTTTATCTTTGTTAAAGACTGCTCCACTTTTCACACCATAAGCATTACCAATAACAAGATTTAACCTTGCCTTTTCTCCACCTTCAAATTGTCCTACCATAGGACTTTTTAACAACTTTTCTCCTCTAGAAACGGTTTCTTTATAATCCCCTATCTGATAGTAATCTAAAACTATCCAATAATTAGCTAAAGCTGAAAATTTTGGACTTGAATTTGGATACTTTTTAAGATAAGCATTAAAAGCGGCTATTCTCTCTTTTCCCGGTTTTTTTTGCATAGATTTTACATAATCTTCAGTATAACCACCGGCCTGTGCAACTAAAAATCCTCCAGTAAGAGTTAAAATAACCAGAGCAACTAAAATTTTTTTTGTCATATCTTACTCCTTAATAATAAAATATATAATTATTCTACTTAAAAGAATTTATATTTTCAAGTGAGTTTTGATTTTATTTGAATAAAAAAGCAAAAGAAGGCGAATATAATCCTCCTTTTGCTTTATTTTTATACTAATTATCTTTCTTAAAACTGATAAACCAATCTAAACAATACGATCCTTCTTCTGGCTTTTCAACTCTTTCTTTTGCCACACCGCATGATCCTGGAGGAGGAATAATAACATCATCACCAGGAACCCAATTAGCAGGAGTTGCTACTCCCTCTTTTTCCGATTTCTGTAAAGCTTTTACTAAACGCATAATTTCATCCATATTACGTCCGTTTGAAAGAGGATAATATATAATTGCCTTTATAATTGCATCTGGGTCAATTATAAATACAGCTCTAACCGCTTGATTAGTAGAAGCATTGGGTTGTACCATACCAAATTTATTTGCTACTTCCATTTTTAAATCTTCTATAAGAGGAAATTTAACCTCAATATTTTCTAAGTTTTTGAACTTAATTTTCTCTTTGATTGTTCTTAACCAAGCTATATGAGCATAAAGGCTATCTATTGATAATCCTATGAGCTCAGTATTAATTTTCTTAAAATCTTCTTGCATAGATGCAAAAGTCATAAACTCTGTTGTACAGACAGGTGTAAAATCAGCGGGATGACTAAAAAGTATTACCCATTTTCCCTTATAATCTTCAGGAAAATTAATTTCTCCCTGTGTTGTTTGTGCTTTAAAAACAGGTGCCTTATCTCCGATTAAAGGCATATTTTGTTGACATTTTACTTCTTCCATATTTAAAAACCTCCATTATTTTATATTTTATAAGAATAATATAACAAGAATAAAGACTTCTTGCAACAATATATTTTAAAATTTCACATAGTTATTTTTTTAAACAAAATTATTTACGAAGCATTTTATAGGCTATAAATTTTTCTTTATCTTCTTGGCTATCATACTCTTTGGTATATAAGACATTTCCTTTAATTTTGCCATAAACTCCGTCTCTGCTTGTGTAAAAAGGCAAATAAGTATAGCCGACAAATTTTTGATTATCATCAAAGATATCATATTTATACATATTGTTTTGCTTATTCTTTTCATAAGTTTGGACATAAATAAGACCTTTGTCGGAGACCACAAAGGAATTAAATGCCGGCATATATTTGGTAAAAAAGACTTTATCTCCCAATACTTTACCCTGTTCCCCTTTAAATTGAGCAAGGAAATCTTTTTTATATTGTTCTCCTACTTCAACTTTTTTATAATTATCTTTTTTGATTTTTCCCAAAAGCTTGCCTTGCAAATCCCAAATATTGATTATGTAATCATCAGAGCTTAAGCCAGTATAAATTTTAGACGGAGTTGTTATATATGTTAAATATTGATAACGAGCTTTTATTTTCCTGCCTACAAAAGGATTAGGCGTTTTTTTGACTTCCAAAATTTTGATTTCGTGCAAATCATCTTTGGCAATTAATGAAAGCTTATCGCAAATAGATTTATCTTTAGGATCAATATAATTGATACAAAAAAGATAATTACCGTTTGCCAAAAGAGAATTTCTAAATATAAATGAACGTGAAAATGTACTGACTTTAAGTTCTTTTATTAATTTTCCGTCTTGAGAATAAATTGAAAATCTTTGATTGCCGTTATTGGCAACAACTATTTTATCTTTATCAAAAGCAATACCTGATTGTTTGTTCAGTTCTCCGGGACCTTGACCTTTTCTACCGAAGATTTTTAAAAGTTCCCCCTCATTTGAATACAGGGAAATATTTTCTTTGTTTAAGAAAACAATATTTCCCTCTAGGCTGACATCAAATTTATTAAACTTAATAATTCCCTTTTCTTCTAATTTTTCATTAATGTCAATTTCAAATTTCTTCTCCAAAGAAAAAACTACTTCTTTATTCTGCTTTTTTATTTTGACTGTTTTCTTTTCTATTTTTGGTGTTTTACTCTTTTCTTGCTTTTGACATCCGACAAACATGATTAAAGTTAAAATAATGAACAAATAAAATCTTTTCATAAAATCCCTCCCTTTATTCTTCTTTCTTATCATTATAAGAAAGACCAATACCAATTGCAATGATATTGATAAACATAAGAACTTTACCAACTAATTCCAAATAGGTTTGGTTTTTATCTCCTTGCCCTTTCCTGTTCTTATAATTCTTGGAGTCAGAGAAATAATTACATCCGTACTCTTCACTTCTTTTTCATCTTTACCAAATAATCTACCCAGCAGAGGAATTTTAAGAAGCCCTATAGTTCCGTTTAAAGATTTTCTCTCCTCTTCTCTGATAAAACCTCCTATTATATTAGTTTCTCCTTCTTTTAGACGGATAACATTTTCTATTTCTCTTTTACCTAAAATAGGGAAGTTATCTTTATTGTAAGAGGCGACAAAATTCATGGTTAATTTTATCTTAATACTTATTTCTCTGTTATCATGCACATAGGGGGTAATATTAATTGTTAAACCTACATTTTTATATTGATAAGTTGTTTGGGGGATGGTTTGTGCTCCGCCTGTTGCATAAGCCATAAATTGAGTATTGGGGATAGGGATTTCTTCTCCGACCATAAATTTAATTTCCTCTCCGTCCAAACCTCTTAAATTAGGCTTGGCTAAGATTTTATTCCTATTGTCGTTTTCTAAAAAATGCAATGCTACTGGAGGAATACTTGCATAAAAATTTGTTTTACCTATACTGTCAAGATTGATGGTAGAGTTAATTTTGCCGGCTTCTCCTTCTGATATTCCTGACGTAAAATTAATAGGCTCATTTCCTATAGTAGAACCTATTTTTTTTAGATCTCCTCTATTGACTTCCAATATTTGAACGTCAATAAGCACTTCATCTCTTCTCACATCAATTGCCTTTAAAAATTTTTCTACAGCTTTTAAAGCTTTTGCACTACCTTTTACCAAGAGAGCATTTCTGGCTACATCTTCTTGAGTAATAATTCTATAATCTCTAAAAAGAGTAAGCACATGTTTTTTCATATCCTTAGCTCTTGCATTGGAAAGATAAAAAATACCAATCCCGTTTAAAGAATGAAGTTTATTGAGCAAATGATTCTTTGGAAAAACTATTATTGTCCTTTTATCCATAACTCTGTAATCGGAGTTACTTACTGCACAAAGCTGTTCTACCACTTCATAAAATCCTACATTATCTAGCTCAATAGAATACACAAAATCCTTAAAACTTTTATCAAAAATGATATTTACATCAAAAAATTTTCCTATAGTTTTATAAATTCTCGAAATAGGAACATCTTTTAATTTTAGATTTATCTTTTCTTCTTTGCTTATTTTTAATTCAACGGGTGCTATAATTTTACTTTTGAAATGATTGGATTTATTTTCAACCTTTGGGGGATTTTTATAATTATTAATCTCTTGGATTAAAACTTTATTGTCGGGGAAAATTTCTAAAGCCTTTTCATAATTATCCAGTGCCTGCTCTTTACGATTTAATTCTCTGTTCTTTTTTGCCAATCCGTGGAAATGTAAATATGCTTGTAATTTTGCTCTAAAAAGCTTTATTTGTAATTCTTTGTTATCCGGATTTTTATCTATTCCTTTTTGATAAGTTTCTATTGCCCCTAAATAATTATTGGAACTTAATAATTTATCTCCCTGCTCAATTTTTGCGTTATTTAAATTACTGCATGATAAAAATATGAGAGAGAAAAAAAACAAACATACAGGCAAATATTTATTACTTTTCATTACTCCTCCCCTTTTAAAGGTATTTTAACTCGTATTTTTTTGTAGTTGAATATTATTTCTTTTGTTGTGATGTTAAAGACATTAAGATCTTTGGCAGGACTATCCCCTTTAAAGGCATAAACGAAATCTCCGTCTAAGTTTAAAAGTGCCATTAATTTATCTTTTTTTAATATATACCCCTCATAAGTAACCCTGCTTTTAATTATTAAGGAATCGTCTATTTTTTTTTCTTTTTTTTGGGGTATATTAATCTTTTGGGGCTTATCGTTATATATGACCGGTTGTTGATTTCCTTTATTGTTTATTGTTTTTTTTGAAGTACTTTCGGGATTAAAAATATCTCTCTTTACCTCAAGACTTTGGGATTTAATACAGACTTTTTCTAACATATCTACATTAATCAATTTATCTTCGGATATTAAAAAAGAAGATATTGTTAAAAATAAAAAAAAGATAGAACACTTAACGTTCAAAATAAGCCTCCAAATCGAATTGAACTGTGGGAAGGACGTTTTTTTTCTCTTTTTTTACATTCATTTCCCTGCAAAAAATAAGCTTTTTTTTCTCTTTAATTTTTACTAATATATCTTTTAAGCTTTTGTAATTACCATTG
>PDWI01011028.1_pt1 | contig 9994 bp, 7 predicted proteins | sample 1430891 | NCBI WGS metagenome assembly PDWI01 (sample SAMN01162508, study PRJNA174530) | Oral metagenome, whole genome shotgun sequencing project. | biome: Marine environment; feature: Marine mammal; material: Swab sample of the gingival sulcus; isolation source: swab sample of gingival sulcus... | reverse complement strand
GCTCACCAGCATACATATACTGAACCTTATTTTTAAAATCACCAAGTTCAAATTTAGGATTACTAGAATTAGTAAACTGCTCGTTTAATACCTCTAGTTCTTCTATTCTATCAATACGATACACAATTGTTTGCAATCCGTACTTTTTGATAATTTCTTCATCATCTATATAAGCTATCAGATAAAAATAATATTCTGAAAAAGTGATAGCTAGTGGCTTTAATTTTCGCTTTACAGCTTTGCCTTTCTCTAATCTATTATATTTTATTTTTATATACTTATTCTGTCTAACAGCCTCACCTAATTGCCATATTTTATCAAGTAAAGAAAGTTTATGCTTTAATTCTACATAATGAGATTTTTCGTTTTTTATTAGTTCTTTTATGAGTTCCTGCTTTTCATTACTAACAGAATATAAAATTATTTTATCTAAGATATTATTCATTTCTTCTTTTTTAAATGAACGAGAAGCTAGTAAAACTTTACAAACAGCAAGTGCTTCTGCATTTGTTAGTTTTTCTTTATAATTTTTTTCTAAAACATATCCTTTATATTTTCTTTTATACTTTAAACTATAAATCAAATTTTGATTATCAGATTCTGCTAAAAAAATTTTTATATCGTTTATATCTCTTTGAATAGTTCGTTCATCAACAGTAAATTCATTTGCTAATGTTGATTTATTTACTACCTCCCCATTCATTAAACTTTGATAAATAGACAATACTCTATCCGTTTTGCTATAATTGGATTTCATCAGCTTTAACCTCCTTTGTGATTCACAGTATACACTTTTATATAGACATTATATGTCTTTTTACAACAAAGTTATATTTTTTATTATGAATTTTTTGTTACAATTAAAATATAATATATAAACAAAGTGGCTATTATATTAAAAAGTATTCTTAATACAACAGCCACTTATTTATTTTATATTGGTTAAATTGCAATTTTTATAATGTGTATACGTTTTTTATTAGTATTCAAAAGCTGGTACAGCTTCGCCTTTTAATTCAGTATTTATATAATCTGCTACTTCTTTAGTTTGCATTAATTTCATTAACAACTGAACTTTTGTATCATCTTTGTTATCTTCTCTTGCTGCTAGCATAATTGAATATTTAGGGTCAAAATCTTGCTCAACTATTAAACCATCTTTATCTGGATATAAATCTATTTTTGATGAATATGCTGGATAGAACCACACCAAACCTACATCTGGTTCTTCATAAGCAGGAATTAGCTGGTCTAAAGCAACCTCTGTAAATTCAAAATTCTTAACATTATCTTTGATATCTTTTAGATCTACTATATATTCAGCATCATCATTAAATGTCAAAAGTTTATTTGCTTCTAAAAGCCTTAACGCTCTAGATTTGTTTACTGGATCGTTTGGCAAAAATACTTTTACACCTTCTTCAATTTCATCAATTGTTTTATATTTTGGTGAATAAAAAGCACAAACAGCATCATATATTCCACCAACTTTAACTAAAGTTCCCTCACTTTTATCATTAAAGAAATTGATATAAAGTTCATGTACACCAAAACTTACATCCCCTTCTTTATTATTTAACGCTTCATTAAATAAGTTATAATCTGTAATTTCTTTAACTTCTAAATCATAACCTTCTGCTGCTAATTCGTCTCTTTTTAATTCAAGCATTTCCTTACTTGATTTTAATGCAACAATTGCAGTTATTTTTTCTAAGTTTTTTGTTTCTTCTTTGTCTTCTTCATTTTGTGTTTCTTGATTTGTTTCTGTTTTTGTTTCTTCTTTTGCTTCACTCTCTTTTTCAGAATCATTATTAGTACAACCTACTAAAGTAAATCCTAGTGTCAAAGCTAAAAATATTGTTAATATTCTTAATTTCAGTTTCATTATTCATTCTCCTTATAACTTGAAATCCTATTTGCTATTGCATAACCAATATTTTGTATTATAAATACATAAAATATGAATATTAGTATAATCACATACATTAAATCGTGTTCATATTCTAGATACCCATATCTGAATGCGTAATCACCGAGACCTCCAGCTCCTATTACACCCATTACTGTTGAATACCCTAATAAAGCAATAATCATAGATGTTAAATATAACACCAAATTTTCAAAAGTCGAGGGCAATAAAAAATAAAAAATTATTTGAAATTTTGTTGACCCCATACTGATAGCTCTGTCTATAATTTCTTGGTCAACATTCATATATGCTTGTTCCACAAATCTTGTGTAGATACTTGCCGAAACCAATGTTAGTGGAATAATTGATGATATTACACCGTAAGCTGTATCAAAAAAGAATCTATTTACTGGAACTAAAACAAACATCAGTAAAAGAAAAGGCGTGCTTCTAATACCATTTAATATAAAACTTAGTATATTATGCCCCCATTTACTTTTTAATAAAAAGTCTTTTCTAAATGCATATAGTAAAGTTCCCAGTGGAATAGATACAATAACGCATAATATTAATGAAATATAAACCATTTCATTCGTTTCAATAAAACACTTCCAAATCTGTTCTTTATTTTCTATTAACGCATCAATCATTTAAAAACTCCAATACATACTCATTATAATCCTTTTGTATAGAATAACTGCCTTTTTTAGGATGTATTACATCTTTTATCACATTATCATCAATAAACAAAATTTTCTCACAAAAGTTTTTTAAAACTGACAAATTATGCGAAATCATAATAATTGCAATATCTGATTTCTTTTTTATTTTTTCTAATAATTCATAAATCTCTTTTTCAGCCTTAACATCTAAAGCAGAACTTATTTCATCACACAATAAGATATTAGGCTCTTGTAATATTGCCATTGCTATGGCAACTTTTTGTTTTTGTCCCCCACTTAAATGCTTACAGTATGAATGTTTAAGCCTTGTTATTTCCATAAATTCTAAAATTTCATCAATTTTATCTTCATTGACTTTTTCTTTATTTAATTTATAAATGAGTGATAAGTGATAATAAACAGATCTGTTTTCAATAAGATTCGCATTTTGAAAAATATATACTATGCTTTTTCGTAAACTTCTTAATTCTTTTTCATTCATTTCATGTATTTTTTTACCTTCATACAGAATTTCTCCTGAATCGTAGTCTACAAGTTTATTTATCATTTTAAGTATTGTGCTCTTTCCGCAACCATTTTTTCCTATTAAACCGATAACTTCTTTTTTATCCACAGAAAAAGAAATATCTTCCAATTTAAAATTAGAACCTTTATATTCCTTTGTTACGTTTTTCAGTTCTAGTAGCATATTTTCTCCCAGCATAATACTTTATGTTTTTCTTATTACCGCATACTAATATAACAAATTTTAATACATAAGTCAATTTAATTCCTATAAATATAATAAGGATTAAATTGATATTTCTTTTTAAATATATTATACTAATGACAGTTTATTTAGTAAAAATTATATAGGGAGGCATCGAATATTATGAGCTATACGAACGATTATTTCTTATTCAACGAAGACGCAAGCTATTACGCAAAACAAGTTGCAGATGGTAGTGTGACAGCTACTCAATTAGTTCAAGCAGCATTAGATAACATAAATAGATTAAACCCAACATTAAATGCAGTTACTCATATTCAAAAGGATAAAGCACTAACAACTGCTAAAGAATATGACGCTAAACGTAAAACGATCAAAAAATTACCACCATTTTATGGCGTCCCTATTTTAATAAAAGATCTAGGACAAGAAGAAGATGGTGAACCATCAAAATGTGGCTCAAAATTATTCCTTGAATATATAGCTGAAGATTCTTCCAATTTTATACAGCGAATAAAAGAAGCCGGTTTTATTATAGTAGGAAGAACAAATGTACCAGAATTTGGTTTTAAAAATATTTCTGATTCAACGGCAACAGGCCTTGTCAATTCGCCTTTAGACTTAGGTAGAAACCCAGGCGGTTCTTCAGGCGGTGCAGCAGCTGCACTCAAAGCTGGAATTGTGCCAATAGTTACAGCAAGTGACGGTGGCGGTTCAATCAGAATTCCATCCAGTTTTTCTGGCTTAATAGGATTAAAACCATCAAGAGGAAGAATGCCAGTAGGCCCATCCTCATATAGAGGATGGCAAGGTGCATCTGTTGAATTTTTACTTACTAAATCTGTCAGAGACACGTGGACAATGCTTAAATGGATGCAAACATACCAAGCTGAAGCTCCTTTTAATTTACCTTTAATTGAAGAAACAGAACTTAAAAATTTAGATAAAAAACTTAAAATAGCATATACTTTAAATTCACCAGTTAATACACCTGTATCTGATGATGCAAAAAACGCAGTTCTCTTAACTGTCAATAAACTGAAAGAACTTGGACATACAATTATAGAAGCCGAACCAGAAGTAGATGGCATAACAGCTATGCAAACTTATTATATTGTAAATAGCGTAGAAACTGCTGTTATGTTTGAAAATATTGAATCGTTAATGGAACGTAGGCTAACCACGAACGATATGGAAGTGATGACATGGGCACTTTATCGTTCAGGTATTAAAATTACTGGACAAGATTATTCTAAAGTATTATCTTACTGGGATAGTTTAAGTGCACAAAGTAATAGATTCTTTGATGAATATGATGTATTGATTATGCCTACAACAAACGGTGTAGCTCCTTTGCATAATCAATTCGCCCGTCCTAAAGAGCTCGATAATAAACTAAAAAATATTGATAAATATGATAGTAAGATGCAACAAGAATTAGTATGGCAAATGTTTGACACTAGTTTATCATACACCCCTTTTACTCAACAACAAAATTTAACAGGCCAACCAGCGATATCGCTACCAATGTATCATAATGAAAAAGGCTTACCAGTTGGTACGCAAATTTCAACCAGAAAAGGTGGAGAGTATTTACTTTTACAAATTGCCAAGCAATTAGAAGATCATAAAGAATTAGATACAGCTATTGTAAAAGAAATTGTATAAGACCACTACCTAAAAATCAAAGTGTTTTTCTAACATTTTTATACCTCATGTGATAATAGCAACAGAATAAGTAAATAATAATGGGTATAATAATTATAGTAAAAGTAAAAAGGAGAATACAATGGAAAACAAATACTTTGATAAAACAACTAAGATTTATGATATAGTAACAAAATATCCAGATACATTAGATTACTTAATAAGTGTTGGCTTCACGCCACTTAAAGACCCAAAAATGCTTAATACTATGGGTAAAATGATGGCAATTGGTAATGGCTGCAAAATGCGTGGAATTGATTATGATGCACTAGAAAAAAACTTAATAAACATCATTGGAGACACCTCTCAATCAGATGACATAACATTAAGAACAAATCAAACAAAATATGAAAACCCTGACTTTTTAATGACGGGAGTTTTACCTTGCCCTATTAGAATAAGTTTACAAGAAGCAATGGAAGCAGACGAAACTATTGCAAACATTGCTGAAAAAGCTCAATATGACTTACAAGCAGCTTCTATGGGCATAGATTATATTAAAAGTGCTCTACAAAAAGAATATACACCTGATGTTATTTTATCAGTTGGCTTTGAGCATTTTTTCTCTAAAAAAATTCAAAAAGAACTATTTGAAGATGGACAATACACTTTTACACATCCTAAAATGAGCACATACTTTGATAATGAAAACTTTAGTCTAAAAGACCCTAAAAATAGATACTTTATCTTAGCTATGGTGCCTTGTGTATTCTTAGTGAACAAAAAAGTATTGGGCGATAGAAAATTTGATTCTTGGGAAGATTTGTTAAAGCCTGAATTTGAAGGGTCAATGTCTATTCCATTAGGCGACTTAGATATGTTTAATGCAATTTGCGTTAATATTTATAAAAAATATGGCTATGAAGGTGTAAAAAAGCTTAAAAAAGCCAACGCTAAAAGTATGCACCCATCAGAAATGGCTGGTGCCTTTAAAAAGAAAAATCCACCAGCAATCAGTATTATTCCCTATTTCTTTACTAAAATGGTATTTAACACACCTGATGTTGAAGTTGTTTGGCCAAAGGATGGCGCTATCTTGAGCCCTATCTTCTTAATGGCTAAAAAAGATAAGCAAAAAGAAGTAGATACTATCATTGATTTCTTTAGACGTGAAGACATCGACGAATTATTAAGTGCCAATGGCAAGTTCCCTTCTACACTAGATGGTGCATCTTATTACCAAAAAGAAGGCGAAAAATTTATGTGGGTAGGCTGGGACTTTATTGATAACAATGACATTGATGAGATTATCAAAGAATGTGAAAAGATTTTTGAAATATAAGATATCACGACTACACTAGAAACAACAAAAGCACAGCAACAGTGATTGCGTTAAAATGCGTTAAAAAATAATAGTTTACGCAGGATTTTTGAGATGATAACAAAGAAATAAAGAAATTGTTAAAGGAGTTTAGATAAACCTAAATGACTGAAACAATTATCTGTAATTTCTGAAGTTAGCACTCAAAGAGACAAGTAAAAGGGAGAAAATGTAATGAGATTAGCAATAATATCTGGACCACCATCTTCTGGTAAAACCAGTATCATAATCAAAACAGCAACAAGCTTAATGGACTTAGGCTACAAAGTTGGGGTAATGAAATTTGATTGTTTATACACCAATGATGATGAAGTTTACACTAGTAAAGGGATTCTTGCCAAAAAAGGTTTATCTGGCGGTTTATGCCCTGATCACTTCTTTATATCGAATATTGAAGACTGTGTTGAATGGGCACTTGAAGAAAGCTTAGACGTTTTATTTGTTGAAACTGCAGGCTTATGTAATAGATGTTCGCCATATATCCAGAACATCACTGCAATTTGTACAATTGACAACTTATCTGGCATTAACACACCAAAAAAAATTGGTCCAATGCTTAAATCTGCCGACATAGTTGCGGTTACAAAATCAGACATAGTATCACAAGCGGAAAAAGAAGTTTTTGCATCAAAAATTTCTTTTGTCAACCCTAAAGCAAAAATTTTACATGTCAATGGCTTAACTGGTCAAGGGGCAGAAGAACTTGCTAAACTAATTTTAGTTAATGAACTTAAAATAACAAGTCTAGAGGGTTATAAGCTTAGGTTCCCTATGCCAGCAGCACTTTGTTCTTACTGCTTAGGTGAAACGAGAATCGGTAAAGCATATCAATTGGGTAACGTTAAGAAAATCAAAATGTAGGTGAAGTTATGAATAAAAAAACAATAGGTGAAATTATATTAGAACATTCTTTTGCAAATGACTTTTTTGAAAATTATAGTTTTAATACAAATGAAATTGCTCATATGACAGTAAGCGAACTGTTACATTCTTATAGCCAAGAAGAATTGGAACATATGGCAATAAATCCAAATACTTTTGAAAGCGAGCTAAATACATATATTGAAATGATGCTTAGTTTTATTGGTGAAAATACCAATTCGATTGATAAAATCACTATTCTTTCAGGTCAAAATAAGAATGGAGAAAAAGAAGACTTTGATGAAATCGTACTTAAAAAATCTGATATGGTATCAATTGTTGGCGCAACTGGTAGTGGTAAATCAAGACTTTTGGGTGACATTGAATGGCTTGCTAATAGAGATACGCCAACAAATAGAAAAATTTTAATTGATGGTAAGGAACCTGATTATTCTCAAAGGTACAATCCGCAAAATAAAATAGTTGCGCAGCTATCACAAAATATGAATTTTGTAATGGATTTAACCGTTTACGAATTTTTAGAAATGCACGCCAACAGTAGAATGATTCCTGAGCCAAAGGAAACTGTTGATAAAATACTGGAATGCGCCAATGATTTAGCAGGTGAATCGTTTAGGTCAGATACTAATATCACATCGTTAAGTGGTGGACAATCAAGAGCCTTAATGATTGCAGATACCGCAATACTAAGTAAATCGTCAATTGTTTTAATTGATGAAATTGAAAACGCAGGTATAGACAGATATAAAGCATTAAGTTTGCTTACTGATGAAGAAAAAATAGTACTAATTGCTACACACGACCCTGCCCTCGCCCTAATGGCTGATAGACGTTTAATTATTAAAAACGGTGGTATAGCAGATATTATAGAAACTACTGAAGAAGAAAAAAAGGTTTTATCAAAACTTGATTTCTATGAAAATGCTCTACATGAATACCGTGAACAATTAAGGTATGGTAAAATATTGAAAGCCTAGTGAAATCTCTCGACTAGGGCTTCGCCTTCGTTCGAGATGACAAAAGAGAAAGACTTGTGATAATACAATGGCATACTTACTGACTTTCAATAAATAGCTTTCTAATTTCGTTTATTTTATTATTATAATAAATATAGTTAGAAAGCTTTATTATTTCTTCACCATACTTAGAAATATTATCTTTATCTGAATTTGTAATTTCTTTTCTAGTATTTCTATTGACAAGCCTACCCTTTGATGCAATATTCCTATCTTGTTCAAAAAAATAATCCTTGGTAATATAGCTGCCCTTTATCATATAAGTTTGCGTAAATACAACGTTATTTTTACTTAACTCATCATCTAATAGATCCACGCCAAACATTGGCGTAATGGTGTCATTCCAGCCCATAATATTTAGTATTGTTGGTAAAAAGTCAATTTGACTACCTGTATTCTTACAAAGTACCGCTTTTTCATACCCTGGAACATAAATTATTAACGGTATATTTAACATTTCATCATAATCAAAGTCATAACCCATAAATGCACTTAAATCTGTTTTTTCTTCAGGATTACTAACAGTAAACGCATGGTGGTCACCATAAATAACTACTACGGTATTTTGTAATATACCTTTTTTTTCTAATTCGTCTAAAAAGTCACCAATAACTTTATCTACATAGTAGGCAGCGTTTAAATATCTGTTAAAACTAGGTAGTAACTTATCATCTCCCGTTGTAAATTCATGATATTCGCTTGGTAAATAAAAGGGAGCATGTGAACTAAGAGTAATCATAAAAGTAAGCGTTTTTTGATCCTTGTTTTTTTCTATAATTGGAACCGCTTGCCTAAAAAATGACTTATCAGATATAGCCATCCCTATGAAATCATCTTGGATAAAATATTCGCCATAATATGTATTATCAAAACCAACATTTGGATGATACACTGCTCTATTATAATATTCCCCCGTATTACCGTGCATTACACTGGTAATATAAGATTTCTGTTTACAAATATTTGCTAAACCCATTGTATCTGTATCTTTAAAATCCTGATAAGCACCATTTTTTATTGTGGAATACGCACTATGTAACGAAACATATTCTGCATCAGAAGAATTACCTAATCCAAGTGATTCAAAATAATCATCAAAGTAAAATGATTTTTTAATTAACTTATTGAGATTTGGGCATATTTCTCTTCCATTGTAACTTTTGTTCAAAAATAAATCTTGTAAGCTTTCAACCTGAATTATCAATAAATTTTTACCTTTTCCAACTCCTGTATACTTATTTTTATGCTTATAATTTTTAAATAAATTCTTATATTCTAATGGCATTTTATTTTTTTCTTCAGCCTTCTTTTCTAACTTATTTGCCAGTTGTTCATCATAGATGTTATTATCAGCTTGCTGAATAGAACTTATATAAGAACTAGCAAATGAATTGTAATACTCAAAATTTGATGAAGTATAAGATAAAAGAAGTAAAATAAAATAAACAAAAATTAAGCTTGATAAATATAAAAATGATGTTGAATTTACTTTATATTCAGAATTTTTATAATTTAAATAAAGTAGTACAGAAACTACAATACTTAAAACAAGAATAATAATATATGCCAAGCTTATTTGTGCAATAAAATACTCATACAAGCTACTTAAATTTCCTGCTTGCCCCGCTCTACTAAAAACATCTGCATTACCATATTGTCTAATGTATATACTAATAAATATTTTTGGAAATGAAAAAATAAAATATAGAATTGAAGATATTATACGGGTAATTTCACTGTTTTTTTTAGGGCACACAAAAATTAAAT
>PDWI01011027.1_pt2 | contig 9994 bp, 7 predicted proteins | sample 1430891 | NCBI WGS metagenome assembly PDWI01 (sample SAMN01162508, study PRJNA174530) | Oral metagenome, whole genome shotgun sequencing project. | biome: Marine environment; feature: Marine mammal; material: Swab sample of the gingival sulcus; isolation source: swab sample of gingival sulcus... | reverse complement strand
AGCCAGCTGGGTATTGTGGAAGGTGCTATGGGCCTTTTTGACGGATTTTCAGGAACCGATGAACAAGGCTCTGCCGCCCATCTGGCAAAGATTCTGGGAATCCCGGTGATTCTGGTAGTGGATACCAAAGGCATGGCGCGCTCTGTGGCCGCTATGGTCAAGGGCTATGTTGATTTTGACCCGAAACTTGTCTTTGCCGGCATCATCTTCAACAAGGTGGGCAGTCCCCGCCATGAAGAACTCCTGCGTCAGGCCATGCACGCCTCTCTGCCACACATACCTGTTCTGGCCTGCCTGCCCAAACAGCCCGAATTGCGTGTGCCCTCCCGCCATCTGGGGTTGGTTATGGCTCAGGAAGTGGCCGGGCCAGAACGCACAGACAAGCTGGCCGCATGGATACATGCTGCAATGAATGTAGAAGAGTTGACCACGTCCCTGCCTGCCATTGCCTGCACCACCCGTTCCCATTGTTCATTACCTCAAGTCCCCCCCTCTGCCAGGGTGCGGATAGGCATTGCCAAAGACAGGGCCTTTTGCTTTTATTATGAAGAAAATCTGCTCGCTCTGGAGCAAGCCGGAGCGGAACTGGTGACTTTTTCTCCCTTAAACGACAACGCCTTACCAGAAAATCTGGGCGGTCTCTATCTGGGCGGCGGGTATCCTGAACGCTATGCCGAAGCCCTTACAGCCAACCACTGTATGCGGCAGGCCATTAAAGAGTTCAGCCAGTCCGGTTATCCCGTGTATGCCGAGTGCGGCGGCTTCATGTACCTGATGCAAAGCCTGAGGGATAAGGAAGGCAAAAAATATCCCATGACCGGCGTGTTTGCGTGTTCCTGCACCATGCAAGACCGCTTTGCCGCATTGGGCTACCGGGAAGTCATCACCCAGACCGCTTCCATCCTTGGCCCGGCCAGGTCCCAATTTCGGGGCCATGAATTTCATTACTCCAGGCTCACTACACCCGACCCCAAGGCCCAGACCATCTACCAAACAACTGACCGCAAGGGCGAGTGCCAGCAGGAAGCAGGGTTCCTCAAAAACCGTACCCTTGGCTCGTATATTCATCTGCATTTTCGTTCCAACCCAAGCCTTGCCGCCTCGTTTGTCCGGTCCTGCACACGGGCAGAACAACCATGAACGCCACGATGAAAACCTCTGGGAAAACCTCTGGGAAAACCTCACAGGGCAGGCAACTCAAATACGGCTATACCACGGGCAGTTCGGCAACGGCAGCGGCTCATGCGGGGCTGCTTTATCTTCTAAGCGGTGCGTCTCCAGGCGAGGTGACCATTCTTACCCCATTGGGCAAAAAGCTTACCCTGCCCATTCATGCCTATGAGGATGGGGGAAACGCTGTCAGGGTAACGGTTATCAAGGACGGGGGCGATGACCCGGATGTAACCCATAAAACCCCTATCCAATGCGTGGTGTCTGTGGATATGACAAGCCCTGTTACCGAAGTGGTTATTCTGGGCGGAAAGGGCGTAGGAAAAGTAACCAGACCGGGCCTGCCCGTTCCCGTGGGCGAACCAGCCATCAATCCCGCTCCTAGAGCGCAGATTGCAGCCACCATTGAAAACCTTCTTGCGGAACATGCCCTCACGGCACGGGTACAGGTTGTGGTAGAAGTACCGGAAGGTAAGCGGCTGGCCCAAAAAACCCTTAATCCCCGGCTGGGCATTGAGGGCGGCATTTCCATCCTTGGCACACGAGGAACAGTCAAACCTTTCAGCAATGCGGCCTATGTGACGACCATCAAGCAATGTCTTCATGTGGCCCGCTCCCTTGGCCTTACCAGCATTGCTTTTGCTACTGGCGGCAGGAGCGAAGGATTGCTGCGAAACTGCCTTTCCGCATGGCCAGAACCAGCATCGCCGGAACCAGCACGGCTGGAACCAGCATGGCCGGAAGAGGCCTTTATCACGGTGGCAGATTTTTTTGCTCAGGCCATGCACCTTGCGGCAAAGCAGGGCATAAAGCATGTGGTCTGGGGTGTCTTTCCGGGCAAGCTGGTGAAACAGGCTCTGGGCCATGCCAATACTCATGCCAGACATGCGGCCATAGATTTTTCCGTCCTGTCTGAGTGGTGGACAGACTTACACCTTTCCCCCAAGATGGGAGAACGCATCGCCAAGGCCAATACCGCCATGCAGGTACAAAACCTCATAGCCCATGAGCCAGGCTGCCAACGCTACTATAACGCCCTCATCCACAAGGCCAGACAACACGCGTTGCAACGTGCAAAAGCCAGCCTGTGCGTGGATTATTGCCTTTTTGATATGGCAGGAAATATGCTGGCTACAACCCTTGATGACAAAGAACCAGCCATGAAGCAGTAACGGATGTAACGCCCCAGACTGTTCAAAAAATGTCATGTGCAAGGCGTGAAAAACGTTCAAGGTCGAAGCGTACTACCTAGTACGTGAGAGTTTGAACGTTTTGAAACAACAGTGGAAGCAAAAGGGCAGATAACGTTTTTAGGCAGTCTGGGAATGGAGTCGTATCATGATTCAAGTTATCGGCCTGGGCCTTGGCCCACACCACCATCTGACCCAAGAGCTTGTGAGCGACATTGAAAATGCCCATCTGCTGGTGGGCGGCGAACGGCAGTTGAGCCTTTTTCCACATGCCAGCGGGAAAAAACAGGAACTTCTTACCCCGTCCCTGTCTGAGGTTATAGATATGCTTGAGCAGGAAGACAGGCAGGGCAACCGGGTTGTGGTGCTGGCAGATGGCGACCCACTGACCTTTGGCATTGGTACAACCCTGGTGCAACGTCTGGGTTCGTCCCGTGTTCGCATCCATCCCGGCCTTTCCACGCCTCAGGCAGCAGCGGCAAGGCTTGGGAAAAGCATGAAGAATGTGCATCTGGTTTCCCTGCATGGACGCAACCACTGGCCAGCCCTGTTCGCCTCGCTGACCCATCATCCCTTAACCGGTGTCTTTACCGATGCCGCCCATTCCCCTGACTGCATTGCCCGTGCCTGTATGCGTCGCGGCCTGACCCAGTGCCGATTCCATGTGTTTGAACACCTTGAAGGGCTGGACGAGCAGGTGCAGACCTTGACCCTTAAAGAGGCCAGTGAAACAACATTTGGCTCCCTGTCCTTTGTGATTATTGAACAAATGGATTTCTGCCCGCCCTGTCTGGGCAATGCAGATGAAACCTTTGTGCATGAGCGGGGGCTAATTACCAAACTTCCGGTTCGGGCTGCTGGGCTGGCCTGCCTGAACCTTTGTGAAGACCATATTCTTTGGGATTTGGGTGCGGGATGCGGCAGTGTAAGTATTGAAAGTGCGGCCCTGATCCGCACAGGGCAGGTTCTTGCTGTGGAAGCCAAGGCCCACCGGGTGGATATGATTCAACAAAATATCCAGCAATTCCGGGCATGGCTTGTGGAACCCGTCCACGGCCTCATGCCGGATGTTTTGAAGAACCTTCCTGAGCCTGACCGTATCTTTATGGGCGGCGGCGCCAGAGAGCCGGACGTGCTTATGACGGCCATGAACCGCCTCAAACCCGGCGGCAAGCTGGTCATCCACATCATCCTTTTGGAAACCCTGGAGACCGTGCGGGCCGTACTTGCCCGGAAAAACTGGCCCTTGAGCATCATGCAGACAGGCGGCAGTCTGTCCGACCCTGTGGCCGGAGCCACCCGCCTTAAACCTTTTAATCCCGTCTTTATTATTCAGGCCCACAAACCAGTGGAATACAAATGAACTCTTCTAAGCATGGACAAGCCCTTACGCCCAAGGTCTATTTTATCGGTGCAGGCCCTGGCGACCCGGAGCTTATCACGGTCAAGGGACAAAAAATCATCAAGGCCGCTCATCTGGTACTTTTTACTGGCTCCCTTGTCCCTAAAGAGGTAGTCGGTGCGGCCGACCCCAGGGCTGAAATTATTGATTCCTCAAACCTGACCCTGGAAGAAACCAATGAACTCCTTGTTCGTACCGTGCAGGCCAAAAAGATTGCAGCGCGGGTGCATACTGGTGACCCCGCCCTGTTTGGTGCGGTTCAGGAACAGGCTCTTCTTCTGGAACAGGCCGGCATTGCCTATGAAATCATCCCCGGTGTTACCGCAGCCTTTGCCGCTGCGGCCAAGGCCGGCGTTTCCTTTACCATTCCTGAAGGCACGCAAAGTCTTATTCTTACACGCATGAAAGGCCGAACTCCCGTGCCCTCTCAGGAAGCCATCAGCCATTTGGCTGCCCACGGTTCTTCCCTGGCCGTGTACCTTTCCGCAGATAAACACGCAGAACTGGAAAAAGAATTGCTGCATGCGGGACTTTCCCCGGAAACCCCCATTGTTATAGGCTCAAAGGTCGGCCACCCAGAGGAAAAAATTTTCCATACCAGCCTGAAATATCTCAGCCAAACGGCCAGGAAGCGCGGGCTGACCCGACAAACCGTATTTCTCATCCTGCCTGGGGGCAACCAGCTTAAGGAACGCTCACGCCTCTACCATCCCGAATTTTCCCACGGCTGGAGAAGGGGTGAACATTCATGAATCCATCCTGCGCGGTGTATGTACTTATCAGGCAAGGGCTTCAGCTTGGCAGCGACCTTGCCCAAAGCCTTGACGCTCATTTGTACGCTCCAGAACGCCTGGCAGCTAAGGCGGCTTCCTGCACAGGATTTTCCTCCCTTCCCTCCCTTGTGGCCCAGACCTTTCACGCTTACCACAGCCATATTTTCATTGCGGCCACGGGCATTGCTGTTCGCACCATTGCCCCGCACCTAAGGGATAAAACCAGCGACCCCGCAGTGGTTGTGCTGGATCACAAGGGCCAGCATGTCATAAGTCTTCTTTCCGGGCATCTGGGCGGGGCTAACGAGCTGGCAAAGCGGGTTGCCGGGATAACTGGCGGCACAGCGGTCATCACCACGGCCACGGATACAGAAAAAGCTCCGGCCATAGACTTGCTGGCTGCACACAATGGCCTGAGCATTGCCAACCCAAAAGGCATTAAAATCATCAATGCGGCTCTGGCTGAAGCACGGCCCGTGCTGCTGGACGACCCTGAAAACCGCCTCCATATTATGGAAAATCCCGCGCTGGCCTCCTGCTTTATCCCGGCAAAGAGCATGGAGAGGGAAAGCAAAGAGGCCGCAGGCCATAAGCATCCTCTGGTTCGAGTGTCATGGAAGACATCCTGTAAAGAGGCCAGCCTTCTTCTGCGGCCCAAAAATCTGATAGCAGGAATCGGTTGCAGAAAGGGAACCACACAGGAAAAAATCCTGCACGCCATCACCCAGGTCTTTGCAGAACATCATCTTGCTCTGGACAGTCTGGCCGCATTGGTGAGCATCGACATCAAGGCGCAGGAACAGGGAATGCTTGAAGCCGCACAGACATTGGGCATTCCCCTTACCTTTTATACAGCGGAAGAACTGGCCAAAATCACCATTCCCACGCCTTCTTCGCTGGTGAAAAAACACATAGGAGTTGCAAGCGTATGCGAAGCCGCTGCCCTGAAAAAAACAGGCCAAACAACCCTTGTCGTGCCCAAACAGATACGGGAACGGACAACCCTGGCTATTGCACTGGCTCCCTGACGGTTATCGGACTTGGGCCGGGTGATGTTGCCTTGCTGCCGCCCATGGCACAAGAAGCTCTGGAAGCAAGCGACCTTATTGTAGGCTATACAGGATATGCCCGGTTGCTTCCCGACCATCTCACCCAAGGCAAGGAAGTCATGGCAACAGGTATGCGGCACGAACTGGAACGGGCCGAGTTAGCCATTACCTCCTGCCAAAAGGGACGCCATGTGGTGGTTATCTCCAGTGGTGATGCGGGTTTGTACGGCATGGCCGGACTTATTCTGGAATTTCTGGACAAAAAGGGCTTGCAGGACAGCCTGCCCTGCACCATTGTTCCCGGCATTCCCGCGCTTTGTGCGGCAGCAGCCCTTTTGGGTGCGCCTCTTATGCACGATTTTGCCGCCATTTCCCTAAGCGACCTGCTTACCCCGTGGGAACTTATTCTCAAACGGATAGAAGCCGCAGCCAGGGCAGATTTTGTCATTGTCCTGTACAACCCCAAATCCAGACGCCGTACCGACCAGCTTCAAACCGCCCTGAGCATTATCCAAAATCATCAGGGCGGGAATATACCCGTGGGGAGCGTCCGCCGGGCCTATCGCGAGGGACAGACAATCAGAACCGCACGACTGGGAGACTTTGAGGCAGACGATGTGGACATGACCACCATTGTCATTGTGGGTAACTCACAGACCATCTTGCGCAATAACCGGATGATAACGCCCAGAGGCTATTTTGGAAAATACGATATGGAAACCTTCGCGCTCAAGGCTGGGGCAAGAGAAGAGCGATTTTAAGTGGTAGATGGTAGGTTGTTGTGGCCGGATGATTTGCCCACGGATACAACCTGCTTTTCCCCAAAGATACTCGAAAATTCTTGACAAATGTATATCTTAACAGTATACATCTACTATGGTTAAACCAAAACAACTACTGCAAAACTGTGTGGGTTTTGAATGGGATAAAGGAAACTCAACAAAGAATTGGGACAAGCACAATGTCAGCAAAAGAGAATGCGAACAAATATTTTTTAATAAGCCCTTGATAGTAAAAAGAAACAAGAAACACTCAGTTTTTGAAAACAGATATTATGCTCTTGGGAAAACAGATTTGAATAGATTGCTATTCATTGCTTTTACAATTCGTCTTGAAAAAATTCGCGTTATTTCTGCCAGAGACATGAGTGAATCCGAAATGAAAAGGTACTTATCATGAAAGAAATTCCAAAATTTACAAGTGAAGCTCAGGAAAGGCTGTTCTGGCAAAATCATGATTCATCTGAATACATAGATTGGTCAGAAGCAGAAGAGGTTATACTTCCAAAGCTCAAACCCTCTACAAAAACAATATCGTTACGATTGCCAGAAGCAATGATTGATGAATTGAAAATTCTGGCAAACAAACGAGATGTCCCGTATCAATCTCTTCTAAAAATGTTCCTTTCTGAAAGAATATATCTTGAACGTACCAAATAACATTACCTGAAACACCAAGCCGCTTCACTCAATTTGTTTTGCTTGCCGTTGAAGTACGTGCTAAATGACTGAAAAAGCTTAAACTCGCTGTTTAACTGTCCAAATCTTGGGGGACACGTTAGTTTTAGGTGTTAGAAGGTACATTTACAAGTGAAGCTCAGGAAAGGCTGTTTTGGCAAAATCATGATCCATCTGAATACATAGATTGGCCAGAAGCAGAAGAAGTTATACTTGAACAAATTGAAGATTATCATTGGGACTTACTTGTCAAAGAACGTCAACATGAAAAGGAGTCTGCTATTGAGGTAACTCTCAATGAGCTATAGGCTAAAATTCTTACCAACCAAAAGGCCCCGCCACCGAGATTGTTTATCGGTGGCGGGGCCGCTTTATAGTTGGCTTCACATCTTAATATATTATGTATCCTTCAAGTCAGCTATCAACTGATTCAGGTCCTGGGCCGCTTCCGCCAGTTCCGTGACCGCAAGTGCAGATTCTTCCATAGATCGAGACGTTTCCGTAGAAATACGGTTAATCTCGTCCACAGCACGGCTGATTTCTTCGGATGTAGCCGATTGTTCTTCGCCAGCCGTGGCAATGGAGCGCACCTGTTCACTGGCCGTATCCACAAGGGTAACGATTTCACGCAGGGCCTCGCCGGAACGTCCAGCAAGGGAGGTGGCCTCTTCTACCGAATTCACAGCCTTGTCCATATCCGAAGATGCTTCTCGTGTGCCTTGCTGGATAGTGCTGATGGCAGTGCCAACCTCCTGAGTGGCCCCCACGGTCTTTTCTGCCAGTTTGCGGACTTCATCGGCCACAACCGCAAAGCCCCGGCCTGCCTCGCCAGCACGGGCCGCTTCAATGGCTGCATTTAAGGCCAGCAAATTGGTCTGGTCAGCAATGTCAGAGATAACATTCATCACATTGCCAATATCTTCAGCCTGTTGTCCCAGGGCTTCCATCGTTGTTTTCAACACCTGGGACTGCTTCTGTACCTGTCTTATGGCTCCAATGACACTTTCAACAATCTCCTGGCCCCTTTCGGCCTTGGCCTTGGCTGTATCTGCACCCTCTGCGGCACCCGAAGCATTTTTCGCCACCTCAAGAACAGTAGCGTTCATCTCTTCCATAGACGTAGCGGTTTCCACTATCCGCTCTCGCTGGATACTGGTTCCCTGTGTGGCTTCTTCCACCTGGGCCGAAAGTTCTTCCGATGCACTCGCCACCTGATCCGCGACACTCGACGCGTCCCTGGCAATGGCTGCAATTTTCTCGTTCTGAGCCTTGATACGGCGTTGCTGTGATTTTATCTCTGTCAAATCCGTAATTATCCCAAATCCTGCCAACAGCTTGCCATCCAGATCATAAATGGGTGAAGAATCAACAAGAACATCAATTTTTCCACCTGTCTGGGTAGGAAATGTACCTTCAACATTGCGAAGGATTTTTTTCTCTTTAATAGCTGTATGCATCACGGTTTTTTGATTTTTATCGCCATAAACAAAAACCCCAAGATTACTCCCAATATAATCTTTGGGCTTGCCTTTATATCCCAGAACATCAAGAAAGGATGGGTTAAGATGTAAAATATTATCCTGTTCATCTACTACGACAAAGGGTACAGTGATAGCCCTGAGTGTACCCTCAGAAAATCCGATCTTATTTTTGATTTCTGCTACCATTGTCTCGACGTCATCAGCCACATTTGCCAACTCGTACTTGAACGTGCCTTCCAGGCTGGCCAGATACTCACCGTGGCTCACCTTCTTCACAAAGGCTGCAATACGAGAAAGAGGTTCAAAAATAAGCTGACGGGAAATAAACAAAACAACAAGTATCAGTATCACCATAGCCGCTGCTCCCACGCCCATAAGGACTCGTCCTTGCTTTTTGGCCCCGGACTCCATTTCTGAATGATTGGCTGTCAGACCAAGTATCCAGTGAACATGGGGAACCTCCTTAAACTGTAAATATTTTTTCACCCCCTTAATGGAATAATTGAAGGAACCTGTTTTATGTTCCAAGGCATAGCGAACAAAATCAAGATGTGCTATATCATTCATGATATTCTTCTTGTTAGGATGAGCCAGTGTATGGCCCTTATTATCCAGAACAAAGGCATATCCACCTTCTCCAAAATGAAGAGGCGAAACATGCAGTTCAAACAAGACTGCTAAATCAGGACAAAAGGCAATACCTCCAATAGTTTTTCCATTACTATCTTTGACTGCTACAGATATAATATCAACAAGTTTTCCCGTTGTTTTGGACCACAGAGGTTCTGTTGAAATAAATATATCTTTTCCAGAAATAATAGCCTCAACATATGGGCGGCCACGACGATCGCCATGCATCTTCTGCCCCTTGCTATTGCTTCCTGCAACGATTTGGCCATTGAGATTAAAGGCAAAGGCAGCAGCAATAACGCCCTTGCTGTCCTTAACGTATTCGTCAAAAACCTCTGTAGCTTCCTGAGCATCCTCTCCCTTGACAGCCTGAATAACGCTCTTTTGACGGGCCATGCTGCGGGCCGTGGCAACACCACTCTGAATAACATCGTCAAAGGCTCTGACAACGCAATCCGCCACATTTGCAAAAGCTTCCTCCTCTAACTTAAGTGCCATCTGGCGTGAGGAAATGGAGACATAAACAACCAGACAGCCAATAACCACAATAATAACAAGAGAAATAACCCCAACCATAAGCGTATTGATACTTTTTCTAAACATTATATAACTCCTCCTTGTTCTGACATATAATAATTGTTAAAATTATGAAAAGTCATCATAGGATACTTCTGAAACTGTAAAAAAATATAAGTTATATATTTTCCATTTGAAAAAGACTTTATACTCATGTTGATTAACGTATTTTTTCAAAACAAAAGGAAGAGTTACAATAGTTTTCAAAAGATGAACAGGAAAAATTCTGACAGCATGTAAAATTTTTCGGGGGGGGGGGGGGGGGG
>PDWI01011026.1_pt1 | contig 9995 bp, 9 predicted proteins | sample 1430891 | NCBI WGS metagenome assembly PDWI01 (sample SAMN01162508, study PRJNA174530) | Oral metagenome, whole genome shotgun sequencing project. | biome: Marine environment; feature: Marine mammal; material: Swab sample of the gingival sulcus; isolation source: swab sample of gingival sulcus... | reverse complement strand
GCTTAAGTTTGCTTCTATCGCTTCTTTTACCATCTGCGAAGCCACATTCATCTTGCAGATTACTTCATCCTTATGAACTTGAATTTTTAATTCTATTTTCCCGAGCTCCTCGGGTCTTAAGTTAATTACCATCTCAGACTTTTCTTCGCCTATAGATTGCTTTGCTACATTATTTTTTATCTGTTCAAAAATATCAGTCTTTGTAGCAGCTTTTAGATTCTTTTGGATTTCAAAGTCTATTTTTTCATTTTCCTTTACACTTTCCATATCCCCCAGCTTTACGCTAAATCCTTCATCAGACTTAGCACTCTCACTGAGTATATTTCCAGCAGGTTTAACGGAAGAGTTTACTTCTCCATCCTTTTTCCCAGCATTTGATGAGAAACTTTCTCCAGAATTCATCTCTCTATCTTTAAGAGACACTTCCTCTGCTTCCTCTAATTCTATAGCTAATTCAGCGTTCAAATTCTGTTTTTCACTATCTGTCTTCTTGATTTCTAGAGAAAAAGCATTTAACTTAGTCAGTAAATCCTGAAGGCTATTTTCTTCACCGTCAGCATCAACTTTTTTCAAACTTTCCAATAGTTCTTCTGAAAAGGCGCTTATTTCTTCTAATAATTTCGCACTTTCTTCTAAACTACCATCCGAGCTTAAAAGTTTATCTGAAAACTCTTCTAGCTTCACATTTTCCATTAAGTCGATTGTTCCATTTTCAGATAATAAGTCCACATGCATTGTGTTTGATGAAAAATCTTTTATCAAGTCTTTTGCTTCTTCAAACTTATCGGACACTTCGCTCTCAAAGATATTTACAAAAATATCATTTAATTCTAGCATCAAGTCCTCTAAGCTTTTTTCTTCTGTCTTTTTTTCATCACTAAATGATTCAGATAGTTTCTTATCGTCGATTTTTGCTGTTTTTTCTTCCTTAGAATTAAGCTTTACTGCGTTTTCTTCTTTTTTGTCATTCTTAGATATTTCCCTATCTTTTTTTAATCCAGCCTTCTTATCTTTGGAGATGTCGCCTTCACTCTTTACATCCTTACTTTGTGGTTCTTCTCCTTTCACTTCAGCATTATGAACTGTTTTATACTTTTTTACATGAGAGTCTTTAAAGTTAAAATCAGGTTTCTTATCCCAAGGATGCTTTTGATTCACATCACGATCCTTAAGCTTTGAAACCCTTCCTTTCATCTTAGACCCTTCTTCTCTCTTATTTCTTAGAGTCTTATAAAAATCTCTATCCCCAATTCCTTCTCGCCTTCTTTCTTCATTAGATGCCGAAAATCGACTCTTCATAGCAAGCGAACTTAAGGAAATAGATTCTTCTTTTTTAACACTTACATACATAGTACCTCCCCATTATTCAGGTTCAGGTAAAGCAAGCTTGGTAAAAATATCAGAAGCGATTCTTTTGTCAAAGTACGATAGAATCGCAGCGGTTTTCTTATACGAAAAACTTTTTAATAAGGCGATGGCTAAATCTTCATCTGATATGATGATTTCTTCACCATTTTTCAGATTATAAACTCGAGGCTCTTCTGATGATAAATACAGGGTTTTAATCATCTTCGCAGACTTCTCTTCATCCATCTCCCTATAGACGCTGACGAGTTCGTCCATTTTATCGTCAAATTCCTTATAAATGTTTAGAGAGTCTATTAGATTTTCGCTGAATGTATCCACTCCTTTTAAGAGAATTTCCCTATCTCTAATCTTCTTCAGCATCTCTTTTACAAATTCTTCATTATCTATGTGTGCGAGAACCTCTCCTGCCTTCTTAGCACCAAGTTCACTATATATGCTGACAAGTTCTTCCTTACTATAGCTTGATTCTGGCCCTAAAGTCTTAGCAAGTTCACTCGCCTCTATCGGCTTAAAGACAGCCGCTATATTTTTCAGATTATCGAGTCTTTCCTCTTTTTCCTTTAACTTCTTTTTATAATCTAACGCCTTTTCAGTCTCAAACTGTTTAATAATCTTATTTCTGTCCTTTTCTTTTAATAAGACTAAAATGTCTAGCACAGAATCTTCAGGCAAGGACTCAAAGATTTTAGCTATTTTTTTATGCGCTTCCACTTCTGAATCAAGTATTTTCTTGATCTCTTCCAACTGATAAGAAAGACTTACGCCCGCCAAATATTCAGCGTTCATCTTATTCTCCGCCTCTTCTTCTTCCTTTATTTTCTCTAAAGTCCCCATGATAGGAGAGTCTTTTAATTTGCTCTTTCTCATTTCTTCTAATAGTTTAGCTGTCTTATTCGGATCGATACGGTTCATGTGTTTAAGCAAAAGGTCATAAGTATCAGCATCATCACTCTGGGCTATTAATAGTTTATCCACCGCCCTATCTGCTTCCGCATCTAAAATATAATCCGCTACTTCTTCTATTTGAGCCCCTATTTCTTCTTCATCGGGAATGTTTCTAAAGTTTTCACCGATAGAACCCGGAATGTTAGCCAAGGTATTATTCGCCATTTCCGTAAAAGGAGGCACAGTAAAGTACAACGCTGTCAGAATAAGCGCAGGAACTATAATTAATATTAGTAATATTATTATAAATTTTTTCACTGTTCCCCCTTTTTTTACTTGTATTTTTGAGTTCTAGCTTCGTTATCATCGAGTAAAGTAGTTCAACTCACGTACCATTTTTTGTACGCTTATTCACTACTTTCTCTCGATGCCTCGCTATATCCTCAAAAATCCTGCGTAAAACTGTTTCTGTACTTTTGCTTGCCTGCTTGTTCTAAAGCAAATTACCTGCGTAAAAATTATGTTTTTTTGTACGCTTATTCACTGCTTTCTCTCGATGCCTCGCTATATCCTCAAAAATCCGCGTAAAAAACGTTATTGTAACTTTCATATTGTCATTTCGACCGAAGTGAACGTAGTGAACGAAGTGGAGAAATCTCAGCAGCATTATCTTCTTTGAGATCTCTCGACTACGCTAACGCTCCGCTCGAGATGACAGTAGAAGTGCTTCGTTTCGCTAGAGATGACACGTTTTTGTACACTTCGTTATCATCGAGTAAGCAGTTCAACTCACCATAATCTTAGACAAAAAAAACGCTACTCGCTCTTTCTCGCCATTTGAAAGCTCACGACTTCTTCTATCATCTCATTCATCTCTTTTTGCTCTAGAAACTTATATTCCTCGAAAGCCTTTTCCTTTAATTTTTCAATTTTTTTCAATTCCTGTGTGGCTATTATCAGCCTCTCTCTGGATAGGGAAACCTGATTCTTCGCTTCTATTAATAAATGCTCATAATTCTCTATCTCGTCTCGATACCACTTCTTAGAACTATTAAATCCACTTAGTTGATTAGCACTTATCCCAGACTGCATTTGGGCTAGCATCTTATGTTCGTAATTCACTCTATCAGCCTTTATACTCTCCAGCTTAGTAGATATCCTTTCCATATCACCTATTTTTTGAGCTAAATTTCTTTTGGCTTCATCTTCCTCTACAATCCTCTTATCGAGAACTTTCTCATATCGAAACTTAAAAGCCATACTAACGTCCTATAGCGATAGACATCAAATCTTCGATGTTATCTAAATTTGATTTTTCATTGACACCCTGTCTCAAAAATCCGTTCAAAAAATCGATTCTCTCTATGGCGTAATCGATCTTAGGATTCGACCCACGCTCATAGGCACCTATGTTTATCAAATCCTCGGAATTCTTATAAGTGGCAAATAAATCATTGAATTCCCTAGCGATACCCATATGGTCTTCACTTACTATATTGGGCATTACCCTACTGACACTCTGTAAGACATCAATCGCTGGATAGTGCCCCTTATGTGCTAAGCCTCTCGATAAAACCACGTGTCCGTCTAAGATACCTCTGATGGCATCGGCAACAGGTTCATTCATATCATCACCATCTACTAAGACTGTATAGAGTCCCGTTATGGAACCTTTATCAGAGTTTCCCGCTCTTTCCAAAAGAGCAGGTAGCTTGGTGAAAACAGAAGGAGTGTAACCCCTAGCTACTGGCGGTTCTCCTACAGCTAGCCCTATCTCCCTCTGAGCCATCGAAAATCTGGTTAAGGAGTCCATCATCAGCATGACATTTAAGCCCTTATCTCTAAAAAATTCCGATATACTAGTAGCCACTAGAGCGGCGTTTACTCTCACTAGAGCAGGTTTATCAGAGGTAGCAATCACTAAGACAGAACGCTCTAAGCCTTCTTTTCCCAAGTCATTTTCTATAAACTCACTGACCTCTCTGCCCCTCTCACCTACTAGAGCTATGACATTGACATCGGCAGTTGTATTTCTAGCTATCATGCCCATGAGGGTAGACTTACCTACTCCACTACCGGCAAAAATACCTATCCTCTGCCCTCTACCTACGGTTAAGAGTCCATCTAAGGCTCTTACGCCTAGGGATATCGGTTCGTTTATCTTCATTCGCTTCAAGGGATTCGGTGGCTCATTGTTTACGGGGTATCTCTGCTTTAAGTCTAGCTTTACGCCATCGTCTAAAAAGTCCCCAACACCATCTATCACCCTACCTAAGAGTGCTTCACCTACCCTTACACTGAGGAGGTGACCAGTGGCATAAACCTTTGAACCAGGTCCCACACCTTCCATATCACCAAGCGGCATGAGGAGAACCTTTTCAAAGCTAAATCCCACCACTTCAGCGACGATTGGCTCATCACTTTTCAGCGGATGGATGTAACAAACTTCCCCAATTCTCACCTGCGGTCCAAAAGATTCTATAGTAAGCCCTATAATCTTGCTAACCCTGCCCACAAACCTCACAGTGGTAGATTCTTCTAAACTTCTATAATATTTTTCAAACATCTTACGTCAAGCCTTCTGCATTCTGAAATTCTTTTTCGTTACTAGCTAGTATGTTATTGAACATATCCTCTATTCTCTCTAACTGCGTTTTGATAGAGGCATCTATACTTCCTGTGTTTGTATCGATCATGCAACTGCCACGGGGTAGAGCATAGTCTATTTTTATTTCCAAGCTCTCTATCCTCTCCGCCATAGCCAGTATCTTAGGTTTTGCTAAACTAGCTGAATCATAATCATGTTCAGAAACTCTAAGCACTATGTCCGTAGCGTAATTCAGATGTTTCATAGCTTCTCCAATCAGAGATTCTATGTAATCAACTTCGTGAATTTCCTTCCCGATTACCTTCTTTGCTATCTCCAAAACTAGCTTTATCATTTCCGCTTCTTTATCTACATAAAACTCTTTGTTTTTTATTTCTAAGCTTCTCTTTATCTCAAGTGCTTCTTCAAGCTCCTGATTCGCCTTTTCAATCAGAAGGTCAGCCTCCCTTTTTCCCGCTTGAAAGGCTTCATCATATACTTCCCGATAGCCATCTTCTCTGCCTTTTTCTTTGGCGCTTTCATAGGCAAAGTTTGTATTTTCTACAGCCTCTTCTTCAAGTTCTCTGGCTGACTGTCTAGCTTCTGCGATCAGTTCATCTGCCAATGCTTGTGCATTATCCATTATTTCTATCGCAGCACTTTCCGCCCTTTCTATTAGCGAATCAGGACTGTATTCTTCAGGCATAGTGCTTTTTGCCGACTCCGAGCTTTCCTTTTCTACATTTTCAGCATCGGAAGCATCTGCCTTATTTTTTTTACTAGACTGTTTGCTTATAAACTTTTCCTTGTCTATAAACACTTCTGAACTTAATTTATAAGAACCTTCTGAAAGATTTACCCTATTTGACCTTATTATCTTAGACAAAATGTAGCCTCCAAAAATACACTATAGGATAACTTCATCGTCTCCACCCCTTGAAATAACGATTTCACCAGCATCTTGCAATCTTCTTATAACAGCCACAATCTTCTGCTGCGCTTCTTCTACATCCTTTAACCTGATAGGACCCATAAACTGCATATCTTCTCTGAGCATCTCTGCCATTCTCTTAGACATATTGCCAAATATATGATCTTGTAAATCTTCTTTTGCTGCCTTTAAAGCAATTGTCAAATCGTTGTTCTCAACATCTCTCAAGAAACGCTGTACATAAACAGAATCTAACTTCATGATGTCTTCGAATACAAACATCTTCTGACGAATTTCTTCTGCCAAATCCGCTTCTTCGATTTCTAACGTTTCCATAATAAACTTCTCAGTCGTCCTATCTACAGAATTCAATATATCCACGATAGCTTGGATACCACCTGTAGAAGCAAAATCTTTGGTAACCATAGATGATAGCTTCTTTTCCAGTATAAACTCGACCTCTTTTATAACCTGAGGACTGGTAGCTTCCATAGTCGCTATCCTCATCGCTACGTCCGCCTGTTTTCCCTGAGGTAGAGCACCTAGAATAGCTCCTGCCTGTTGGGGATTCAAGTATGATAATACGAGGGCAAGCGTCTGCGGATGCTCATTCTGTATAAAGTTAAGCAACTGATTTGCATCTGCCTTTTTAACAAAGTCAAACGGTCTAACCTGTAGAGAAGCGGTGAGTTTATTGATAATTTCATTTGCCTTTTCGCTACCCATCGCCTTTTCTAGAACGTCTTTAGCGTAGTCTATGCCACCTTCAGACATAAACTCTTGGGCTAGACAAACTTCATAAAACTCTTCTAGAATTTGATCTCTCTCCTCTGGGCTAACCTTTCTGACATTCGCTATCTCCAGAGTAAGCTCCTCTATTTCCTCATCACTTAGATGTTCAAATATCTTAGCAGAACGTTCAGGTCCCAAACTAATGAGTAGTACCGCTGTTTTTTCCTTACCATCTAGATTGATTTCAGACATCTTCTACCCTTCCTTATTTCCTCATTATCTATAGTCATCGTTCATCCAAGACCTTAGAAGCTGAGCCACAATCTCTGGTCTCGAGTCAATAAATTTCTCAATCTGATACTTTGGAGATGATTTATCTTCAAAGTCTGTACGTATTTCTTCAAGTTCTTCTTGCTCGTTTTGTATCTCTTCGATAATCTCCTCTGATTCCTTCTTATTTCTCTTAAGCATGAAGATAACGAATATAATAAGAAGTAAAATTCCTACACCACTAGCTATCCAAACCCAAATAGGAATACCTAAGAGACCATCTTCTTCTGTTTCCAAAGGAACCACTTCTTCTTCATGGAAGTCCATAGCCATTACGGTGATATTGCTGTTCTTTTGGAAATCATCTGTCGATGCTTTTACCAAACTTATCAGAGTCGCCTCATCTTCTGCCGTCAGGGTTTCATCCACCAAACTCTTTTTATTGATGATAACCGCTACAGAGATATTACTGATTTGACCCTTTTCTTTTTCTAAGTGTTTTTTCACACTATTTAATTCATAATTTATTATTTCTTGGGATTTTTTATAAGCTGAGCCATCCTCATCTCCAGTCGGATACTGAGGTGTTTCTGTGGTATTTGAATCCGTACCTACAGCACCCTGCGCCTCATTGTTTTTTACATTTTCTTTTAGATTGTTTATCGAACGAATCATACCCTCTTGAGACCCCTCTATAGGAGGAGAATAGGAATTCATCTCTGTCACTTCTACATTAAAGTCTAGTCTTACAGAAGACTTTACCCTAACATTTCCATTTCCATATACCGTAGCTAAAAAATCGGTTACCGTATTATCGATTCTATCTTCTATGGCTACTTTTAGCTCGTCTTGCGTACTAGAATCCAGCATTGCACTGTCTAGATTATTATTCTTATTTAATTTCACTGCGTTTTGGTCAGTGATGGTTACCCTGTCGGGTTCCAAGCCTTCCACAGAGTCTACCACGATACTCAATATACCATCAACTTGTTCCTTTGATAGTGTCACATTTGGTTTTAATGTCAAAACGACAGATGCCTTCGATACATCCTCGTTTAGATTTAAAAATGTTGATGATTCCTTTACATAAATCTCTACTGCCGCCTTTTCCACTGGCTCCAAATACATCAGCGTCATCGCCAAGTCTCTCTTTTTCCTCTGCAGGAATATTTTATTTCTGGTTTCAGCAGATGCGGTAAAAGGTATATCCGTAAAAGCATCATCATAGGTCAACGCCTCTGATGCAGAAAATCCCGCCATAGCGAGCTCCATCCTAGCTTGATTTACCTTTTCCTTATTTACTATGACCGTAGTAGCAGAGTCTGTGACCTCATGTTCTATATTGAGTTCAGTAAGTTTTGCACTTATTCTTCCGGTCTGTTCAGGCGTTAAACCTCTGTTAAATACTACATATTCAACCTGCACAGCGTTCATAATTAAGAACACCACTAGAGACACAAACAAGACGGCACCAAGAATCCACAGAATCTTAGCCCGCCTACTCAAAGCAGTAAGTTTATTTTTTAGCCATTCTCTAGCTTGCTGAATTTTTTCAGCCATACTCATTCCCCTATTGTCTTATCTCACTAAGTAAACTATGCCTATTTTATACTTGAATTCTCATCAATTCTCTATATGCATCTAAAACCTGACCCCTGATTTCAAGAGCCAAATTTAGAGTTAACTCAGCCTTTTGGGCAGCTATCATCGCATCGTGAAGATTATCGATTTTCCCCATAGCTAACTGCTCATCTAAGGCATTAGAAACTTTTTCAGCATTATCTACTCTATCGATAGCATCTGATAAAAAAGACGAAAAAGAAAATTTTTGAACATTGTTAACATCTTTTTTTTCCGCAGAGCTATACCCTAGAGCTTTATCCATCCCCTGTATCTTCATTTATTTTTTACTTCCTATCTTCCAATTTCGAGAGCTTTCATAGCCATAGATTTAGCGGTGTTGAGACTAGTTACATTCGCCTCATAAGACCTGCTTGCGGCTATTAGATTTATCATTTCTGTTACGGTGTCCACATTTGGCATTAAAACGATTCCCCTTTCATCCGCATCTGGATGAGAAGGATCGTAAACCTCTTTGAATGCAGACATATCTTCCACGACATCGACTACTTCAACTCCTTCAAAACTATCCATGTTTGCAAGAGAAGTGTCGAAGACATCCTTAAAAGACTTCTTAGTATCCGATTTAAAAATCGGTATTTGTCTTCTATATGGCGTGCCACTTGCCGTTCTAGTAACTTTAGCATTTGCTATATTTCGAGAAATTACGTCCATTCTAAGTCTTTCGGCTGTTAAACCCGAAGCACTTACATTGATAGAATTAAACATGTATTACCTGCCCCCTTTAATAGCGTTCTTTAAACGTCTGAGCTGTCCTGATGTTTGGCTTATAAGAGCATTATATTTTATGGAATTTTTAGCTTGGTCAGCCATTTCCACGTCAATATTTACATTGTTACCATCTAATCTTTCACTAAATGAATTATCTGTCTGAATATAATAAGGTAGAGAATCTACACTTGCAGAAATATGGTTTTTATGAGTAGTAGTCATGGATAGCTTCATCTCTTTCATAGATTCTGAGAGAAGATTTTCAAATACTAGCTTCTTGCGTTTGTACCCAGGCGTCTCTATATTTGCTATATTGTTTGCGATTAATTCCTGCTTCAAACTACTGGCATCAAGCGCTTTCTTCTGGAAGTCTATCCTGTTCATAAAGTTATTAAGCATTCCGTTCTCCTTATTTGTGACATATTATAACACAATTTACAATCTTTTTACAAGTTTCATTATCGTCTTATTTTGGAACCCCTTATTTCTTAGATGGTTAATTATTTTTGCCTCTTGTTTTTTATCGATTCCACCTTCTAAATCCATAAGTTCTAGTTTTTTAGCTAAGACTTTTTCACAGACCTCAAGTTCATCCACATTTGCTTCTTCTATCGCCTTTAAGGCTATTTCCTTATTTACGCCCTTCTGCAACAGTCTTTGATAGACCTTATACCGACCTTCTTTTTGAAGTTTTTCCTTAGCAAATCTAGAGGCTAAGGAATAGTCATCAAGCAGTCCATTTTCATGTAAAAAGCCTATAATTTCCCCGCATACAAAGTCATCATATCCTTTTTTATGAAGTTTATTTAAAAGTTCTTTTTCAAAGTGGTCTCTTATAGCTAGGTATCGAAAAGCTTGTTCTTTCGCTAA
>PDWI01011959.1_pt1 | contig 9996 bp, 9 predicted proteins | sample 1430891 | NCBI WGS metagenome assembly PDWI01 (sample SAMN01162508, study PRJNA174530) | Oral metagenome, whole genome shotgun sequencing project. | biome: Marine environment; feature: Marine mammal; material: Swab sample of the gingival sulcus; isolation source: swab sample of gingival sulcus... | reverse complement strand
TCTAATCGTCCCTCTTCACGAGCAGTATCTAATGAGTTTTTTAAATCACGATAATACTTTAAACTATCCTCATAATAGAGAACTTCCTGCGGTGTGAATTTTGCTATCTCGGCAGTAGAAAACAGTTTATCGAATATTTTCTCTTTCAATTTATCAGGAATACGATCAAGTTTATGCAAGTTTTTTAGAATAAATAGCCATTTATCAAAACGTGTCTCTAATTCGTCGATGCTTTTATTAAACTTAGGCATCTCTAAATAGATAAAAGTTAGCTTGTCATAGAAAACCTTATGCGTTTCAATATCCGATAGCTTAACATCGTATCGAAATTTCTCTGGCTCGTGCTTATCTTCATCAAAAACAAAATCTAAAATGGCAATGGTATAAACGGCAGTCAATTCAAAATCCCAACCCGTTCTCTTTGCCTGATTTCGAATAGGGAATGTCGAGTAATAAACAGTTCTATCCTTAAAAAACTTCTGCTTGGTTTTTTGTAGTTCAACAATAAATTTTTCGCCACGCTCAGCCTTGCTCTTCCCTTAATAGTTCGTTTAAGAAATCCAATAACAAATCTTTATTGGGTTCTTCTCCAAACAGCTTTTTAAAGCCATAATCAGTAAACGGGTTGATATATTTTTCTTCAAAATGATACATAACTCTTGATTTAAGATTAATGTTAAGCCCCCTTTTTAAGGTCGATTTTTTACAGCAACCCCAAATTGCTTATTGGGCTTGTCTCCCATTGTAAACTCTAATATTCCCCCTGCTGCAATTGTTTGATGTGTGATATATGCCTTTGAATAAGGCTTACCATTTAGCTTTACCGACTGAATATAGATATTTTTATCGCTATTATTCTTTGCCACAATTTTAAACTGTTTTTCTTTTGGAAGCTGAATTGTCATCTCCTCGAAAAGCGGACTACCCAACACATAAACACCATTGCTTGGATGTACAGGATAAAAACCCATTGCCGACATAACATACCATGCCGACATTTGTCCGCAATCTTCATTACCACTTAAACCATCAGGGTTGTTACTGTAAAGATGCGATAAAATATAACGTACCTTTTCTGCCGTTTTGTATTGTTCGCCAGCATAAGCATACAAATAGGTGATATGATGGCTTGGTTCGTTGCCATGAGCATATTGCCCTATTAGTCCTGAAATATCTGCCGAAGCTCCCTCTTCTAGTGCCGAAGATTGCATAAACAAGCTATCTAACTTGGCAGTAAAAGGCTTATCGCCACCCAATAATTTTATTAAACCATGAGGATCTTGCGGCACCAACCATAAATATTGCCACGCATTTCCTTCGCAATAATCGTTTACCCTATGCTGTGCCGAAAAAGGATTAAAAGGTGTTCGCCATTTTCCTGCTTTGGTTTTTCCTTTCATAAATCGGTCTTTGGTATCGAAATATTTTTGATACACCTTTGAACGCTCGGTAAAATATTTGGCATCTTCGGCTTTTCCCAAATGCTTTGCCAATAGAGCTATTCCTGCATCAGAGATGGCATATTCCATTGAACTGGCAACCGTTTCGTGCATTGCATCACAAGGGATATAGCCATATTCTTTTAGTTCTTTTACTCCTGGTTCGAAATTGCCCATTGCAGTGGTTTTAACCGCTTCGTATGCCAATTGTTTATTGATATCAAATCCTTTTAAGCAGGCATCTACCACCACAGGAACGGCACTATATCCTACCATCGTATTGGTTTCGTTACCTCTTAAATGCCATACTGGCAATTTGCCTTGTTGTTCGTAAATATGCAACATCGATTCAATCATATCAGGAACACGTTCGGGTTGCAATATGGTATAAAGCGGATGTGCTGTTCGGTAGGTATCCCACAACGAGAAAAGTGTGTAATTAGTCGTTTTTTGATGATATACCTTTTTATCCACACCTCTATAATCGCCATTTACATCGTTAAAAATATTTGGAGCAATCATCGTATGGTATAATGCAGTATAGAAAATTTCCTTTGCCGCTTTATTGTCGGTCTTTATTTTCACTTTAGACAACTGCGTGTTCCATTGCTGCTGATTTTCGGCAAGTACTTTTTCAAAGTTAAAATGAGGAATCTCTTTTTTGATGTTCATTAAAGCATTTTTCATACTTACGGGAGATATGCCCAATTTAACCAACACCTGTTCCTTGTTGGTGGTAGAGAAATTTAAAAATGCTTTAATACGATTACCTTTTCCTTGTTTTCCCTTTAATTTTTTATCTGCATCATAAATCAACAATTCCTTTATGGGCTTTGACAATACCATGGCAAAAAACTCCATTTGTTTCGCTGCCCAACCCTTTGAAAAGCGATATCCCATAAAAGTGGTATCATTTATTTGTTGAAAAAATGTTTCTGTGGGTGTATCGCCATTACCTTCGCCTAAGTCTATAATTATTCTTGATTGCTGCGATGCAGGATAGGTAATGCGATGCAACGCTACTCTATCAGATGTTGTTATTTCATTGCAGATATTATACCTATCAAGATATACTTTATAATAGCCTGCCTCTACTTTTTCTTTTTGATGAGAAAATGTAGATGCATATCCACTTTGCACATCTTTTTGAGAACCAGCATTTGTTTTTAACACACCAGTGGCAGGCATCAGCAAAATATCTCCCAAGTCGGAGCAACCAGTTCCGCTCAGATGAAGATGCGAAAAGCCTTTTATAATACTATCAGAATAGTGATATCCTGAACACCAGTCCCACCCTTTAAAAAAATTGGCAGCTCCTGCCTGAATTGCACCAAAAGGCGTATTGGCTCCGACAAAAACGTGTCCATGTCCACCCGAACCGATATAGGGATTGACATATTTAATGTTGTTATTCTCTTTTTCTTGCTGTTGATGACAAGCCACTATTGTAAAACTTAAAATCAGTGCAATTAATGTGTGTGTTAGTTTTAAATTCATATCTCTTTGTAATTTGTTATTTTCTTTCTCGGCAAAGTTAATAAGCATTGCTCTTTTTCGGTACAGGGCTTTTCCACAGGGGAAGAAGCCATTCCCAATTGGGAAAAGTATTTTCCCACAGGGGAAGAAGCCGTTCCCAACTGGGAAAAGTATTTTCCCACAGGGGAAGAAGCCATTCCCAACTGGGAAAAGTATTTTCCCACAGGGGAAGAAGCCATTCCCAATTGGGAAAAGTATTTCCCCACAGGGGAAGAAGCTGTTCCCAACTGGGAAAAGTATTTCCCCACAGGGGAAGAAGCTGTTCCCAACTGGGAAAAGTATTTCCCCACAGGGGAAGAGGCTCGCAACAGTTGTGTACAGGGCTTCCCCACAGGGGAAGAAGCTCGCAACAGTTGTGTACAGGGCTTCCCCACAGGGGAAGAAGCTCGCAACAGTTGTGTACAGGGCTTCTCCACAGGGGAAGAAGCTCGCAACAGTTGTGTACAGGGCTTCTCCACAGGGGAAGAAGCTCGCAACAGTTATGTACAGGGCTTTTCTATATCGAAGAAATAATATAACATTATTTCTTCTATCAATAATATCTTCCGTTTAACGGAAATACCTAAAGCTGATGAAGGGCAAAAGCATAAGCCCCTATCGCAATAGCTTTACTTGCTCCCAACTTACTAGTGCAAACAGCTAATTGATGTGTTGGATCGTATTTTACCAACTCATCGGTTCCCCACACTGCAATTTCTGTTGATTTATCTTGTATAAACAGATTCATTTCGTCGGGATTATCAATATTGAAAATCGTTTGTACTAATCCATTTACTGATTTGCCATCGGCAGTTTCAAATGATTTTTTCAACTGCTCTAATGCTGCTGGCATAAATAGCTCTGCTGCTCCAGTTATTCCTCCGCCAATCACAATAATGCTATCTGTTAATGATATCAAAGTCTGCATACTATCACCAAGGCATTTTCCAAATATCCAAAACGATTTTTTTGCAGCATTGCTATCCTCATGATTTGGATTATTTGCTATTGCAGCAATATCTTTTGGTTTAATATCAGCAGAATAAGTTCCTTTTGCCAAAGCCAAAAACTCACGCACAATGGCACGAGTGCTTACTCCTTCTTCGGCAAAGCGTTTAGGATATAATCTCGAACCAGTAATCCATACCTCCATAGCAATAGAGTTATCGCCAACAAACAGATTGTTGTTATGAACTAATCCGCCACCAAAACCAGTACCTAAAGTAATCCCGACTAGATTGCGATAGGTTTTATTGCTTCCTGATTCTTCTAATTTTTTGTTGATATCAGGTAATACGCCGCCCAATGCTTCGCCATAGGCAAATAAATCGCCATCATTATTGATAAAAACGGGTATTTGAAATTGATGTTTTAGTATCGCAGCTAAGGGAACACCACCTCTAAATGCAGGTAAATTAGCTAAATCACCAATTATCCCATTGCGATAATCGCAAGGACCGGGAAAAGCGAAACTAATTGCCACAGGTGTTTCGCTTAACTGGGCTTTTACATCTTGAAAGCCCTTAATAATGGTGTTTAAACACAATTGCAAATCGTGCCCGTTTGCTTTTACTGATATGGGAGCAACAATCTCGTCTCCTCCTTTTATTGCCGAAAAAACAAAATTGGTTCCTCCAGCATCTAAAGTCATTACAGTTCTTGTATCTTTCCAAACGTCTAACATAGCTTTCTTTTTTATTTCTCTATTTCTGATAAAGCGACAATCCTAAAATATATCCTATACACAAAATACAAACAACAAATCCAGTCATTAATGAGAATACATCAGCAACAGCACCAAATAATACAGGAACAAAAGCTCCTCCGATAATTGCTGTTACCATTAGCCCTGATATTTCATTGCTACGTTCAGGCATCTTATCAATGGCAATAGAAAATACCAATGGGAATATATTGGCAAAACCAATACCGATAATGAAAATAGCAACAAAACCTAACACTGCTGTGCTGGCAACATATAATCCTAATAATCCAATCAATGATACCAATGTGGTAATGGTTAAAAATTTTGCTGGAGATAACCAGTTTAAAATTACACTACCTAAAAATCGCCCAACGGTTAAGGCTAAAAAGAAAAACAATGTACCCCATAATCCCAATGCTTTAATATCAAAATTGAATTTATATTCTAAATAGTTGGGCAACTTGGCACTCATACTTACTTCGGCTCCTACATATAAGAAAATGGCAAATACCATAAAAAATACATAAGGCACTTTCAGTAACTTTAACACTGATCCAAAAGAGGCTGTTCCTGCATTTGCGTCTCTTTGTTCGTCTATTTTTACCACCCACAAATAAACGGCTGCTATCACTAAAATAATGGCATAAATAGGAAATAAGATTTTCCAGTCTAATCCCCAATATTTGGCTGCAAGCAATGGTATTAAAGCTCCAGATAAAGATCCAATGGCCTTGATAAACTGTCCGAACGAAAGGTTTCGAGAATATTTTCCTTCAGGAGAAACATCACGCATAATTGGGTTGCCTGCCACCTGCAAAAGAGTGGCTCCTGTGCCTAATAACAACAGCGATCCAAGCAGTAGTGCAAATGAAGAAAAATTGCTTAATATAGGAAGAACCATTCCTGCTAATGCGGCTAATAACCCCAATAATAACACTAGCTTTTTCCCTTTTCTATCTTGAACTATACCCATGGGAACCGATAGTAATCCAAACATAATAAATCCCATGAAGGTAACCAATCCTGCAACCAAATTGCTAAGCTGATATTCGCTTTGTAATTGACTGGTTAGAGGTCCTACCACATCACCGAATCCCATACATAAAAACGCCAAAAATATTGGTGCTGATTTAAAATAGTTATTTTTCATTTTATTTGTTTTTAGTCGTGTTTATTTAAAGTCTAAAATTCACAATTTCTTTTGCGATGAAAAGCTCAACTGCTTATATCATTTAAAATCCCAATTTTATTTTGGGGTAAATTCAGATTGTAACAAGTATTATTATAAAATATTCAAACAATCTTCAGCTTTAAATATGAACAGTTGAACTTTAGAGCAACAACATTATTTCACTGTTTTATAAACCCTATTTTAGAGTAAAACCATCGGGCAGAACAGCTCCTTTTTTCACCACCACAATACCATCAACTACACGATATTCGGGAGTATCCACTTCTTCTAAATGAGCTGTTCCACAAATGCTGACATTATTGCCTATTCTAACATTCTTATCAATAATTGCATTACATATTTTACAATTATCACCGATGCCAATTACAGGTATATCGCTTTTGATATTCTCTTGCAAGTCATCTAAAGTTTCGTAATAATCGCTACCCATAATATACGATTTGTCGATAATGGTACCCTTTCCTATTCTGCTTCGAATACCGACCAAACTAGATGTAATACTTTCAGCTTGTACAATAGAACCTTCTGATAATACCACATTATTTAATTTTGTTCCACTAACCTTAGCTGGAGGCAACATTCTAGCGTGAGTATAAATAGGATTTTCAGCATTGTATAAATTAAACTTCGGAATATCTGATGATAAATCGATATTCGCATCAAAAAACGATTTGATGGTTCCTATATCTTCCCAATATCCTTCGTATTGATAACTGGTTACATTAAAATCTCTGATAGAGGCAGGAATAATATTCTTTCCAAAATCAATTCCTTCATTATCGAACAATAATTTTTCGATAACATCTTTGTTAAATAGATATATGCCCATTGATGCCAAATAATGTTTACCCTGATTTTTCATGATATCTCCAGTATCAGACACCCAGTTTTTAAGTTCTTCGCTATCGGGTTTTTCCACAAACGAGGTAATTTCGTTTTTGTCGTTAGTTTTCATAATTCCAAAACCTGTTGCATCATCAGCATTTACAGGAATAGTTGCAATAGACAAGTCTGCATTTTGTTCGATATGTTTATTAAGCATTTCGTTAAAATCCATCTGGTAAAGCTGATCTCCCGAAAGAATTAACATACAGTCGTAATCTATTTTTTCGAAGTGAGGGAAACTTTGACGCACCGCATCGGCAGTCCCTTGAAACCAACCTCCGTTATCTACTGTTTGTTCTGCTGCTAGAATATTCACAAAACCTTTACTAAATAGATCGAAAGTATAGCTGTTTTTGATATGATGATTTAACGATGCTGAATTAAACTGAGTTAATACAAATATTTTGTTTATATCTGAATTTAAGCAATTCGAAATAGGAATATCCACCAATCTGTATTTGCCAGCAATAGGAACAGCAGGTTTAGAACGTTTTGATGTTAATGGTTGCAAACGTGAACCTTGTCCGCCGCCTAATATTACTGCTAAAATTTTCTTTTTGTTCATAATATGATATTTTTATATAGTTGTAAGTAGTCTTGTGCTGATTTCTCCCACGAAAAGTCGGCACTCATTATAAAGTTTCTTAATGATTTTAGCTTCTCTTTTTGATGATAAAGCTCTTCGGCACGCCAAAAACTATGTAATAAATCGTCAGCATTAAGTTGAATAAATCGAATACCATTTCCATTTTCATCATTGATATCGATAATGGAATTGAGCAATCCGCCAACAGTACGAACAATTGGCACAGTGCCATATCGCAACGCATAAAATTGATTTAACCCACAAGGTTCAAATCGTGAAGGCATCACAATAAAATCAGCAGCAGCATATACATTTCGTGCTAGCGATTCGTTATAGCCAATGTAACAATTAAATTGATTGTTGGTATTGCTATTTATCTCTTCTAATCCTTTTGATAACTCAGCATCGCCACTTCCCATTACAAAGAAGTTGATTTTTTGTTCACTTTCATTGATGCTTCGCCAAATAGCATTAGAAAGAATATCAACACCTTTTTGATGGGCAAACCTACCAATAAAGGCTATCAACGGAAGTTCTTTATCGAAACCAAATTCGTTACAAAATGCGGTTTTGTTTTTCTTTTTCCCGCTGGTTACACTTGTTTTTTTGTAATGATAATGTAGGAATTGATCATCTTCAGGGTTCCATTCTTTGTTATCAATTCCATTTAAAATGCCAACACATTTAGCTGTTTCAGCTTTAAAAAGAGGAGCTAAATTGTTTGAAGCATCAATCAGTTCTTTCATATACTGTGGCGATACGGTAGTTACCTTCCATGCCGATTTAATGGCTGCAGCCATTGCATTCAATTGGTTGTCCCACTCTAGCAAATTCAATTTCCATGTATCAAACCAAGGAAAAGTATCAACGACTCGCCACGACATCTGCCCTTGATATTCGGCATTATGAATGGTAAATATCGATGGAGTGCCTCTAAATTTAGGATATTGATGTGCATGAGACATCAAAAAGGGGATAAATCCTGTATGATAATCATGGCAATGTATCACATCGGGCTGCTGTTCCCACTGATGCAACCAATTTAATGTTGCAATTTGAAAGGCGGTAAAGAAATAGTCATCATCGTCGTAACCATAAACTTTTGTACGATGTGAGAAACCTTCTATTTTTACCATATACAGAGGAAACCCCAACTCATTATAATGCAAAATTTCAATCTGTAATTGATGAATACCATGTGGCATTGTAAATTGAAAATCTACATTGAAATTACAGCTTTTCACTGCATCGTTATCGACATAAGGCAACACCACCATGGCATCTATATTTTCTACCTTATTCAAATATTTAGGTAATGCTCCTACCACATCACCCAAACCACCCGTTTTCACTAGCGGATAGCATTCTGTTGAAATATGAACTACTTTCATAGGCTTATTTTTTTTGTAAATATAGCAGTATTTTACTATGTCGCAATGCTATTTCTTTGGTAGCCTATTTTTTGCAAGAATTACTGTTACTGTATGCTCATGTTATAATTTATCAGGGGCTAATATTTTCTTTCTTTTGCAATTCTGATTCTCGCATAATGTTGTCCCCGCCAATCGTGTGATGCGAGAAAGGAACCAACAACGACAGTACAAAAAATAGTAATATGTTATTCATGATTATAGCCATTGAGAGGAACCTTATAATATCTATTCTAATTATTGAAGCACTATTTGTGAGCGTAAACAAATTATGTATTTTTGCGGCCTAAATAAAAAAGAACTATTAAACAATGCAAACAATTATTTCTCCCTCTTTATTATCGGCAGATTTTACCAATCTAAAAGCCGATATTGAAATGGTTAACAACAGTAAAGCCGATTGGTTTCATTTAGATATTATGGACGGTGTTTTTGTTCCAAATATCTCTTATGGTCTGCCAGTTGTGCAGCAGATAAATAAAATAGCAACAAAGCCTCTAGATGTACATTTGATGATTATTGATCCTGACAGATATGTGGAAGCATTTCAAAAGGCAGGTGCCGACTATTTAACGGTGCATTACGAAGCTTGCACTCACTTGCATCGCACCATTCAAAACATCAAACAAAAAGGAATGAAAGCTGGTGTTTCTTTAAATCCACACACACCTGTTGCTGTTTTAGAAGACATTATTGCTGATATCGATTTGGTATTGTTAATGAGTGTCAATCCCGGATTCGGAGGACAAAGTTTTATAGAGAATACCTATAAAAAGGTAAGACAGTTAAAACAATTGATCACTGAAAGTAACAGCAAGGCTCTAATAGAAGTTGATGGAGGTGTCAATCTAGACACAGGTGCAAAATTAGTTGAAGCAGGAGTTGATGCTCTTGTTGCAGGAAGTTTTGTTTTTGGCTCGGAACATCCAACACAAACCATTGCTGATTTAAAAAATCTATAACGGTTTTGGGACTATTAGGGAAATCATCTAAGGTAGATTTATACTTTAAGCTATTTGGGGAGTAGATGACTTTAGACTGTTATTCTTTAATCTTTTTAAATCAAGATATATTGTAAATAAACGCAGCAGTAAAGGCGGTATCCAGCAACTCATAATTTATCATATGCGTTTTCTGCGGGAAACCTTTTAGTGAATTTAGGTAATTGTTAAAAAAGCATTACATTTGCCGCGTTCTATGGGGCTGACGTGGTTTTGACAGCGTGTAGAATTGATATGTAAGCA
>PDWI01011982.1_pt1 | contig 9998 bp, 7 predicted proteins | sample 1430891 | NCBI WGS metagenome assembly PDWI01 (sample SAMN01162508, study PRJNA174530) | Oral metagenome, whole genome shotgun sequencing project. | biome: Marine environment; feature: Marine mammal; material: Swab sample of the gingival sulcus; isolation source: swab sample of gingival sulcus... | reverse complement strand
CAGAAAAGTGACCCTTTCTACCCACCACCCGTTGAATTGCTGTGAACAGAGAGAAAAATGGGAACCATCCCGCTGTTACCGGTAACCCCGGCAGATATTTGCACATTTTAATAAAAACAGGCGTTGGATAACAACTTTTTCCTCTAACTTTTGGCTGGCAACGAATCATTTATTGTCGTAGTATAAGGGAATTGACAAAGATACATTTTGCAGGTCTCAAACTTTGATTTTTCGCAAGTAAAAGGGTTTTACCATGGGAAAAAGGTCTCTTGTCGTCGCCGGTCTTGTCAGCTCACTGCTGGTGATCGGCTGCACCCCCAACCCCGATCCCCGCAAAGGCGGTCTCTTCGGCTACAGTCCGGAACTCTATCAGCAGCGGATCGACGAAAAGAACTCTCGACTCAAGTACATTGAGGAGAGTACGGTCGCCGAAGGGGAGAAGGTCTCACAGCTTGAAAGCGAGGTATTGCGCGAACGCCGGCAGACAAAAGAGCTTGAGAAGAAGGTCGGCAGAGTCGAGCGCGAAATTGCCGGGCTGCAGCGCTCGTTAAAAAAGCGAAAGTTGAAAACAGCAAAGGCTCGTCAGGAACAGAAACGAATTGAAAAAGAGCTGGCCGAGGTCAAAAAGATGCTGGCGTGGAACAGCGGCGGCAGCACAGACATCGCCGCCCGGGAGGCGGAGATCAGGCGGTTGCAGAAAAAGCTGGCGATGCTGATGAAAGAGGCGGAACTGCTCGGCACCCTGTGATGAGACGAAAGACCCCGGTGGCGGCGGTACAGTCGATCGCATGTACTCTTCTTCTGACTGCAGCCGCAGCTGCCGCAGAACCGTCGCACCGCCAAAGTCTTGAGCAGGCTGTGGAGCTCTTTCTCGCAGAGGACCTCCACAGCCCGAAAACGACCGCCACCCTCCCCCGTCCGCTGACCTCAACGACCCGGCTCAGCGACTGGATGCGCCTCAGCGACCCGTGGGCCGCGGCCTTCACCGCCGAGGAGTTCCGCGCCATCCGCAGATCGACGCGCCCCGAATATGGCGGGGTGCAGATGAATCTGCAGCAGCTTGCAGATGGCAGTTTCCGCTGCCATCCGCTCAGAAACGGCGCAGCGTACAGAGCAGGAGTTCGCGAGAATGACCGTCTTGCAGCGGTCAACGGCAGGCCGGTTGACGGCCGCCTTCTCCAGCTGGTGGGGATGGAGATACGCGGTGAAGTCGGGACCACCGTCTCCCTGACCGTTGAACATCACAACAGGCCGCCGAGAACCATAACTCTGCAACGGGTTCGTACCAGCTCGCGCTCTGCGGGGATAGAGTTTCTCGGCGACAACCTTGTGTACCGTATCTACAGCTTCACAGCGACAACGCCGCAGGAGCTTGCCAGCCTGCTTCGTTTCCGCAGTGATGGTGATCCGGTCGTTGTTGATCTTCGCGGCAACCCCGGCGGATCGTTGCAGGGAGCGATAAAGAGTGCGGCCCTCTTTCTGGAAAGGGGTCGTGAAATCGTTACAATAAAGACAGGAAAAGGGCTGTCGATCCGCAGACTGAGCAGGACCACACAGCCGTTCACCTTCCCGTTGCTGCTCCTCCAGAACCGGCACACTGCAAGTGCCGCCGAGGTCTTTATCGCCGCCCTCGTACAGAACCACAGAGCGGTCTCTGTCGGCGAGACCACCTTCGGAAAGGGGGAGAGTCAGAAGTTTGTCCGGCTGGCGGACGGCTCGGCCCTCAAACTCAGCTATGCAAGACTGCTGCCACCCGCACACATGTCGTACCACAATCGCGGGCTTGCGCCGACCATCCCGATCGAGGCGGCAAAAAGAGATGATGACGCCAGCGACACCAGAGCTTTTCTCCGCCGCGTCGATGAGATCATCACCGCTGAGATGAAAAAACGGCGGACCCGGCTGCCCTGAAAATTGTACTCCCAACCGTTTCCTCAAACCACAGGAGAGAGATTATGAAACAGAGAAAAATGCTGTTGCCACTGCTGCTTGCTGCAGCCCTGGTCACCGTGGCTCCGACAACCAGTTTTTCTGAGACCAGAGTTCCAGTGAAACTCCCTGGAAAAAAGGTTCTGCCACTGCGGGTGCTGAGCAAACCCTACGCGACCATTTACAGTGACAACAAAGACAACAGTCCTGTGGTTCAGGATAACCTCCCGGCCTTTCAACCGTTCTACGTCTATACCGCGCCGACGGCCGAAGACCGTGAACTGGAGAACGGCTGGTATGAGGTTGGCAGCGACAACCGGGGAACGGTCGTCGGCTGGATGAAGCAGGACGATCTCTTTGAGTGGAAGCAGGCCCTCTGTCTCGCCTACACCCTGCCCCTCGGACGAAAACCGGTGTTGATGTTCGACTCCCGCGGCTACCTGAAAGAGCTTGCGGCAAAAGATGACGACACACGCATCGCCGAAACTGAAGGCCTCTACAAAACCATCGACAGCAACACTGTTCCCCCCGATTTTCCGGTAAAATCGGTTGAGCCGAAAAAAGCAGTTGATATAAGCAACCAGTTTTACCTGCTGCCGATTCTGGACTATGAAAGCATTGAGATCGGTCCGATGGAGGGGCGCCTCGTCAGGCTGGCCGCAGTGACCAATGCGGCTCCGGACGCCCGTGAAAAGAGCGATATCCGTACCAACAGAGAGTATCTCGCCCAGGCCGGCAGCGGCAGTGGTCAGGTCTCAAAAGAGACGCTTTCCGGGGTCAACTTTGATGTCGTCTGGGTTGTCGATACCACGGTGTCAATGCAGCCCTTTATCGACCAGGCACTGCAGGTGGTCAAAGATGTCTCGAAGCAGCTCGGCAGCGAAGAGGAGGCGAAAAAGAGCCTGCACTTCGGTATCTGGGGCTACCGTGACTCCGAAAAGGATATTCCCGGCATTGGCTACACCACCCATAACTACACCCCGCAGCTGCAGAATATCGATGACTTCATCACTACCCTCGAGAGTGTCAAGGTGACAAAGGTGGACTCCGTCGACTACGCCGAAGACCTCTTTTCGGGGATCACCGAAGGAATCACCAACACCGCCTGGACCCCGGATTCGGTGCGCTACATGATCGTTGTCGCCGATGCCCCTGCGCACAAGGCCGGACATAAGTGGAACCTCAGCGGCCAGGATGAAACCAGCCTCCACGGCCTCGCCGCGGATCGCAGCATGAACATCACCGCAATCCACCTGAAAAATCCGCGTGCCAGCAAGTTTAACCCGCTGGCAGAGGAGCAGCTGACCGTTCTGTCGACCAAAGGACAGTCCGATTCCGCGAGCTACCTGGCGGTCGATTCGACCCGTCCCGAAGAGTTTGCGAAGGTGGCAGATCAGCTCGCCGGGGCGTTGAGCAAGAGCCTTATTGCCTTTAAAAAGCAGGCCGGCGAAATGGCCGGTCAGCCGACCCCGGCTCCGGCTCCGGCAGCAGCCACTGCTGCAGCACAGCCGGCACAGCCAACCGCTGCTGACGGCAGCTCCACCGGTTCCGAAAAAGCAGCCGGTGGCGGAGAACTCGCCCAGCTTGACCCCCTCCCGGCCACCGGAGAAACAGCGGAACTTGATCCCCCTCCGGCTCCGGCAGCAACCGGGGAGACGGTCAACCTCGATCTCGATACGATCACCACCGCAAGCAGTGACGGTAATGAGGTTGTCGCCAACATGATCAAGGCCGCAATGGTCGAGTGGATCGGCAGCCACGAAAACGCAAAAGCCCCCCGTGATATCACCGCATGGGCGGTCGACAGAGATCTTGAGACCCCCGATGTCACCAGTATGGAGGTTCGCCTGCTGATCAGCAAGCAGCAGCTTGACACCCTCTATACAGTGCTGAAATCGGTCCTTTCCGCGGGCCGTCAGGGGCAGATCGGCGGCGGCGATTTCTTTGAGGCCCTGCAGGCGACTGCCGCCACCACCGCCCGCAACCCGGAACTGCTGAAGAATGCGAAATCGATGGCCGCAACCGGTCTTATTCCTGAATTTCTCGAAGGTCTTCCGTACCACAGCCGGCTGATGGACATGAACAGCGAGCTGTGGAACTCATGGTCGGTCGACGAGCAGGACGAATTCCTCAACAACCTGGAGGCGCTTATCGAGGCCTACCGCACCATCCACGACAGCCCTGAGGGGTGGATTACTCTCAACCCGGGTGATGATGCCGATCAGACGGTCTATCCGCTCGCCCTTGAGATGCTTCCCTGATCTCCCCCTTTCGTCACCACCGCCGCCCCGATATCCGGGGCGGCAGAGAGAATATGGATACGCCGTGAAGACACCCCTGCACCACTCCGCTGCCCCCCTCTTCCACCTTGTGGATGTCTCCTGCAAAAGAGAGAAGGGAGGGGTCTGTTTTCAACTGCAGATTCCGGAGCTGCAGGTTGAAGCCGGCGAATTTATTGCCGTTGTCGGTGAGAGCGGCTGTGGAAAATCGACCTTTCTTGACCTCCTCGGCCTCATCCTCCGACCCGATCACAGCGTTCGCTTTCAGTTTCATAACAGAGGCCGAAAAAGAGTCAGTATTGCCTCCTGCAGCGAGGCGACACTCGCCTCGCTGCGTCGTTCCCGGATCGGTTATGTCCTCCAGAACGGCGGGCTTCTCCCCTTTCTCAGCGTCCGTGAAAATATTGAACTCCCCGCCCGCCTCAACCGGATGAAAAACAGCCGGCGGCGGGCGGAAGAGCTGGCAGCAGACCTCGGTATTGACGGCCAGCTTGCGAAAAAACCGGGACAGCTCTCAGGCGGCCAGCGGCAGCGGGCCGCGATCGCCCGCGGCCTGATCCACAAACCTGACATCATCCTTGCCGATGAACCGACCGCAGCAGTCGACCGTCACAACGCCGTTGAGATACGCGGCCAGTTTCACCGGCTGGCAAAACGCGACGGTGTCAGTGTGCTCACAGTAACCCACGATGAACAGCTGATGCTGCCGGTTGCAGACCGGCTGCTCACCTTTGAAACCAGCCGGAACGGGAGCCGTCAGACCATCTCCCGACTGCAGGAGGTGCCCGTTGAAGACCGCAGCCACTAAACGCGGTGGCCGCGGTCTTATCCTCACTCTTGCGGTCAAAGACCTCCGCCACGAACTGATCCTCAGCCTCTGTCTTGTCCTTGCCGTCACCGCTGTCCTCGGGCCGATTCTGATTCTTTTCGGCCTGAAGTTCGGGTCGATCCAGCTGCTGCGCAACCGCCTTGTCGAAGATCCCCGCAACCGCGAGATCCGTCCCCTCAGCAGCTCCCGCTGGCAGCCCGAATGGTTCAACGAGATGGCAGCAGACGGCGCAGTGGCCTTTATCGTCCCGATGACCCGACAGATATCGACCTCGGTCACCGCCTGCGTTGTCAATGATTCAGCGGAGTGCCGCGGTCCTGCCGCCGACCAGGATCTGCTGCCGACAGCGCCCGGAGATCCGCTTCTTGTTGAAAACGGCGGCGTCGACATGGGTGGTGACAGCTGCACCCTCACCGCGCTTGCCGCAGAAAAGCTGGCGGCAAAACCGGGTGATACTCTCCGATTGACCGTCCGTCGAATGGTCAACGGCAGCGCACAGAAGGCGACCCTGAAGCTGCAGGTCAAAGCCGTTCTTGATGCCCGTGCCGGGGCGACCGGGTCACTTTTTGTCCCTCTTGAGATCCTCGAACAGGTTGAGCGCTATAAGGATGGTGAGGCCGTTCGTGAACGCGGCTGGAAGGGGAAGCAGCGCACCGCCTATCCGCTCTACGACGGTCTGCTTGTCCATCTGCCGAAAGAGCTGTCGCCGCTTGAGCAGATAACGCTGCGCAACCGGACCGGATTTTCAACGGTTGAGAAAATCAACAAAAACCAGATGCAGGCGCGCTTCGGTTTTCAAATTGGTGCTCCCGGCGGCCTCTATCTCCTCAGCGCCAAAAGACCGGTGTTGCAGACAAACATCGACACCATCGGTCATCGCCTGCGCGGTCGCGGTGCCGTTTTGCTCCCCGTTGTCGGCCCTCTTCGCGGAGAACTTGAACTTGCGTCAGGTCGACGCCGTGTCACCCTGCGCCCGCTTCCATACGACCGAAAAACCGCGGAAAACCTTGCGATCACCCCCCTGCCACGGTGGGCGATACCGCCACAGGACGGCGTCTCGCTGCAGCAGAGTTTCTCGCTGCAGACAGCTGGTGAGACCGGCGAGTCAACGACCGCAGCACTGCACCTGCACCTCGGCGACAACCGTCTCACCCTGCCGCTTCTCGTCTATGAAGAGACCGGCGGAGACAACTTCGCCATCCCGGTACAGCTTGCCGGCCAGCTCCGCCTTCTCAAACAGCGGCCGCTTGTTTACGACGCCGAAAAAAACAGCCTCACCCTCTCCCGCCGTGCCTACGCCGGCTTTCGCCTCTACACCACCACCATCGATGCGGTCGAGCCGCTGCGTCGCCGGCTCGAAGAGAAGGGGATCGCCGTCTCGACCCGGGCCGACCGCATCCGCGATGTCCGCGAGCTTGACCGCAGCCTCAGCCTTATCTTCTACCTGATAGCGCTCGCCGCCGCCGCCGGAGGTGCTGCAACCCTGACCGCAAGTCTCTACGGCTCGGTCGAGCGGAAAAAACGGGAGATCGGCGTACTGCGCCTCGTCGGGATACCGCGTCTCTCGCTGCTCCGCTTCCCGATCTATCAGGGGATTGTTCTGACACTGTGCGGATTCGCGGTGGCACTGCTCTTTTTCTTTGCGGTTGCAGCGGTTATAAATCAGCTCTTTACTGAAATGATCCGTCCCGGAGAGAGTCTCTGCACCCTCACCTCTCTCCATCTTGTCATCTGTGCAGCAGTTATGGTCGGAATTGCGATTTTCGCGTCCCTCGGAGCGGCTGTCCGCATCACCCGTCTTGAGCCAGTGGAGGCATTACGTGATGAATAGAACCACAAAGAAGAGAAAAACCATACTCACCGCCACCGTTGTCGCTGTCGGCCTTTATCTCCCGGCAGCGGCCGGTGCGGCTGATCTCACCATTCCCCTTCCGAACAACGAGAAGATCGAGCTCAAGCAGGTCTGTGTCGGTGCCGGCGGCGATCTCTTTGCCGGCAAACGTTTCACCCTCGGCGACCCTGCCGGAGGCTTCAAGGAGTCACCGACCGCGATAACCCTCGGTGGCGCGTTCCCGGGTAAAAACGGTGACGACTGGTGCTTTTATATGGGGCGTACCGAAGTTACCGTCGGCCAGTATGAAGCGGTGATGGGAGGCGACACCCAAAAAGAAAAAGAGCGCCAACTGCCGATGCGTAACATCAGCTGGCATGAGGTACAGCTCTTTATTGACCGTCTCAACACCTGGGTCTATGCCAACGCGCTCGACAAGGTGCCGCAGTACATGAACGGCGGTTACGGCTGCTTCCGGCTGCCAACCGAGGAGGAGTGGGAGTTTGCCGCCCGTGGCGGCAGTGCTGTCTCGGCCACCGATTTCGACAGACGAACCCCCTTCTCTCTCGCAAAAGCGGCAAAATATGAGTGGTTTTCAGGACCCAAATCCTCACACAACAAGGTGCGCAGAGCCGGCGTTCTCAAAGCCAACCCCCTTGGCCTGAACGATATGCTCGGAAACGTTGCTGAGATGACCATCAGTCTATACCGGGTCGAGTATTATCAGGGCCGTATCGGCGGCTTTGTCGCCCGGGGCGGACACTATCTCACCGATCGCAAACATCTGCGTGCTTCGGCACGCAGCGAGCAGCCGTTTTACCGCTGGAATGAAAAAGAGCAGAAGATGGAGCCGAACCGCCAGCAGACCCTCGGCCTGCGTCTCGTGCTCTCCTCTGTCATCTACCCGGAACGTTCGGTGGCAAAAAAAATGGAAGAGGAGTGGAAAAACTATCGGGCGACAGCCGGAGCAAAGAGTCCGGCGGCGGTCTCGATCGCCCCGACCCAGACCCGGGTTGATGTCGAGTTTGACGATGCCGGCAAGCATCTGGTCCGGTTGAGAGACGGGTTGAAAAACGGCAACATGAGCAGTGATGAGATGACGCGTGAACTTGGCTTTATTGAGGCCTCAATTGCAAAAACCCGTCAGATTCGAGAGCAGGCCGAAAAAGACTCTGCGAGGGCATGGGTCCTCTTTGCCAGTGAACGCGCCTATCAGGTGCACCATCAGACACTGCGTAAACTGGCGACCCTTGACAAACTGATTGAAATAGCGACAGTAAACGAGGACACCAAAGCGTTGGCACAGTACAAAAAAACGGTTTCCGAGGTCAAACAGGAGATCCAGAAGAACCTTGATGTCTATGCCGATGTTCTCAAACAGCTCGCAAAGATCAGGGCGCCGGCGGTTGAGGCCGCGTTGCAACAGCGCAATCTCTCGCTTAAAGAGCAGCAGGCCGAAGAGCAGCGGCGGCTGCTGCCCGTTATTGCCCGCCATCTTGAAAGTTTGCGAAAAACCCAGCGGACGGATACTGTACTCTGGAAAAAAGAGTTAACCACAAAACAACCACAATAGATAAGGAGGTTCGATCATGAAAACAAGATTATGTTGTCTCGCCCTCAGTTCCACCCTCGCCCTCTCCGGTTGTGCCGGAATGAGCGATTCAAACATGACCAAGGCCCAGGGTGCCGGTGCCGGCGCCGCCGGAGGAGCCGTTTTAGGCGGTGTTCTCGGCCAGGTTTTTGGTCAGGACGCCAAGTCAACGATAATTGGTGGTGCCATTGGTGGTGCCATCGGAGCCGGTGCCGGGTATCTCTACGGAACCCATGTCGCCCAGCAGAAGGAGAAGTACGCCTCTCAGGAGGACTGGCTTGACGCCTGCATCGCCAGTGCCGAAAAAACCAATGAAGAGACAAAGGCCTATAACCGCCAGCTCGCCGGTGAAATTGAAACGCTGAAGGAGAAAAGCAGTAAACTGCAGAAAAAGTATAAGGCGAAAAAGGCCTCAAAGGCTGACATGGTGGTTCTCAAAAGCCGGATAGACCAGACCAGCAGTCAGGCTGAAGAGGCTCTGAAAAAGGCGAAATTTGAGCTGCAGAACCAGATCTCGGTCGCAGAACAGATCAACAGGGGTGACGCTCCGGAACAGAGCAAGGCACTCGATAAACGGATAACCAGCCTGAAAAAGTCGATCAACGAACTCGAAGAGAAGACCGACTCGCTGGCCGCCCTCTCTGTTACCATGGGTGTGTAAATCTGTTAACCATCACAAGGTGAAAAAAATGACCAAAAGATATCTCCATGTTGTTCAAAATCTCGTTGTTGCACTGGCCGTTACCACCGGTGTTGCGCTGGCGGCAGACAGTGCCGCCGCGGTTGATCCTTCAGCGGAGTCACAGGCACGCTCGCCCGAACCCCCGGCTGAGCCAGATTGCAGAACGGTTGCGTACTAAAATTGGCGGTTCTTCAGAACAGAGTGTCGCAGAAGCAGCGGTAAAACCGGACGTTTCTGCACCGGAAGTTGCTGAATCGATGAAAAAAGAGGCGGAAACAGTCGTCACCCCGCCCTCTCCACCGGCGGAAGAGACCGCCTCTGCCCCCCACAATCCTGATGACACTCTGCAGCCTGCCGCAGAAGAGGCCGAAGCCTCTGATATCGCAGCCCTCGAACAGGCCGCAGCTGCCGGTTCTGCACAAGACATCTCCGCTGAAGAGGCGATGATCCGCACAATGGTTGATTTTATGGTCAAAGCGACCACATCAATGGATTTCGATGACACCAACAAAAAGGTTGTCTTCTTTCAGAATCTGCAGATCTCTCCGGACTATACAGTCGAAAAGAGAGATGACAACAGCTGGCTCACCACCCTCGGTCCGATCAAATTTGCCGTTGATCAGGAGACCGTTTTCACCCTCGACGCCCCGTTCTCCTTTATCGCAACCATAAAAGAGCAGAACCATATCGAACTCGACATGGTTTTTCCGCAGTCAATCCCGGTAAAAACAGAGGGGAAAGAGGTGGCTGTTATCAGCCTCGAAAAAACCTCTTTTCACGGTATCTGGGACAACGATCTCGGTGCGTTTTCCGACTACACCGTCTCCTCCGGCCCGGCAGCGGTGAACATAGCCGAT
>PDWI01011025.1_pt1 | contig 9998 bp, 4 predicted proteins | sample 1430891 | NCBI WGS metagenome assembly PDWI01 (sample SAMN01162508, study PRJNA174530) | Oral metagenome, whole genome shotgun sequencing project. | biome: Marine environment; feature: Marine mammal; material: Swab sample of the gingival sulcus; isolation source: swab sample of gingival sulcus... | reverse complement strand
CCTATCCCGTATTACAATTGCGGATGCTTGATTCTGAAACGGCACTCGTTCTGCACCAATGGGAAGAAAACCGCTACAGCGGTATGAGTGAAGAAGAAGCAAAGAAGGCAAAAAAAGAAGACAGTGCGTATGAAGTCTTGGAAGAAATTCCTTTTTGGCAAAACGGTTCCGGTTTTACATCCCGTCAGCGAACCCGTCTTTTTGTCTACAATCTTACTACAATGGAAAGTACTGCGCTTGCAGATGAATACACCGATATTGATTCTTTTGATATTGATGACACGAACCGTTTTATTGTGTTTGCGCAGAACCGCTATACCGATAAAATGAGTATTTATAATGAACTGATGCTTTATGACCGTGAAACCGGTGAAAGCAGAAAACTCGGCTCGGCGGAACCGTTTATGTATAATTCGGTACATTTTTTGGACGGCAACATTGTCTACACCGGCTCTGACGGGAAAAAATACGGAGTGAATCAGGATGCGGATATTTACCTGATTGAACGTGCCGAAGGAGCGGTGCCCCGCCGCATTTCTCCCGCTGATTTTGATAAAAGCCTCTGGAATTCTGTCGGAACCGATTGCCGGTACGGCGGCGGTAAGTCGGAAATGAGCAAGAGCGGTGCATTTTATTTCATGACAACTGAAGATGATTCTTCTTTTATTCATTGTATCCGTGCTGACGGCTCCATGAAAAAATGCACAACCGAAAAAGGCTCTGTTGACTGTTTTGCTGTTTGTGATAAAGGGATTGTGTTTATCGGCTTTAGAGAACAGCGGCTTCAGGAAGTGTATTTGCTTGCGGACGGTAAAGAAGAACGGCTGACCGAGCATAATACGGAAGAGCGCACGGTTATTACTCCCGAAGAGTTCCGGTTTAAAAACGGCGATGTTGATTTGCACGGTTTTGTCCTGAAGCCGCCTGCCTATGAAAAAGGAAAAAAGTATCCGGCGATTTTGTCAATTCACGGCGGCCCGAAAACTGTGTACGGCAGTATTTTTCACCATGAAATGCAGTGGCTTGCACAGCAGGGCTATGTTGTCTTTTATACGAATCCCCGCGGTGCAGACGGAATGGGACGAGAGTTTGCGGATATCCGCGGTAAGTACGGCAGAGAAGATTATGACGATTTGATGTGTTTTACGGATGAAGTGCTGCAAAGGTATCCCGAAATTGATGCGCAGCGATTGGGCGTTATGGGTGGCTCTTACGGCGGTTTTATGACCAACTGGATTATCGGGCATACCAACCGTTTTGCGGCTGCCTGTTCTCAGCGGTCGATTTCAAATTGGATTTCAAAATTCGGGATTACGGATATCGGCTATTATTTTAATTCCGATCAAAACGGCGGTGCGACTCCGTGGGATGGCGTTGAAACCTTATGGGAACACAGCCCGTTGAAGTATGCCGATAAATGCACCACGCCGACCCTCTTTATTCAGGGTGATGAAGATTACCGCTGTTTTGAAGCCTGTGCATTTCAGATGTTTACGGCATTAAAATATCATCATTGCCCTGCAAAGATGGTTTTGTTTCACGGTGAAAATCATGATCTTTCCCGTTCGGGAAAACCGAAACAGCGGATCCGCCGTTTAAAAGAAATCGGTGAGTGGTTTGATTCATATCTCAAACCTGAAAAAACGAGTGGGAATGCCGAATAAATAGTTAAAAGTCAATTTTACTGTTCTTAGTGTTGCTTTTATGATAGAAATTGATTTTTGGATCTGTTGTGTATTGACTTTTTTCTTTGGGTAGATACAATCGGCTCAATAAGTGAGGGCATGTTGGTATGAAGTACTATCAGCGCTTTGTGTTTATTGTTGTTATTGTAAGTATTGTTTCGCTTTTTTTAGAACAAATACATGACAAAGTGTTTATAGCGGTTGTTATCAGTAATATTGTTGATTTTTTGCTTGTAGCATTGATTATCGGCGAAACCCTATATACAATTATAACCGCGAAATATAAAAAAATATACTTTCTTCATAATTGGTTTTCACTTGTATTTACCGTTGTTTTTGTTTCTTTGTTTACCTATAGCAAGTTTTTCAGCACTGCATTTATCAGTACTGATTGGGCTATTTTTGCTATTTTATTACAAAATATTTTTCATTTATTAAAAATTTACAGCCGTATAAAGAAGCTCAAAGGATTTGCGGAAAAGTTTACGGCAAATCCGGCACAAAGTATTTTGTTGAGTTTTGTTTTTGTTATTTTGGTCGGCACGCTGTTATTAATGATGCAGTTTACCACTGTTGACGGGAGAGGTTTGTCTTTTTTGGATGCCTTATTTACTGCTGCATCTGCCACCTGTGTTACCGGTCTCATTGTTGTTGACACTGCAACAGTGTATACCATTTGGGGAAAGCTGATTATCATTCTTCTTATTCAAATTGGCGGTCTTGGTATTATGCTGTTATCATTTTTTACGGTTTTTATGCTGGGAAAAAGAATTTCATTGCAGGATAAAATGCTGTTAAGCTATATGCTGAGTGAAGATGATGCTTCCGGTTTAGAATCTTCTGTTTTAGGGATTGTTCTCACTGCATTGTTAATTGAGTTTATTGGTGCAGTCTGTCTTTTTATCGGGTTTTTACCGACACTTGGTTTCAGTTTAAAAAATGTTTCTTATTCAATGTTCCATTCCATTTCGGCATTTTGCAATGCCGGTTTTGCATTGTATTCAGATAGTGTAGAAACATTTAGATTGAATCCGGTTGTGATGTTTACTATTGCATTTTTAATTATATTCGGCGGATTAGGTTTTAGTGTCATTAAAAATGTTTGGGATATAGTAAAAGAGCGGGTGTCTTTTATTTGTTCACGGCGGAAAGAAGGCTGCCGCCATGAACTTACGTTGAACAGCCGTATCGTTTTGTTTTTTACCGCTTTCTTTCTGTTAGCCGGAATGTTTTTTTTCTATATTTTGGAACATGATAATGTAATGAAATCTTACGGTCTTGGAGAACAGTATTTAGCAGCATTTTTTCAATCGGTAACATTACGCACTGCCGGTTTTAATTCTGTTCCATTTTCTCAATTTAGAATACCGACATATTTTTTCATGTGTCTTTTTATGTTTATCGGTGCGGCTTCGGGCGGTACTGCCGGCGGTATTAAAGTTGGAACGGTTGGGGTTATTGTTGCCTTTATGCGTTCTTTTTTAAAAGGTGATACAAAAACGTGTATTCGAAATTTTCAGATTTCAGAAAAAAAAGTACAAACTGCTTTTGTGATTTGTGTGTCAGGATTGGTTGTATGTTTTATGGCTATTTTTGTATTGTCAATAACAGAACAACAGGATTTTATAAAAATTGTTTTTGAAGTGTTTTCTGCAATTGGTACTGTTGGTTTGAGCGCCGGTATTACCGGTTCATTATCGGCCATTGGAAAATGTGTTATTATTATTTTGATGTTCTGGGGCAGGGTAGGGGCTTTGACTATTTTATCGGTTGCAGCCTTTCATGGCGAAAAAGTAAATATTAGTTGGCCTCAGGCTGAAATATCTATCGGTTAAGAAAGAAGAGGTGTGTATGAAAAAGGAAAATCAGAAAGTTTTTGCTGTATTTGGTTTAGGCGCTTTCGGTCAAACGGTTGCAGAAGTCCTTGCAGAAAAAGGCGGTGATGTGATTGTTGTTGATAATGATCCTGCGCTTATTGAATCCTTGAAAAATAAGGTAACAACTGCCTTGCTTCTTGATTCGACTGATGAGAAAGCATTGGCTAAAGCTCCTATAGATGATGTGGATGTTGCAATTGTTGCAATGGGTGATGATTTGGAAGTGAATATCATAACGACAGCATTACTCAAACAGCGGGGGATTCCTTATATTGTGTGCCGTTCAACATCCGGTATTCATGGTCAGGTTTTACGGCAAATCGGTGCAAATGAGGTCATTAACTTACAAAAGAATGTGGGAAAGAATCTTGCTCAGCGGTTGATAGCGTCAGAGGTTCTTGATACCATTCAAATTTCGGAAGAGTATAGTTTTTCTGAAATGTATGTGCCGGAAGATTTTATCGGGGAGCCGTGTGAAAAATTGCAATTAGAAGAGAAATTTTCTTTGCATCTTTGTGCCGTGAAACGTATTAAAACCGAATTAGATAACGGGGGTAATCCGCTTCAAAAAGAGACAATACTCTTAAATCCTGAAAAGGAGATACTTGAAGATTCTGATATTTTGCTTATTATTGGAAGAAATCCTGATATTGAAGAATTTAAGAAAGTTTTGTAGCGTTTGAATATTTTTTAAGGATGGTTGTATGATTTTTTTATCAATAAAGATATTTGTTTTTTTAATGCTGTGTGCTGTCGGTTGTGTCGCAGGTGTAGGAATATATACGTATATGTTGTTTATGGCAGCAGGAAGTAAGGCAACTGCTGAAATAATATTTTTTATCAGTGTTTGTGTTGTACTTGTGTTATCTGCCGGCTTTCTTTCAGCAATTACCTATTCTAAAAGGAAGCGCCGCGAATTGAACCGTATTACTAAGATGGCACGGGTAAACGGTGTTATTGCTGCTGAACGATTTAGTAAATTCGGACGTTTCGGCATACAGCTGCAAAGTTTGTTTGAAGATATTCTACGCGTGAGTGAAATGCGTTCTGTTAGAATTGCGTATTTAAATAATGCAGTGAGTGTGGTGTGTAATCATACACCGTTACCGATGCTGATTGTTGATATAACAGGTACCATTCAGTATGTGTCAAACGGATATATTAAAAAAATTTCAGATGAAGAAAAAAGTATTGTTGGAATGCATTTGTTAGATGTGTATTCTGAAATTAATTTTGAAGAAGTGCTTTCTAAAATAGAAAAGAGCGGTTCTGAGTATACCGTAAAAACAGAAAAGCTTGTTTTTAATTTTTTACCGATTTTTAGTAAAGAAAATCTACCGGCGGGAGTCTTGGTTACGATAGAAAAAAGTTCGCTTTTGTCTCAAGGAAGCAGTGCGGTAAAGCAGTTGTATGAAAGTGTAAAGCAAAAAGATGTTGAAGCTGATGAAACACTGAATGAGAGGGGAGAAAGTACTGATACATCTCGTATAACTGATCGAAAGCCTGATTTCTTTGATTCGATGAAAAAGCGCTTTTTTAATATGTTTGGGCAGAATAACGGATAAGAAATACATTGATTCTCCTGAATGAATGTTAATCAGCTGTTTTTCATCCGTTTTATCCGGTATATCATCTGCTTATTTATAGTATGAAGTTGTATGAAATGCTTTATATAGATCCGAATGGAAAGCTCCTTAAACCTCTTTCTTTTTTGCCGATAGTGTAGATATGGATATTATTACCTATCATAACTTTGATACCGAGCCGCTGATTATGGATGATGCGGCTGTAAAGTCAATGCCGTCACTTCAGCGAAAAGCGGAAAAATACAGTGTCTCTGCTGCGGATGTATTTGTAGAGCGTAAGGCTCTTTTTCAGGATAACAATGAAACGCAAAAAAATAAGGATAAGAAATCGGCTCCGCTCTTTTTTTCTGCCTTATTGGGATGGTTGCATCCTGTACCGGTTCTTATTTGTTGCATGATGGTAATAGCCGGCTCAATTCCTATTATGCGCGATGCAATGGGAATGTACTCTATCCGTACTATGTCTTTTTGGGCAGAACCTTCTTTTGACCGTGCTTTACATAGTTATGTGTTTCCTGAAGCGGAGGCTTTTTCTTCTAAACAGCAAAGAAATGCAGCGGCGCTTCAGAGTTATCCTTCGGTTGTAACATTTCATGAGCACCGTATACGGAAAGGTGAAACTATTAGCGGTATTGCGATGCGTTCAGGTTTAAAAAATATCGGTACCATTCTTTCTGTTAATGGTATCAGTAATGCTCGTAGAATTACGGTAGGTAAAGTATTAAAAATTCCGTCTACAGACGGGCTCTTGTATACGGTGAAAAAAAATGATACGCTCGCCGCCATTGCGGCAAAAAATAAGATTGAAGTAACTGCTTTGCTTGATGCAAATGATTTACAGCAGTCAACACTTACGGTTGGGCAGGAATTATTTATTCCCGGAGCTGTTTTATCTTCATTTAATTTACGGAAAGCAATGGGCGAACTGTTTGTATATCCGATTCGCGGCAGATTGACATCAAAGTTCGGGTATCGTGCAGATCCGTTTACCGGTGCTCGGAGTTTTCATTCCGGCATTGATTTAGCTGCACCTACGGGTACTCCGGTTAAAGCGACACTTGACGGAAAAGTTGTTGAAGCCGGTGTGAACCGTATTTTTGGTAATTATGTGATTATCAGGCATGATCGGGGCTATCAGTCCTTATACGGACATTTGCATACCATTACGGCAAAACGCGGAAGATATGTAAAGCAAGGAGCTGTCATAGGAACAGTCGGTAATACAGGGTATTCGACAGGACCTCATCTTCATTTGTCAATTTATAAATACGGAAAACTTATTAATCCTTTTTCTGTGTTGAAGTAGCCGTTTTTCCGGTATTTGTATTGATTTTTTTGTTATAAAATAAGGTAAATTGATAAGGCATCTATAAAACTCTGCGGAATTTTTATAGATGCCTCATTTTGTATAGTGTTGTTTTGCATTGCGTAAGGAGGATAGTGTGAAACGGTATAGAGTTTTCTTGATAGGATTATGCTTTTTTGTGCAGACTGTTTTATTTGCGTATAATCCGGCGGCAGGCGGCGAATCTGCAAATACATTCTTTTCTCCTGATTTGCTTGGAGGACAGGTCAGTGTTACCGGCGGTCCATTCAGAGACAGTGTGCCTGCTAATCTTGCCGCGAATCCGGCACTTTCGGCAGAAGAACAACGCATTATTTTTGATGCTTCCTATGCAATGCTTGCGGGCTTTGGTGCTGAAAAAGGTATAAAAGGTCATCTGGGTAATTTGGATTTTCTCTATCCCGGGCAGTGGGGTGTTATTTCTACTGATGTACATTTGTTTACTTCTTCTTTTGATTCTTTACCCTGGGGGAGTGCTGTTTCGCTCCGGCTTGCGTATGCAAAAGATTTAACTGATAACATTGCAATTGGTACCGGATTATATGGGCTTTTCGGTAGCGGCTGGGGTGTCGGGCTTGATTTGGGCTTTTTATATTCATTTGGAGATTTGGGGTTTGCAAAAGATTCAAAATGGGGTGTTTCGCTTACCGGTTTGGGTAAGCCCTATAATCCGCATCTTCACGGGATAAAAGGTGATGATGAAACAAGCGGATTTCCCGGTTTTATTACCCCGCGTACCGGTTTTGCAACGACATTTGTGTCAATACCAAAATTCAAATTAGGAATGAATTTTGATCTTTCATTTCCTACATTTCAAAATCTTGTCTTTGATACCGGTTTACATATGAAATTTGCAGATATGGTAACCTTTAAAGTCGGTTGGAATTTCAATCTTGTTGAAACACTGTATCATAAGCAAACATATATTCCTTCATTTGCACTTGCTTGTACGATAAAATTGAATACGAAAGATAAAGAATGGGAACAAAGTGATCTGACCCCCCAAATAGGTATTAAACCTTTTTATAATGATATCTGGGCTTTTGGAGCAGGTCTTAATGTCCATGTTGGAAGAAAAGACATTTCCGCGCCGGTAATAACGGTTGACTATCCTGAAATGCAGTATATTTCGCCTAATAATGACGGTTTACAGGATAGACTCTCTATTCCGTTTTCTATTACCGATGAACGGTATGTAACTGCATGGTCATGTGAAATTAAAAATGAAAAAGGAGTGCTCGTCCGTACTATTGCGAATAAGCGACCGCTGCGTCAATTGGAAAGTGTAAAGTCTTTCTGGACGTTGTTGACAACAAAAAAAGACGGGGTAACCGTTCCTCCTTTTTTAACATGGGACGGTGGGCTGGATTCCGGTGAGGTTGCTCCTGACGGTACTTACTATTTTACTGTTACTGCTTCTGATGATAATAAGAATACGTCAAAAACGGTTCGTTATGCCGTGGTTGTCGATAATACACCTCCGGCGTTAACGGTTGTTCCTCCAAAAGGTCAGAACGGGCTTATTTTCAGTCCTGACGGAGACGGTAATAAAGATGTGTTGACATTGAAACAAAGCGGATCGAAAGAAGATTTGTGGCATGCCGTTGTCGTTAATTCGCGTAATGAAGCGGTCTTTATTGCAGATACAAAAAACAGTACGCCGAATGATTTTGTTTGGGACGGAAAAAATACGCACGGTACATTGGTACCTGACGGAGTGTATACATACCGTATGGCAACAACTGACCGGGCAGGCAATGCTGTTTCTAAAGAAGTTGCGAATATTATTGTTGATACGGTACAGCCTGAGGTGCATATTGCAATAGATAAGCAGGCATTTTCACCGAATAATGACGGTATAAAAGATACTATAATCTTGACTCCTGATATTTCAAACCAACAAGGATTACACAAATGGACTGTTTCGGTATGCAATAGTGCCGGTACTGCTGTTGTAACGCTATCGGATAAAAAAGTGTCTCCCATTGTTTTTAACGGAAAAGATAAAAACGGTTCAGTATTACCTGAAGGGACGTATACGGCTGTTCTGTCTGTAGAATATGCGAATGGATATACACCCCGTGAAACATCGCCGGTATTCACGCTTGATATTACTCCTCCTGCTGCACGCGTGAAAGCGTCAACAGATATCTTTTCTCCTGATGGCGATAGGAAGTTGGATAATGTCAGCTTTATACAGCAATCGAAGGGTGATGATATATGGACGGGTGAAGTGTATCGGCTCGGTTCTTCGGGAGCTGTTTCAGGAAAACCGGTTCGTATTTTTAAGGATGTGAAAGCATCCGATAGCCCTGTTGTATGGGCAGGACGGAATGAGACAGGGAATTTGTTGAGAGACGGCTTTTATGGATACCGTGTTGTCAGTACAGACAATGCCGGTAATACAGGTATATCCCCTGTTGTATCAGTTGAACTGAATACAGAAAAAGCTGATGTGATTCTTTCTGCAAATCTTCGTGCCTTTTCTCCAAATGGAGACGGAGTACAGGATAGTGTTATTTTTGCGCCAAAAGTACCTGCCGGCTCTTCTTCGGGTACCTATACATTTGAAATACGTAATAAGAGCGGAAAAACGGTAAAGCAGATAAAAGGTGCAGGACTTCCTCCCCGAAGTATTTTATGGAATGGTATATCAGATGCCGGTACCCTCTGTGCGGACGGTGAATATTCTGCGCAAATCAAAATTGTTCTTAAAAACGGACAATCGGCGGTATCGGTTGTTCCTTCTGTTGTGATTGATACGGTGTATCCTGAGATGAAAATGAATCTACCGTATCGGATCTTTTCAGGGGTGAGCGGGACAAAACGTCCGAACCTTCCATTAACACAAAAGTCTTCTGATGAAAAAATATGGACAGGGGTATTTTCAACTCGTTCAGGGCAGCCCGTCCGGACTTATACATGGAAAGGCTCTGTGGAGAATGTTGTGTGGGATGGAACCGATGATGCCGGAAATAAGGTTCCTGATGGCGTGTACCGGTATACTGTTTCGGCACAGGATACTGCCGGTAATAAAACCGTGCGCAGTATTAACGGTATTACCGTTGATTCCCGTATGCCGAAAGCCTATATTACGGCTGCTCTTCCTGCCTTTTCACCGAATAAAGACGGGATAAAGGATATGCAGCAGTTTGCGGTGCATACCAATATGAAAGATGGTATTGCAGCATGGACAGTACGCATTGTACCGGATGCACATAAGGATGGTGCAGCGGTAAAAACATGGTCTTCAAAAAAAGACGGAACATTACCGTCTGCTATTCAGTGGGATGGAAAAGGTGATAATGGTAAAATTGCAACAGGTTCCTTTGTAGCGGTTCTTTCATTGCAGTATACAAAAGGAGATGAAGCCCGTGCAGAAAGTACTACCTTTATTTCATCAATCCGCCGTCCTCAATTAGTTGTAAAATTGAGTCCGAAATATTTCAGTCCCGATAATGACGGTAATGACGATGATTTATATATTAAGTTGTCAGTTATTGCG
>PDWI01011024.1_pt1 | contig 9998 bp, 5 predicted proteins | sample 1430891 | NCBI WGS metagenome assembly PDWI01 (sample SAMN01162508, study PRJNA174530) | Oral metagenome, whole genome shotgun sequencing project. | biome: Marine environment; feature: Marine mammal; material: Swab sample of the gingival sulcus; isolation source: swab sample of gingival sulcus... | reverse complement strand
CTATGGCAAATGCAAAAAGTTTTATTATTTTATTTTTCGTTTTCAAAACAATCCTCCAATCATTCTATTGTTTTTTTCTGTTATAGATAAACAATCCACATAGTAATAATAGTATTATCGGGATTGCCACCAAAGGAGCTACTACTATCGGTTCTATCTGCATTGCATCTGCAGCAATTCTAATGTTTCTAGCATCTGGTCTATTTTCTATTCTATGTCCTCTAACTAATAAACGGTGCGAATTAACGCCGTATGGTGTGCATGTGACAAGTGTACACAAGTCTTTGCCTTTTTCTAATTTTAAAGTTTCTATTTCTTCTGGTTCTACAATCAGGATACTTTCCACCTCATAGGTTAAGACTTCGTTTAGTACCCTGATAATAAATATGTCGTTTACTTCCATTTTATCTAGGTCTGTTAGTAGTTTGGCACTAGGCAAGCCTCTATGCCCTGACACAACAATGTGGTTACCAATGCCACCTGTTGGTAGTGATGTCCAAGGTAGGTGACCAATTGCCACTTGCAAAACAGACTCATCTACCCCATGATATATCGGCAAGGTACAATTTATCCTTGGTATTTCTATATAAGCCATGACACCGATACCACTAACATCTAGTAGTTTATTGTATTCATCTTCCTGTTCATTGGTGATGGCATATTGACTATTATTTTCCCTTAATTTTTTATTATACGCTTTTGCTTCATTCAATAATCGTTCGTACTCTTCTTTGTCCATTACCGCTATTTTTTCAGAATATTCTGAAATAGCTTGTGATTGGTGAAAAGAGTTCCAGTAATCACTAATTGTTGGATACAACAGTAAGGAGAGTCCACCAATAAATATCAAGATTAAAATGGTATTCGTTATTTTACTTTTCATACTGAAAGAATCTCCTTACTGCTGTATGATGTGGGGGAAGCTCCCCCCATCATCAGCAGTGAATTAAATCTAATGTTTAATATTATACTATTTATTTGATACTACTTTTCTAGTAACTAATACCACAGCAGCACCAATTGCTAATAGTGAACCTAAAACGTATAGGATAGTTGTACCCATACCACCTGTTTCTGGTAGTACCACGCCTGCGTTGTTTACTATGTCAGTAGTTAGTGAACCATCACTTACTACTGGTGTAAATTCAGCGTCACCTTCTGTTACATCACCAGTTAATGTAAGTAACTGAGGAGTATCAGCTTTTTCACTATGTGTAGCTTTTATGTCAAATGTTACAGGTTCTAATGAATTATATCCATCAGGAGTGTCTGTTTCAACTAGTAGGTAAGTACCATCGTCAAGACCTGTAAATACAAATTTTGTTTCAGTACCAGCTACATATTTTTGAACTAATTTAGCTTTACCAAAGAAAGCTTTTCCGTCTTCGTTCCAATCTTCTTTAGTAAGGTCTATATTACCTTCTGCTAAATCTTTTTTATAAAGCGTAAATCCAGCGCCTTCAAGACTGTCGCCATTTGCGTCAACTTTATCAACTACAGTTTTATAAGTAAATACTTTTACTACATCCCAAATAGTTTCATCAGTAGGAACGTTTTCTCCTTCTTGAGTAGAACTTGGATTGTTTGAATATTGTAGTTTTGCTTTGTTAAGGTTATTTTTGTCAGCAGGTTGTCCAAGGTCAGCTGTATCATTTAGAATAGCTGATAAGAATACGTTTACAGTGTCGCCAGCTTTTATTGCATCAATTTTATTAATATCTTTAAAAGTTACCTTGAAAGCCTTTGATCCATCATTTGTATCAGCTGGGTGGTCTTCAACTGTGTAATATTGTGGGTCAATTATTTCAGCATTTGCCTCTGTACCTACCTTAACAACAACTTTAAGTTTACCATTTTTTAAAACTGGATCTAGTTGTGGTGATAATTGGTCAATAAAAACCAATTTATATGGACCAGCATAACTATCAGCGTCATCAGCTATTTGTGCTGTTAGTTTAAAAGGAACTTTATCACCAATATCATAGTCGGCACTATCTTGCCATTTACCATCTTTTGGATTTAAAGTATCAGCATCTGTTAAAGGAGCGTCTGTGCTATCGTTTACGTCCATAATTTGCTTTTCAAAAGTGACGTCTGAAGCAACTTTAGGTTTTATAGTTGTTGCATCAGCAACTTCTACAATAAACTTAGAACCCATTTGACCAGCAGGAACATCAGTTTGGATAATTACATAATATCCACTGTCAACTTCCTCTGAAAAATTGTTGTTTTCATCAAGTGTAATAGCGTTTCCGTCAACTAAATAATCAGATACTGTATTAGCCATTGCTATGGCATCTTTTTCTTCTTTAAGAGTTTTTGCAAATTCTTCTGCATCAGAATATTGATTTTTAAAAGCATCATTAATTCCGTTTCCCCAAGTAAAATCAGTTAGACCTTCATCTACTTTATCGTCTGTTGCATTTGGAACTTCATATCTTTTACCTTTAAAAATTTGATATGCTTTATAAACTTTTCCATCACCAGCTTCAATTTTTAACTCTACTTTGTCATCTGCTGCATAGACAGCAACTGGTGCTATAAAGCCTGCGATTAGTGCAAAAGCTAGTAATAATGCACTTAATTTTTTTAAATTTTTCATAGTTTTCTCCTTTTTAACTACTTTTTAGAATACACTCTGTATTCTGTCATAAAACTAAATAATTGCCAATTCTTTAATTTTTACGCCCTCCTTTTTCCTTTCTTCCTTATTAGTATAATTCCTATTGCTGTTGCCATCATTATTATTCCTAACAGAGTATATAACTCTGTACCTACGCCACCTGTTTCTGGTAATGTGTAGTCGATATCTTTTGCGTTTTTAACTATTATGGTAGTTGGATTATTACCAACTAGTTCAGTGTAAGCAATTGAATTGTCACCATCACCATTTACTATAATAAACTTGCTTGTGTCATACGTGTTGTTACTATTATCTATTGTCTCAATAAAACCATCGCTATTGATTTTAAATACTACTATTTTATCAAGTAGTTTGTGGTCTTGAGGTGGACTTACTTCTTTTAGGAAGTAAATATTGTTTTCTCTAAGTCCCGTGATACTAGCAAAGCCGTTATCAGTAGCAATGATTGAACCAATTTTATTTGCTTTGATACTGTTTATGTCGCTTAGCGTTACATTACCATCATTTGCTTTAATATAAAGTTCAAATTCTGCCCCATCAAGTAATGCTGGCTTGCCTTGATTATCAACATCTGTATCTGATACCTTCTTCAAGTTAATGTCCACAGTACCAATTTTTTTGCTATTAGTGATAACAAAGTTATGAGCAATTTCTTTGTAGAAAATAACATCATGATAATTCTTTTTTGAAGTTGTAATGTGACTTCCATAACCATTGTGACCAAAACTATTTAAATAAATTTTTCTGTTATAATAATCATGTGAATACAATTTTGTACCATCATAGTTAAATTTTTTGTTTCTAATGTCATCTTTATCACTACTCTTAGCGTTCCATATGTTATTACTTGTCTTCCATACAGCTAAATATCTTTTGTGTTGCTCATCTACAATATCGATATCTTTATCATTTTTATAGATTCTCCAGACACTAGCATTATTTTTTTCAAGTTCTGGTAAAATATTATCTGTACTATTTGTGTTTAAATATTTACCAGCAAGACTTATCTTGTAATTAAAACCATTTTCAGGTTCTGTAACTGGTTCATAAGTAGCACCATCATCAACATAGTTAGCCGTATAGCCAGCAAGTTCTACTTCTTCTACTGTGTATTGATAGCCATCCTTATATGGTAAGTCTTGCCAAGTATACTGCCAATTATTGGCTTCGTTTAGGCTTATCGGACTTTCTTCACCATCAGGAATAAAGGTTTCACCATTTTGTTTTAATACTACTTGTACCTCAGCAGGGTGATCTGTATCGTCTGCTTGCCATTTTTTTGTTACCGATACAGCTATTCGCTGTTCTGTTGGTTCTTCTTCTGTTTCTGTTCCTATAATCAAAGTTCCATTACATCCTATACCCCCACCAAGGTAACCTGTGTTTTTTTCAATTTTCACATTAATTAAGTGTTTAATGTTTTCTACATCGTCTTGAGTTACATTTGCCTTTGCTCTATAGTAAGAGTATATCTCATTATCAGGTTCAGTAAAACCATAGATAGTAAATGTAAAACCACCAAGCATACTAGGTGGATCTATAAAGCTACCACCATGACCTGTTGTATTTTTTATGGAAATGTCTTTTCCGTTAAGATCACTATATTGTTCTTCTTCATTGTTATAGAACACTGCACCTTCAAATGAATATATCTTTGTATGAGCTTCAGGACAAGCAGCTAATCCACCACCGTATTTTTCTGAAGTATTATTTTGTATCAATGCATTTCTTAATTTTAAAGTACCTTCTTTTCCGCTATATCCTCTTTCATATTCATCAATGTATATTCCGCCACCAGAGAAAGTGTTTTTTGTTCCATAGCGTGGTTCATATCCATTTGCAGTATTACCTATAAAATCTCCACTTGTAATAACTGCATCTGAATTTGAGCAAATACACAAAGCTCCTCCACTCATTTTAGCTGTGTTACCACTGAACATTCCCCCATTAACAGTAAGTGTAGATAAATTTGCATATCCTTCGTGTGGATTTCTATTGATATCTCTTAGTGAAACACCACCACCAACTCGATCAGATGTATTTCCTGATATTGTTCCACCATTTATAATGGCATGAACATAGTCACCTAAGTAGATACCGCCACCAGCCGATCTATATACATCAAACTTAGAGTAATCATGCGGATACTTAGTTTTTAAATTTTCAGGTGTTGTATTATAATATTTCGCTTTGTTGTTTAAAATATGAGCTGAGTTCATTGTAAAATTAACAGTGTTATTTTCATTACCTTCTACAAATAGCCCGCCACCAATTTGTGCCTGACAATGTTGAATAGTAGCATTACCATTTAGGGTAACATTACCTGAACTCCATACAGCACCACCAGCGCCTAAGTATGGCACGCTTGTAATTTTGTCTCCAACGTTTAATACAGGAGCAACTTTTGTTCTATTATCATAAACACCATTATTTTGGTTATTTTGTAATACAGCGCTACTTGTTAAATCTAATGTGCCTTTGTTAACAATAAGTGGTGTTTTTGAGGCACTGCCAGATAAAGTAGAAGCAACTATTAGCTTACCACCTTTTTGTACGTGGAATAACTGATGTTGATATGGCGTTTTTATGCCACTAGCATCTTCTATTACTTTACGACTTACTGCTTCGTTCAGTGTATAGGTTTGATTTGCTTTGATCAGTACCGTATTTTGCATTGGGTATTCTGTAGCAGATGGGTTATCAAGTTTATATTGTGTTACTAATGTTTCAAATTGTTCTGTATCAATTACGATACCTGCTGGAACGGTTATCACTGTGGCATTATTAGGTTTAAACAATACATATTTTGAAAAGTGTGTTGTTGTAAAGGCTAGTTTACCATATTTTTCGCCATTGCCAGCATCTACATTAGTATCACTTACGCTCAGAATTGCTATTTTTTCTTTATCATTTTCTGTCAGGTTTTCATTAGCACTATCTGTAATATAATTTAGTTCGTATAAATCTTTGTCGGCTGCTTTAATATTTACATCATGGATGGTAATTTTGATATTTCTTTCAGTACCGTTCAAATCTTTAAATTCAGTGATTTGATTACCTGTGGTTTTATCTTTAATTTTAATGTCATAGCCTGTTAGTGCTTGATAAGTGATATTGTTGCCATCAGCATCTTGTTTTGAATAGGTATAAGGTGTGGTTTCAAAACTTGCTTCCATTGTAATCTTATCTACTGACACACCTAGTGGTAATAGTACGCTTAGTCTACCTTTCACAAACGTGTTATTATCAGACCTTGTTTGAGCACTATATGTACGCATAACAGGTGCTTCGATCGCTTTAGTACTAATTTCTAAGCTTCTACCAGCTTCTAATTTTGCCAGTTCTTCTTCTGTCAGTAAAGCTAATTGTTCTTCAGTTAAAGGCGTTAAGCCATCTAGTACGATTGTCTTTTTTAGTTCTGCAATTACTTCTTGTAATCTAGTTTCTAAGGCTACTTTATTATTTTGTAGTTTAGCACGTTCTTCATCTGCTAACGTATCATCTTTTAATTTTTCTTCGATTTCTTTAATTTGCGCTTCAAGTTCTGTTTTGCCTAGATTTTCGTCGACAACAAATTGTTCTGCTGTTTGTTCTTCTTCCAGTAGTTGCGCTAATCTTGTTTCTAGTGCTAGTTTATTGTCTTGCAATGTAGCAATTTCTTTTGCTGTTAGATTGTCCGCTAACAGTTTTTCTTCAACGTCTTTAATTTGCGCCTCAATTTCTGCTTTTGTTAGGTTTTCATCAACAACAAATTCTTCCTCGGTTTCTTCTGCCGCAATTAATTCTTGTAGTCTAGCTTCTAAGGCTACTTTCTGCTTATTTAACGTGATAAGTTCTTCCTCTGTTAGATTGTCCGCTAACAGTTTTTCTTCAACGTCTTCAATTTGCGCTTCAATTTCTGCTTTTGTTAAGTTCTCGTCAACAACAAATTCTTCTGCAACAGGTTCTTCTTGGGTTACGTCTTCTTCTGTTGTAGGTTCTTCTTCTGTACTAGCGTTCTCTGTATCAGTAGTGTCTTCGTCAGCGTTTTCTTCCTCTGTCGTAGTTTCGTCTTGATTTGTGATGTCTGTATCGTCATCGCTAGTGTCTTGGTCAGTCGTATCTTCTGTGCTGTCATTATCAGCATCATCTGCTACACTGTTATTGTTATCATCAGTAGCATTATCTGTATCTTCATTTTCTTTATGGCTTTCTTCTGCAAGAACATTTGCATCATCTTGAACATCATCATCTGCTGGTGTTTCGTCTTGATCAGTAGTTGGTTCTGCTATGTTGTCAGAATCAATATCGTCTGCGGGTTCGGTATTTAATGACTCGCCAATAGGGTCATCAGCAGGAACATCAGCTTCTGATTCATTTTCAGCTACTGTTGTAGCCTCAGATGGTTCTTCAGATTCGTATGCTTGTTCTGGCATACCTAAATTTTCTTTATCAGCTGTGATAGCTGGTAAAATCAAAACGTATACCGTTACAAACACCATTAGAGAAGCTATCCCAAGCAAAACGTTTTTGATTATCTTGTTTCGCTTCTTAGCTCTGGTGAATTTTTCCAGTTTTTTCTTAAGATTACTTTTCATTTCAATCTTCCTTTTCATCTCATAAACTATGTTTATATTTATAATTGCTTATTCGTTGCTTGCTCGCCTACTTTATTATTATTATTGCTACTTATGATTTCTGGATTTTATCGTGTTGTGTTTTTATTATTGTTATTCAACATTACCTATTCTGCTAAGTGGCCATACTCTAAATACTATTTTGCCTACTATTTGTTCGTCTGATGGGCAACCAAGTACGGTGTTTCTTGAATCAATTGATACTTTTCGGTTATCGCCTAGTACAAAATATTTGCCGTCTGGAACTTGGTATGGTAGTACTATGTTGGTGTCACCAAAACCTTTTTCTTTGACATAATCTTCTTCCACTAAGACGTCATCTACATATACGTTGCCTTCTTTATCTATATTTACCCACTGAGACGGTCCAGCAATAAATCTTTTTACTAAAAGCTTATTGCCGTAATAAAATGCGACCATGTCACCTTTTTCAAAATCATTACTTTTGATTGAAATTAACATATCACCTTCTTCTAAGTTTGGTGCCATTGAGTTGCCGTATATTTGTAAAACTGGCATCCATAATGTTACTATTAATACTGAAATGGCTGCAACTACTACCAAGGTGTTAATTGTGGCTCTTAGTGTTCTGTTGTATACTTTTTTAAATTTTTCTCTTTTAAATTCACTTTCTAGTAAGGATAAATCGGGAATAACTATTTTTTCTTCTGTTTGGACTTCTGTTGCTTCGGCTTGCTCTGCTTCTGCTGTTTGTGCTAGGTCTTCTTTGTTTTCTTTTATATTATTTTCTTTGTTTTCTACTGCTTTTATTGTATTTTCTTTTGTTGTATCTTCTGTAACTTTCTCTACCTTAGTTTCCGCTACTTTAACTTCTTTTGTATTTTCTTCCGCTTTAACTTCTCCTATTATATTATTAAGTGTTTCTTCTATAAATGTCGCGGCACTTGTACTATCATTTTTTTCAGGTTCTATTATTTTGTCTGTGTTGTTCTCTTTCATAATAAAGTCCCTTGTTCTTCCATCAGTTTTAAAACGTCTTTAAATTCAGGATATGCTTCTGAATATAATACTAGGTTTCTTTTAAATGCTGCCAAAGATATTGATAATGTTTGTTTTTCTTTGACCAATTCAGCGGTGATGTCTTTTTGTTTTTCCAGTTCTTTTTCTATTTTGTCATATTGTGCTGACATATTCTTTAGGATGTCATTATACTTACCCTGAAACACGCTCAAATATTCATCAGCGCTTTCAAAACTCTGCTTAATTTCTAGGATACTTTCGTTGATTGCGTCAGGATCCTTCAATGTGATTGCTTTTGTAATGTTTTTTTCTTTTTTGAGTCTTGCTATTTCATCATCTGCTTTTTTTATGTCTTGTTTCAGTTTTTCTACCCTTGCCCCACACCTAGCTAATTCATCTAAGGTATTTTGTAGTTTTTCAGAACTTTTATTGTCTGCATTTTTAAGTTCAGTTTTGAGTTTTTCGACTCTTGCACCACATCTATCAAGTTCTTCACGAGTAATTTGTAGTTTTTCTTCGCTTAAATTTGCTTCGTTGATAGCCTTTTCGGCATCAGCTTTTAACGCTTCATTTTCTTTGCCTTGCTCTATTAACATTTGAAGTAGGTCAAGTCGGCTTAGCTTCTTCATATCTTGTTCTGTCATAAAGGCTCCTTATTATGTGCTGTCACTCTACTAAAAAGGGGATAAAAAAATGCAATCTTTACCAATATACACCAATTGCGTATAAGTGGTTGGTAGATTGCAACTCGACTTTCATACCTATGTATTATATAGGGTTAGAATCGTGGCTTTGCGTCCCTAGATTTCTCTAGGTTTGCCAAACATATTTAATTTTTTATGAATATAATTTTATAATAGCTTCTGATTCTCTTTTTAGCTTACTCTCATTATAGCTTATAATAAGGTAAAAGAAAAGTCCTATTTTTACTGTATTTTGCGTTTTTCTGTATAGGACTTTTTGCGTAAAAAATTAATTTTTATAAGTCAAACTAATAATTATACATAGGTCTTTTTATTTATAAAAACGCTCTGAATTAGCTATCAACAAATTCTTATTGACTTTAATGTCATATGGTACTAAGATATATGAAGAAATGAACTGAATAATATGGTTTATTTTTGAGTATCGAATTTAATGGGTTTAAAATAAAAAAATAAAAAAAATTAATTTGTAATATATTTGTAACATTTATTTAAAAATGTTGTTGAATGGAGGGGAAAATGAGTTTAAAGTATGCAAAAGACCTAATTAATTTTATTGACGAGTCACCAAGTCAGTTTCACGCTGTGTTAAATACGGAAGAAAGACTTTTAAAAGCAGGTTTTATTAAGTTAGACAAGGCAGAAAAATGGCAACTTAGCAAGGGGGGTAAGTATTTTATCACCAACAATTCAAGTTCTTTGATCGCTTTTGAAGTAGGGACGGGAGATATTGTAAAAGAAGGTTTTAGGTTGATTGGTTCACATACAGATTCGCCAACATTTAAAGTGAAACCTAATCCAGAAATATCAGTGGAAAATAGTTATATTAAATTGAATACCGAAATGTACGGCGGTGCGATTGCTAGTACGTGGTTTGATAGGGAACTGTCACTAGCTGGTAGGGTTAGTATCAAGACGGATAATCCTTTAAAACCAGAAGAAAAATTGGTAAATATTGATAAAGATTTATTAACGATACCAAGTCTTTGTATTCATATGAATAGGGAAGCGAATGAAAAGTCGTCAATCAATAAACAAAAAGATGTGCTACCA
>PDWI01011022.1_pt1 | contig 9999 bp, 9 predicted proteins | sample 1430891 | NCBI WGS metagenome assembly PDWI01 (sample SAMN01162508, study PRJNA174530) | Oral metagenome, whole genome shotgun sequencing project. | biome: Marine environment; feature: Marine mammal; material: Swab sample of the gingival sulcus; isolation source: swab sample of gingival sulcus... | reverse complement strand
TCGGCAATCGCGGCCATCTCGGGGGAGAAGGCGCCATAGGCGTCGAGCACGGTCTTGCGGGCCTCGTCCCAGCCGATCACGCGGCTGTCGTCCATCGGCAGCGGCGCGTTGCGGTCCCAGACCTCGAGCTTGTCCAGCCCCAGCCATTTGCGCTTCAGCTCGTAATAGCGGTGCGACAGCTTCGGATAGGCGGCCACCACCGCGTTGCGCAGCGCCTCGACCACCTCGGGCTCCACATGATTGGCCAGATGCATCGCCATCTGTGGCGTTTCCATGCCGCGCCAGCGATCCTCGATCTCCTTTTCCTTGGCCAGCGTGTTGTGGATCCGCGCAAACAGCTTCACGTTGTCGCCGAACACCCGCGCCAGCTCCCACGCCGCCGCCTCGCGCCGCGGACGCGACGGGTCGGTCAGCAGGTTCAGCGTGGCTTCGAGCGGCATCGGCTCTTCGCCTTTGGGGGTGAAGCTGAGCCCGGCCATGGTCTCGTCGAACAGCTTGTTCCACGCGGTAGCGCCCACGGCCGACAGGTCGTGGATGAACTTCTCCAGCTCGTCCGACAGCTGATAGGGTTTCATCGCCCGCATCCGCTCGAAGTAGCTCGCATAGCGCGCGAGGTCGTCGTTCGCGGCCATCAGCTCGTCGAGCCGCGCGTCGGGCAGGCGGTTCATCTCGAGGCTGAAGAACACCAGTCGATTGGTGTCCTCTGTCACCTGCTCCTGAAGGTTTTGCAGGAATTGCGCGCGTTCGGGGTCGGTGGTGATCTGGTAATAGCGCAGCCCGGCGTAGCTCATCAGCCGTCCGGTGAGCCGGTGGATCTCCTCATAGGCGCGGATGCAGGCGAGCATTGCATCGGCATCCAGCGTGTCGAGCTTGCCCTCGTAGCGCCGGGCGAAATCCGCGCAGGCCGCGCCGAGACGGTCGATGTCATGGGCGACCTCGGGGGTGTCGGGGGCGGCATAGAGATCGGTGAGGTCCCACTCCGGCAGGGCGCCGAAATCGCCGGCGGCACCGGCGCCGGCATCGGCATCGGCATGGAAGGTGGGGAAGGGCAGGGGCAGGGCGCGCATGGGGCCTCCTTTGGGCTTGGCTTTGGGCGTCGACGCGAGGTTCGAGCGGGGTTTCGGGCCGGGTCACACATAGGACGCGCGCGCCCGCCGGGCAATGGGCGGAGACGTTTGCGCGGCTCTGGGGGGCGGAAAACCGGCCTCCGGGCGGTGGTTTTCGCGGGGTTTCCTGCGGCCTTGACGACCTTGTGGCACGATCGTGAAAAACGGCGGAAAAGTGGCGGATTGTTCACCGACGTGGAACAAAAATACAAACCAAATCAATTGGTTCCAAAACCAGTGACACAGCGATTCAAATACCCAAATCCGGCCCCATTTACGACAGATTCCCGGTGTTCGGTATTCCCAATAGGACCATGCGACACAGCCCGGGCGCCATCCCGGGCAAATGACTGAGGGGAAACGCAATGGAACGGCATGACCATACAAACGCTGCAATTCGTGAGAGACCGGATAAGCCTCGCAAGGGCTTCCTGCGCTCGGAGGATGGATCCCTGATCATCTTCGGGATGATGCTGTTCCTGATCATGCTGGTGATCGCCGGCCTTGGGGTCGACTTCATGCGCGCTGAAACCCAGCGGGCACGGCTTCAGGCCACGCTCGACCGCGCGGTTCTCGCCGCCGGCTCGATGGACCAGACGCTTGATCCCAAGGACGTTGTCCTCGATTATTTCAACAAGACGGGCCTTGGGGCCTATATCGACCGGGACGACGTCACGGTGACCGAAAGCCTGACGTCGCGTCGGGTCGAAGCCAAGGCCAGAATGAGCGTCGGCACCACATTCCTGAAGCTTTCCGGCATCGACAACCTTGCTGCTCCAGGGTTGAGCGCGGCCGAGGAAAACGCCTCGCAGACCGAGATTTCGCTCGTGGTCGACGTGTCCGGTTCGATGGGCGGAAGCTCGGCTTCCGGCCGCACCAAGATCGCCGAGCTGCGCCGGGCGGCGAAGCAGTTTACCAGTATCGTGCTCTGCGATCCGACCAATCCCAATGCCACGACCAACTGCACGGTCGAACATGGCAAGGTCTCGGTGAGCCTCGTGCCCTACAGCGAACAGGTGCTCGTGGGCGAGGCGCTGCTTGGCCATTTCAACCCCACCAATGAGCACAGCTACAGCTCTTGCGTCACCTTCGACGCGGGTGATTTCAACACCATGAAGATCACCCCGACCCAGGTGCTCAAACGCACCGGGCATTTCGACCCCTATTCCTGGGGTGTTGTCCCGGGCGGGAACAGGGCCCTGACGTGCCGGACCGACAGCTGGCGCAAGATCACCCCGGTGAGCGGTGAGCTGACCAACCTGCGCAATGCGATCGACGCGCTCGGCGCTGGCGGGAACACGTCGATTGACGTCGGCATGAAATGGGGCGCGGCCTTCCTCGAACCAGCGGTGCAGCCGGTGGTGGAGGACCTCATCGATGAGGGGATGATCCATGCCGATTACGACGGCCGTCCGCTCGGCTGGAGCGAAAACAACATCAAGAAGGTCATCGTGCTGATGACCGATGGGGTCAACACCTCCCAGCACTATCTTGCCGATGGCCACCGCGCCGGCCCGTCGCCCGTCTACTACTACGATTGCGTCGAGGGCGACGAATGCTATGCCGCCAATGGCAACAGAACGCGGCGGATCTACTCGATCTACAATCCAACCACCGAGAAGTACTACTGGGAAGACTTCGGAATATGGGAAGACCACGCTTTTGGCGATGGCACCTTCGACGTAAACTGCAAGACTGTCTGGAAGCCGAACGGTTATGGTGGCTGGCACCAGGTCGAGGAGTGTGATGAAATCGCCGAAAGCGCGGCCGGCACCGGTGCAACCCGCATGAGCTACCCCCATGTCTGGGCAACAAGAACCTGGAGATGGTGGAACAAGTTCGACTGGCTCAGCCCGGCGGGCGGCGGCTATTACAACGGCACCAAGAACAACCGCTTGCAGCAAATCTGCACCGCTGCGAAAGACGAGGGCGTCACGATCTTTACGGTCGGGTTCGAGGTCACGAACTCTTCGGCCAACGTGATGCGCCAATGTGCCACCTCACCTTCGCACTACTTCAACGCCAACGGCACCAACTTGGCAGATGCGTTCGCGGCCATCGCACGCAAGATCACCAAGCTGCGGCTGGTGAAGTGAGGGGGTAGCCATGTTCGGGGCGGGCAAAAAACTGATCAGGCGCCTGAAACGGTCAATGCTGGGTGATGAGGGCTCGGCGACGGTGGAATTCGTGATCCTGTTCCCGGCGATCATGACATTGTTCCTGTCGTCCTTCGAGATCTCGATCTACCTCATGCGATCCACACTGCTTGACCGGGCGCTTGATGTGAATGTTCGTGCGCTGAGGCTCGGGGAGCTTGCTCCGGGCGCCAGCAACGAAGCCAAGCAGGACGAACTCAAGCGGCGGGTCTGCCAGGCGGCATTGTTCTTCAACGATTGTCCGAACGCGATCACCATCGAAGTGACCCCGGTGTCGACCATCGCCTGGGATCTGCCCAGCAGCAAGACAGCGTGCGTCGACCGGGCTGCGCCGACCCCACCGTCGGTGGGGTTCAGCCTGGGCACCGAGAACAACCTCATGCTCGTGCGCGCCTGCGCCGTGCTCGATCCGTTCTTCGGCACCACGCCGCTGATCATGGATCTGCCGGTGGATGCGACTGGCGGCTACGCGGTCACGGCTGCGTCGATCTTTGTGAACGAACCGGGGTGAGGGGGGAATGAACATGAAACCGATTACATCTGTCCGTCACCTGCTGGCGGCGCTCGCCAGGAAGTTCTCCAGGGATGAAGACGCATCGCTCTCGGTCGAGGCCGTCCTCGTGATCCCGCTGTTGCTCTGGGCCTTTCTCGCGTCGTTTACCGTCTTCGACATGTTCCGCGACAGAAACCTCGCCGTGAAAGCGAACCATGCGGTCTCGGATCTGCTGTCGCGTGAGGTCAACCCGATCGACTCGAACTATCTCAATGGTGTCGACAAGGTCTTCAAATACCTCACCCGATCGAATGGCGCGAGCTGGATGAGGGTGACGTCGGTCTATTGCGACAAGGATTGCGACAAGGCAACCCGCCGCCTCAAGAGACACTGGTCCAAGGCGACCGGGGGGCAGCCGTCCCTGTCCAACGCGGGTGTGCGCGATGAACTCGGGCCGATAGTGCCCTGGATCGCCGCGGGGGATCAGTTGGTTGTGGTCGAAACCAGCATCGAATACACACCGCCGTTCAGCAAGAAACTGACCGGGTTCGGTGGTCGTGTCTTCCACGACACGGTGATGACCCCGCCGCGTTTCTCTCAGCTCTGCTGGCAAAGCCTCCCGCCCTGCTGAGCGGCGTCCGGTCCCCGAGGGCGGACCCGTTTCCCACGGGGGCGGACTGGGGGGACGCTGTGGCGGTGGCCGGTCGGCCAGGATCCCTGCGGCGTCTGCCTGAGATCGCCAGATCTGGACCAAACAAACCCGTCGCTGCGCACGCAATCCGCGAGCGCAGCATCATCGTTTATCCGGTCGCACGTTTATCCGGTCGCAGGGGACCAACCCTTTGCGAAAGCGGGTCGGGTGGCCGACAGCTCAGGCCCTGACGATCAGACGCCCAGGAAACGCTCGATGCTGGTGGCCAGGGCAACGGGCGTTTCGTCTATCGGGTAAGGTCCGGCATTGGGCATCACTTCCAACTCGGCATTCGGATAGGCCGGAAGGAGGTCTTGTGTGTTCTCGGTCATGGCTGTGAGGACGGCCCGCGGATCGGTCAGGTTCACCAGCGGGTGTCCGAGGCCTTCGGCGATGCGGAAGGCGATGTCGAGCACGCCTTCCCGAGCCTCGGTCGCAGCGAGGCGACGGGTGAGGGCCCCCATGCCGGCAATTGTCATTTGGACTGGAAGGCCAGCCTTGCCAAACACATCCCAAAACGTCACCGGAGGGTTGCAGAGCGTTCTGGCGTCACGCCGAGCTGGGCGAGATGTTCAGTGAATGCGCCGTCGGTGCGACCGTCGCGTGCCATGCCGCCGAACTCGTTTTCGCGTCGGCCAGAAAGACCGGAACGCCGGCGGAGGAAAATTCTTCTGCCCGTTGGACCGTCACGGTTTTACCCCCGCCGGTGGTGCCCGAAATCAGCCTGAAATCAGCCCGAAAGCAGCCCATGCCGGTTTGCCCGGGCGAAGTTCAGCGCCGCGGGCGGCCTGTCCTTCGTGCGGTCATGGCCGAAGTCGATCCGATCGGGCAGGACGGTGGGGAGTTGGATGGCGGCGGAAGAGGCCGCGTTGGCGGCCCCTTCGTGGTGGTGTGGGGAGCGATCAGTCATCGACACGGGGCAACCTCTCGATCCGTTCGAGTGTGGCAAGCACGCCCTTTACCGTCTTGCGGCTGACCCTGTTTTGCCGGTTGCTCTGCGCTGTCGGGGCTTCGTTGCCATGTTCGTAACCCGGATGCTCGGTCAGTTCCGCGCCGAGTATCCGTTGCATCAGCGCCTCCGTCAGCCCGCCGTCGCGCAGCAGGTCCTCAGGCCGCTCGCAGCTCGTCGAGTAGCTCGTCGTTGATCCTCCTTCCCATGTTCCACGCTGTCCTTTCTTCTCAGACCGGCGGAGCGTTACACGGAAGAGCGGACAGTCTCGAGGCCGGATACACGAAGGAACTCGACCGCAGTGCTATTGGCAAAGTCAAAGGTGCCGCTTGAAACCCCGGGGGCGTCCATACACGAGCGACGCAACTACGGTGTCTGGCGCGAAATCGGCCGGCAGGCCCACCGCTGCAAACCATTGTTCTCGGTCATCGCGCGGTCCACGGCGCGGCAGCGCTCTGTTTCCGGCGGGCACACCAGCCCGGCCGTTTTGGGGCGCAGCGACCCAGCCCTAGGGCCTCTCCTGCCGGTTGTGTTCAATCGCGGCGGGGATGACCGTGGACTTCATGGATTCGGTATTGATTTGAGGTTTGGCGGTTTGGTTTTTTTTAGCCTTAGCGGGCGAGAGAATGGCCGACGGCACCTGGACTACCCCACAACCGCCCACAACCGACCGGGACGGAGTTTCAGGTCAACAGCTATACGAATGACTCTCAGGGTCAACCCAACGTCACCACTCTTGCCGATGGGGGCTTTGTGGTGACATGGACAAGCGATGGTCAGGACGGCAGCTCTGATGGCATCTTTGGCCAGCGTTTTGACGTCGGGCCGGTGAACGGCGCCCCGAAGCCGCGGACGACAGCGCCACCACCGATGAGGACACTGCGGTCAGCATCGACGTTCTGGCGAACGACAGCGACCCCGACGGCGACAGCCTCGGCATCACCGCGGTCACCCAGGGGACCAACGGCACGGTCGCCATCGAGGCCGACGGCACCGTGACCTACACGCCCGGCGCGGGCTTCAGCGGCGCTGACAGCTTCACCTATGAGGTCAGCGACGGCAATGGCGGCACCGACACTGCGACAGTCAATGTCACGGTTAACCAAGACGACCCGGGCGAGCCCGAGTATGTCGAGCAATACGGAACCGCTGGAAAGGATTCCCTCATCGGCGGGAACAACCAGAACGACGCACTTTTCGGCAGGGCTGGCAATGACCGGCTATACGGTCGTTCGGGCGACGACCTTCTGGAAGGCGAACGCGGCAATGACCGGATGTGGGGCGGCCGTGGCGACGATGTCCTGATCTTCAAAGGCGGATCCAGCGATCGGGCGCACGGTGGGGCTGGTGCCGACACCTTCGTGTTTTCGGAAACGCTGCTTGACAATGGCAATGCCGACAAAGTCGTTATCGGCGACTTTCAGGCCGGCCTCGACATGATTGACATCAACGAAGCTTCCGTTTCGGCAGTGCAGGAGTTGGACGATCGGGTCAAACTGACCGTCGGGCCGGACAACGACGTCATCGTCCTGAAAGGGGTCGACGACTTCGAACAGATCACCTTCGTGGACGACCTGTTCTGGCGCGTTGCAACAGAACTTGGGGAGGCCCCTTCGCGGGCTGTGGCGGCCTCCACTTGGGAGTAAGACGAAGACGGCGGCATGGCCGCACGATCGGGATAAGCGATCGACGGGGAGCAGGCGACACGGGGTTGCTGATCGAAAACGACCAAGTCTATTTCATCCGCACCGACCACATTGGCCGCCCGGCAGTGCATTGCGAAGCAATGTCACGAGAGGGGGCCGGCCCGTGTTTGCGACGGACGGCAATGGCGCCGTTGTCTGGACGGTGAGCTACCTCCCCTTCGGCTGCTTCCACGCAAATACCGGAGACCCCATCAACTCCTCAGGGCTCCGCCCGTTCACGGCTGAAACGCCCCACCGGGGCGTTTCCGGGACGCCGCTCACTCCCCGGCCAATGTTTCCAGTCCGAATCCGACCTCCACCAGAACTGGATGCGCGACTACGACCCGACCACAGGCCGATACCTGCAAGCCGACCCGCTCGGGCTGGTCGACGGGGCGTCCGTCTATGGCTATGCTCGCCAGAACCTAGGAAGGTATGTGGACCCGACCGGTGAGTTCATCCCGTATGTTGTTGTTTGCCTTGTTAATCCAATTTGCCGGGCGGGCGTGGGTGCTGCAGTTGGGGTCGCCTATGGGTATTTCACCGATGAGGATGGGTGTTATACTTGGTCGGAAGCTGCATGGGACGCCGGATTTGGGGCGGCCTCTGCGTGGGGTTTGGGCCGGGTATCTGCTCCAGTCTTTAGCAGGACTGGACCTTTCAGACGTGGCGGGTGGTGGAGTACTGGTCGAAACTGGCGTGTTGGGTGGAACAGAAAAGGGGGACGTTCGGTGTTCCGTTGGGCGGACAGAACCGGGCGAAAATCTGATTGGTACGATGGAGGTCCACTCTGATGCGAGCGAGCGGAGAAACCATAAACCTGTTTCAACAGGATCTTGCTTCGACGGTTTTGGGTTACAGCTTGGATGCTGGCCATGAGATCACGTTTCGCCTTGCCGGCAAACATGAACTATTCGTTTTGGTGGAGGTTTCCGGGATCACGGTATATATATATTCAGATGGGTTTGACATTCACTCTGCATCAGGTGGTATTCGATTCGAGGCGGATGATATCAAAACTGTTGAGGAAGCCAAAACTGCGGTGATGGACGCGTTGGGGGAATATCTTGATATTGGTTGATAATTTGTCGTAGGAGCCTGCACCACAGGACACAAGGGCGATATCTGCCATGGTATGAATGTCAATCAAACGTGCAACAGTAGCCGTATTCCGCACTGTATGACAGCTTTTGGCACCCGCAGGGCTGGGTTTTCCTGGCCAATGGTTCCAGTTCAAGTCCGGCCTCCACCAGAACCGGATGCGCGACTACGACCCGACCACCGGCCGATACCTCCAGGCCGACCCGCCGGGGTTGGTGGGCGGGGCGTCTGTCTATGGGTATGGTCGGCAGAACCCGGGACGGTGTGGGGACCCGCGGGGGAGCGTTGGGTGTCCTACACGCTCCCTGATGGAGGTACCGCAATGTGTTGGGTGCCTGATGGTTCAACTTGCTGCCCTGCGGGAGATTGCGGCTGGCACGGCAGGAGTGCGACGTCTGGGTCAACCGGCCGGCGCGTGCGGCGGCGTTGATGGCGGCAGATCTGGGCGTGGAGCCTGCAACCATGCAGAAGGTTCTGGAAAAACATGTCCGTGCCCAACTCGACGACCTTGCCGTGATCAAACCCGATCTCCGGTGATGCGCACGCCTCAAGTCGCGAAGCGGTAGGCGAACAATTCAAAGACTTCGATGGCGCGGCTAAAATCCTGCGCGCCTGTTGTGCGGGCCTCACGCCGGATCCGGACCTGACCGTGTCGGAGTGGGCGGACCGGCCCCGGATGCTTTCGGGCCGCACGCACGCCCTACATGCGCGAGATCATGGACCGGCTCTCGCCCGGCGATCCCACGCAGCGGATCGTGTTCATGAAGGCCGCGCAGGTCGGCGCGACCAAGGCGGGCAATAACTGGATCGGCTTTGCGATCCACCAGGCGCCGGGGCCGATGCTCGCGGTCCAGCCGACGGTGGAACTGGCGAAGCGGAACTCGCGCCAGCGGATCGATCCGCTGATCGGGGAAAGCCCGGAGCTGCGCGAGCGGGTCAAACCGGCGCGTTCGCGGGACGCGGGCAACACCATGTTGTCTAAGGAGTTCGCGGGCGGCATCCTGATCATGACCGGGGCGAACTCGGCGGTGGGGCTGCGCTCGACCCCGGCGCGCTACATCTTCCTCGATGAGGTCGATGCCTATCCGGCCTCGGCGGATGAGGAAGGCGATCCGGTCACGCTGGCCGAAGCGCGCTCGCTGACTTTCGCGCATCGACGCAAGGTGTTTCTGGTCTCGACCCCGACCATCCGGGGGATGAGCCGGATCGAACGGGACCATGAGGCCAGCGATCAGCGCCGGTTCTTCGTGCCGTGCCCCCATTGCGGGGCGATGCAGTGGCTGAAGTTCGAACGGCTGCGGTGGCAGAAGGGGCAGCCGGAAACAGCGGAATATCATTGCGAAGACTGCGAGATGCCCATCGCCGAACACCACAAAACGGCGATGCTTGAGGCAGGTGAATGGCGGGCGACGGCTACGGCGTCGAAGCTGCGCCATGGGCCACGGCGGTGGATGAACTCGGCCTTGAACAGGCGATTGATCGTTTCGGCCAGGGCATTGTCATAGCTGTCGCCGACGCTGCCGACCGAAGGCTCGACGCCCGCTTCAGCCAGCCGTTCGTTGTAGCAAATTGACAGGTATTGCGACCCGCGATCCGAATGATGCACCAAGCCCGATCCGGGCTGCCGATGATGAACGCCTGTTCCAGGGCCTCCAGCACAAAACCGGCGTTTGCCGGCCGGCTCAACCGCAAGCCGACGATACGGCGGGCAAAGGCATTGATGACGAACGCCACATAAACAAAGCCCTGCCATGTCGCCACGCAGGTGAAATCGCTGACCCAGAGCATGTCCGGCGCAGCTACGCGGAACTGACGGTT
>PDWI01011021.1_pt1 | contig 9999 bp, 11 predicted proteins | sample 1430891 | NCBI WGS metagenome assembly PDWI01 (sample SAMN01162508, study PRJNA174530) | Oral metagenome, whole genome shotgun sequencing project. | biome: Marine environment; feature: Marine mammal; material: Swab sample of the gingival sulcus; isolation source: swab sample of gingival sulcus... | reverse complement strand
AGGAGGTGCTTATAAAAGAAAGCAATGGACAGATAAAGGAATTGCCCCTTATAGGACAAATAACGATTATTAGCTAAGATTATTAAAAGGAGGAAGCAATATGCAACACGCACACGAAATAGATTATAAGATTTATGGAAACGACATGAAGTTTGTGGAAATAGAGTTAGACCCAGGCGAGTCTGTTATAGCAGAAGCTGGAGCTATGATGTATATGGATGAAAAGATTGAAATGGAAACCATATTTGGTGATGGTAGTGGCAAGGACGCTGGGAAAGGATTTATGGGAAAACTATTAGGAGCTGGTAAGAGAGCCTTAGCTGGTGAGGGCCTGTTTATGACAGCATATACTAATACACGAGACGGGAAAGCTAAGGCTGCCTTTGCTGCTCCTTATCCAGGTGGTATCATTCCCATGGACTTAAGTCAGATGGGCGGTGAAATAATGTGCCAAAAAGATGCGTTTTTATGTGCTGCTAAAGGTGTTTCTGTTAGTATTTGTTTGCAAAAAAGGATTGGGGCAGGTTTCTTTGGCGGAGAAGGATTCATTTTGGAGAAACTAGAGGGAGACGGCCTTGCTTTTTTACACGCAGGTGGAACCATTGTGAGAAAGAAAATAGAACCTGGACAAATGTTTAAGATAGATACTGGATGTCTAGTGGCTATGACATCTGGCATAGACTTTGATATTAAACTTGCTGCGGGGATAAAAAATGCCTTCTTTGGAGGTGAAGGATTATTCTTAGGTACTCTTTCAGGAAATGGATATGTGTGGCTTCAGTCCCTACCCTTCAGTAGAATGGCTGATAAGATATATGGCGCAGTTGGTTCTAGTAAAGGTCAAACTAGTGGAATGACAGCAGGATTTAGTGATTTAGGTGGTTTAGGCGACTTATTTGGTGGTTAATTGTAGCCTAAATTTTAATAGAATAGATATTTTAAAAGACCCAGAGTCCTCTGGGTCTTATTTATTACATTTTCTAAATATGTTATTCTTTTGAAATTAATATATTTAAAGAGCTTAAGAAATGCAGTGAATAAGCGAAACACATTTATAAATATACATAATAAGAATAAGTATACAAAACGCTAGTCAGATAAGTTCTTTTGTTATTATGGCTTTTTTGATAAAATAATGTCCGTAGGTTTTATGCTAAAAATGAAGTAAAATACTTTGAAAAAAAGCATAAGCCTCTCTTTTATTGGTCGTAGTGGTTTACATAAACGGGGGAGAAAATGAATAAAAAGTTTTTGAGTGTATTTTTGGTATTTGTAATGTTTTCTAATGTTCTCTTAGGAATGACTAATACTTCCTATGCAGATGAAACAAATTTTGTAGTGCCTTTATCAGATGATGGGGGCGTAGAGGCTAGCTATGATGATAGCACCAAAACTTTGACAATAAGTGGTAGTGGTCAAGTAAAGATGTCAGAATGGTCGAATATGATGCAAGAAATGTATTCGTATGTTCATTTTGATGCTCATGATGCAGATTGGTTACCTAATACTTCAGAATTAACAATGAATTTTGATGCTGATCCCAAAGAAATACATCTTTGCGGTTATGAACAAAATGAGGGTATTAATTATTATTTATTTAGATTTTTTAAAGGAGAAATCAATTTAAATGATGCAGTAGATGTGCCAGATGTTACAAGTATGAACCAATTTTTTAGTGAAACAGAAAATGTAAAGGGTGATGTGAGTGACTGGGATACATCGAGTGTAACGGATATGTACTCAATGTTTAGAGGAAGTAAGAATGTTAGCCTAGATATCAGCAATTGGGATACATCAAATGTAACTACAATGGATTCAATGTTTGAAAATAGTGATATAAAGAATATCTCTTTATTAAACAGAGGAGCAGCGGAAGATACAGCAGCTGATAAGATATTTGATGGAACGTCATGTGATACTTATCAATTTAAGGGGTTACAGTCTTTTACATGGTCATTCCCTGATAATTATGAAGTGAATAATATTACGGAGGGGGTTACAGAACTTGTTGAGAGAGATACAGAGTATACTTTCCTAGCGAATAATGAGTATCACCTTACTAGAATCGGTTATGTACCACCAGTAGTAAAGTACACTGTAGTATTTAAAGACTATGATGGTACAGTTTTAAAAACAGAAGAAATAGAGGAAGGAATGTCAGCAGTAGCGCCAACGGATCCGAGTAGAGAAGGTTACACATTTACAGGTTGGGATAAAGAACTTGATAATGTAACGAGTGATTTAGAAGTAAAGGCTGTATATGACATAAAAACGTACGTAGTGAAGTTCTTAGATATGGACGGTGTTCAATTTGTTGAAACGCAGATGGTGAAGTATGGCCATTCAGCTGTGGCTCCAAAGCCACGAACAGTAGATGGTTACACATTTAAAAAATGGGATAAAGATTTTGATTATATAACAAGTAATCTAGAAGTAACGGCTATATATGACATAAATAAGTATACCGTAAAATTCTTAGATAAAGATGGTAATCAAATTGGTGAAGCGCAGGAAGTGGCATACGGAGAGTCAGCAGTAGCACCAGAAGCACCAGTAATTAAAGGATACATTTTTAAAGGGTGGGATAAACAATTTGACCCTGTAAGAAGTGATTTAGAAGTAAAGGCTGAATATGACAGAGATTTTTCCGTTACTTTGGACTTTTCTATTCCTCTAACGGAAGATGGAGCTGTAATAGCTACTTATGAAGATGATACAAAGACGCTAACAATAAGTGGTAATGGTGAGATAACTATGGACGATTGGCAGCACTTATTTGGAAAAATGACTAGTTATAAAGGTATTACTAACCAAGGTTATTTTTGGAAAGATAATACTAGAGAATTAACAATAAATTTTGTATCTGAAAATAAAGGTATACATCTTTGCGGCACTGAAGTAACTTATTCAAATCCACATAATTATTATAGTCATGTATTTAAAGATTTTAAGGGAGAAATAAACTTTAATGATGCAGTGGATGTACCAACAGCTGAATATATGATGGTATATTTTGCTGGGACAGAAAATATAAAAGGTGATATCAGTAAGTGGGATACATCTAAAGTAACGGACATGGGGGCGATGTTTGCTAATACGAAAAATCTGAATGTAGATATCAGCAATTGGGATACATCAAATGTAACAAATATGAATTCTATGTTTGAAAATAGTGATATAAAAAATATCTCTTTATTAAACAGAGGAGAAGCAAAAGACACAAGATCTAATAAGATATTTGATGGAACTTCATGCGATACTTACCAATTTAAAGGCTTAAAATCTTTTACATGGACACTCCCTGATAATTATGAAGTGAAAAATATTACCAAAGGTACTACAGAAAATGTAATTTCAGGTACAGAGTATACCTTCTTAGCTAATGATGAGTATCATCTTGAAAACTTTATTCCAGCAGTAAAGTATACTGTAGTTTTCAAAGACCATGATGGTACTGTTTTAAAAACGGAAGAAGTAGAAGAAGGAAAGTCTGCTGTAGCGCCAACGGATCCAAGTAGAGAAGGATATCATTTCACAGTTTGGGATAAAGACTTTAGCGCTGTAACGAGTGACTTAGAAGTAACGGCTCAATATGAAATTAATAAGTACACCGTAAAATTCTTAGATAAAGATGGTAATCAAATTGGTGAAGCACAGGAAGTGGAACACGGAAAGTCGGCAGTGAAACCAGAAGCACCAGTAGTGGAAGGTTACACATTTACAGATTGGGATAAAGACTTTAGTGCTGTAACGAGTGATTTAGAAGTAAAGACTGTATATGAAATAAATAAGTATACTGTAAAATTCTTAGATAAAGAAGGAAAAATCATCGGTGAAGCACAGGAAGTGGAACACGGAAAGTCGGCAGTGAAACCAGAAGCACCAGTAGTGGAAGGCTACACATTTACAGAATGGGATAAAGACTTTAGTGTTGTAAAGAGCGACCTAGACGTGAACGCTCAATATGTAATTAATAAGTACATCGTAAAATTCTTAGATAAAGATGGTAATCAAATTGGTGAAGCACAGGAAGTGGCGTATGGACAGTCAGCGGTTGCACCAGAAGCACCAGCTGTAGAAGGAAAGAACTTCACAGCTTGGGATAAAGCGTTTAATAATGTAACGAGTGACCTAGAAGTAATGGCTCAATATGAAGACAAAAATGAGGCAAGTAACTCTTCTTCATCTGGTTCATCATCTTCTGGATCAGGTGGCTCAGGCTCATCATCTTCTGGATCAGGTGGCTCAAGCTCATCATCTTCTAGTCCTCTGCCTACTAAGCCAAGCAAAGATGATAAGGACGAGAAAAAAGATAAGGTTGACAAAGTAGAAATAAAAGAAATCGTAGTACCTGAAGCAAACTTTATCATGGACGAAAGTGAAGCGCAGGCTATCATGGATAAGTTTATTGATATGAAAGAACACTGGTCTAAAGAATATGTAAAAAAGGCAGTTCAGCTAGGCTTATTTAAAGGAATGTCCGAGTATGAATTTGCTCCTGAAGCAAAAACTACAAGAGCGATGATGTTTGCTTTAATTCACAGAATTAGTGGCGCTAAGGCAGAAGTGAAAGAAGGCGATGTTTGGTACGCTGAAGCCTTGAAATGGATTAAAGAAAAAGGTATATCTGATGGTAGCAATCCAAGTGAGGTAATTACTAGAGAACAACTAATAGCTATGTTATATAGATATATGGGAACACCAAAACTTAGTGCGGACCTTTCTACCTTTAATGATAGTGATAAGGTAAGTGACTACGCTAGAAAAGCGATGGAGTGGGCTGTGAAAGAAGGTATCATCAAAGGTGATACTAATGGAAACTTAAACCCACAAGCTAGTGCTACAAGAGCAGAAGTAGCTGTGGTATTAGTAAAACTATTAAAAAAGTAAATTTCCATTTTTAGCTAGATTCTAGCTGTATGGAGAACTATAAAGGGTTGTTGGATTAACTTTTAATTCAATAGCCCTTTTTTAGTGCGTTCTTTTCCGTTTATTAAATCTCTTTTCACTTATATTAAATGTCCTTGAATATTATCCAAAGTAAGTTTATAATAAAAGTACTTTGAAATGCAAAGTACTATAGAACATTATTGTTAGGAGAAGATATGGATAAAGATAAAATAGACGTAAGGATAGCTAGGGATATTCTTAGGGAACAGGAAGTCAATATAAGAAAAGCCATTCCACAAAGTTATTTGTTTTCATTTGTCTATGGCATTGCTTGGATAGTTGGATATGGGGCTTTAGCGCTTACAGGATTATCAAAGCTAGGATATATGATATTTGGTATATCTCTATTTCTAGCTATGTTAATCAGTATCTTGTATTTAGTAAAAACCTTAAAAGGAATTAAGACGGTTAATTCGAAGTACGTAGCGTGGTGGGGTGTTTCTTGGTGGCTAGGCTTTATGATCCATGTAGGGATAATGCGTGCTGTTGGAAGCACCCTTGTGGGGGTGGACAGTAAAATCGTTAAACAAATCTCTTGGTCTGTTGGGAATTCTATTCCCTTGTTGATAGTGTCCCTATGTTTTTTCGGAGGCGCTAGTATTTTTAAAAAGAATAAATTAGGTTTATTGGGAATAGTTATTTCGATAGTTGCCATCATCAGTGCGAATTTGAGTCCAGTTTATGGCGCTATCTTATGCGCTATCGCAGGTGGTATCATTTTATTATTTGCGGTATTAGATTTTCGTAAGTGTAGATAGACGAAATAGGAGAGATATATGCAACAGTTAGATCCGATTATACATTCTCAAGCTAGGTTAAAGATAATGGCTACCTTATGCGGTTTTGGAGAACTTACTAGTATTAGTTTTACTAGGCTTCAAGATTTAACAAATTTAAGTTCTGGTAATCTATCCACTCATTTAACAAAGTTAGAAAATGCGGGATATATTGAGCAACATAAATCGTTTAAAAGTAAAACACCATTGACTACTATCACTCTTACAGAAGATGGACAATATGCCTATAATAAATATCTGAAAGAATTAAAAAAATTAATTAGCATATAGAAATAGAAAGTAAGGAGAAACTCTATGATAAAAATAGATCGATTAAATGTGTCCTTTAAGGATACAGTGGCATTAAATATTAGGGAAGAGATAAGGATAGATGATGGTGATAATAGGTATCGTTGGGAGTAACGGTGCTGGAAAAACCACTTTAATTAACGCTATTATAGGCATGGTAAAATATAAAGGCGTTATTGAAAACAGCGTGAAATACAGTGATATAGCTGTCCACTTGCAGTCAAATGGATATAATGAAGTGGTCAGTATTAAAACGATTATTGAGACTATCATTAACGATAGTATAAAAAATAATCAAAAGATAAGGGATTTGATAGAATTTTTTGAATTTGAGCATTGTTTAAAGAAAAAGTTTAAAAATCTATCTGGTGGTGAAAAACAAAAGCTTACCATCATCTTAATTATCATGCAAGATGCGCCCTTAACTATCTATGATGAAGTGACATCAGGACTCGATTTTGAGACCAGAAGAAATCTGATGGTGAAACTGAATGAGATATATAAAGATAGTGAAAACACCATGCTTTTGGTATCACACTATTATGAAGAGCTAGAGAGCTTAGTGGATAAAATCCTCTTATTGGATAAGGGGGACTTAATATGCTATGGCAAAGTAGATGAGCTATTTAAGCGGTTTTGTGGTGAAAGCATCGTTATTATTCCTAAAAATAAAGTCACTGAAAAAGCCACAGAGAATTATAAAAAGATTGTTTCGCCCGCTGACCAGATAGTATTATCTTTTAACGATAAAGAAGAAGAGAAGATGGTTATTGATAGATTGATAAGTGAAAAAATAGAATTTTCACTTAAGTATCATGATATTGAGATTATGACGTTGAACGCTAAATCTGAATTTTATGATGGAAGAGCCAGTTAAAAAGAAAGAAAATGATAAGGGGGAATAAAGAAAATGAATAGATACAAAGCATTAATGAAGTATGAGTTGAAATCCATATTAAAAAACGGGTATATTTTAGGTTTTGCTGTAGTCCTTCCATGTGTTCTATTTTTATTGATCAGTAAGGGGATTATTTCAGATGAGCCTAAAGATATGCAAAAAAACGTGATAAGAACTTTGTTTATTGGATTTTCCACAATTATACCACTTGCAGGAGTATTTTTAGGGCATAGTGCAAATTATTCAAGGGAATATGAAAATGGGGTTCCGCAAAGGCTTCACTTATTTGGTATTTCAAATAAGGCATTGATTATTAGTAAAATAATTTCCCAATTATTATTTGTAATCGTGGCGTTTCTTATTTACTATATTTTTGCCTTAAGCGTAGGGCTGGAATTTGCGAATTTTACTGTCCTTAGTATGATGATTTTATTATTAATCATTCAATCATTGGCAGAATTTTTACTAGCCCATTCTATTGTTTGCTTAGTGAAAAAATTTGGTGCGTGTTACGCAGTAACGATGATTTTATACTTTTTCTTTATGATCGTCTCTGGAAATATGGGGCTAAGACTCGATATGTTACCTAAACCACTACAATTTATAGGCGAAAACTTACTGCCCTTTGTAGAATATACTAATTTTAATATTAATTTATTTACTGGTAATACAGTGGACGTTATTTCGTTGATTTCCAGTAATTTAATCTTCTTATCGTTTGGTCTTATCATCTTTGCAATATCTAGACTTAGAGATAAAAGAACTTTTTAAGTTTGAAAAATAATTTTACTTTCACGCTTATATAATATATAATATGAGCGTGAAAGGGCTATAGTGAAATGAATAAATTAGATGAAATTAAAAAAATGGTAGATAATAACAATGGAATTATAAAAACTTCAAATGCTCTTAGTATTGGGATTCCTAAGGCAAAATTATATAAATATATTAAGCAGAATGACTATGAATGTATTTCTCGTGGTATTTACTGCTCTAAAGATGTGTGGCAAGACAGTTTATATTTACTAAGCCTTAGATGTCCTAAAACAATCTTTTCGCACGAAACAGCTTTATATTTATTGGATATGACAGATAGTGAGCCTATTAATTACACAGTTACAGTAAAAACAGGATATAATGCAAGTCACTTAAGAAACGAAAATATAAAAGTATTTTCTATAAAAAAAGAACTCTTTGACTTGGGTATGATTAAAGTGAGTACGCCTTATGGGAATGAGGTTTTAACTTATAATCCTGAAAGGACAATTTGTGATCTTATTCGTAATAGGTCTAAAATTGAAAGTCAGATTATTAGTGATGCAATGAAGCGATATGTTAGAAGAAAAGATAAGAATTTACACTTGCTTGTCGAGTATTCAAAGAAACTTCGTGTAAATAAATTACTAAGTAGATATTTGGAGGTGCTTCTATAATGATTCATACTTCAAGACAATTAAAAGACTTGATAAGAAATCTATCAAAAGAAAGTGGAATAGAATCGCATATTCTTCTCAGAAAATATATGATGGAAAGATTTTTAGAAAGAGTTTCTAAATCAAAATATAATGATAGTTTTATTTTGAAAGGTGGTCTTCTAATTTCAGCAATTATAGGTGTAGAGCTTAGGTCAACAATGGATATTGATACAACTATTAAGGGATTGCCATTAAGTAAGAAATAAATAGAAAAAATAATTGCTGAAATAGCTAAAATAAAATTAGATGATAATGTTATTTTTATGATGAAAAAAATAGATGAAATTATGGAAGGAGCAGAATATACTGGCATACGTGTAAGTATGGATGCTCTTTTAGATGGTGCTGTTATCCCTCTAAAAATAGATTTATCAACTGGCGATATTATTACACCAAGAGAGATTTTATTTTCATATAAGTTAATGTTTGAGGAAAGAAATATTTCTATTATGACGTATCCTATTGAAACTGTTTTGGCAGAAAAACTTGAAACTATTATTTCTAGGTCTCTTACTAATACTAGAATGAGAGATTTTTATGATATTCATCAGCTTTTTTATATGCAAAATATAGATTTTGATATATTGACTACTGCGATAGAAAAAACTGTGGCACACAGAGGAAGTTTAAATCTACTTGTAAATGCAGGAGATGTATTAAAATCACTAGAAGATGATGACGCAATTAAAAAGTCATGGAGCTTATATCAGAGAAAATATGCCTATGCTAAAGATTATACATGGCAAAATATTATGACTTCATTGCGTAAACTATTCGAAGAACTTGGACTAAACACAGATAAGTAGATTGTTTGAAGAGGAGTAGCTTATTTTTTATCAGGTGAAAAGGAATTTATATGACTAGAGTATATTTTATCAGGCATTGTGAGCCTAATTATAAGAATAAAAATGACAGAGAACGAGAATTAACAGAAATAGGTTTAGAAGATAGGAAAAATATTACAGACTATTTGTTAGATAAGGATATTGATGTAATTTTTTCTAGTCCTTATAAAAGGTGTTTAGATAGCATAAAGCCTTTTGCTGAAACGGTGAAATTGTCTATCAATCAAGTGGAAAATTTAAAAGAACGAAATATTGGTCAATGGGTAGAAGATTTCAATGCCTATTCTTTTATGCAGTGGAAGGATTTTAACTATAAAATGGAGGATGGGGAATCTTTATCAGAAGTTCAAAGTAGAACGATAGTCGAACTAAAAAATATTTTGGAAAACAATAGAGGAAAGAACATCTTGATATCAACTCACGGAACAGCTTTTAGTACCATCATGAATTATTACGATAAAGAATATAATTATGATACGTTTAGAAAAATCAAAAATATCATGCCATTTCTTGCATTAGTGTTTTTTGAAGAGGAAATGATGCTCTCTTATGAACTGTTTGACTTGTCTAAGAATGAGATTATATTAAAATATTAGTTTAGTGTTTTCATTAAAAAATATTTATTGATAGAAAGGATGGAGAGGCTGAGACTGGATATCCTAGTAACTGTGGATAAGTTAAGTAAGTAATCACGACTTATCCCATCATCATGTTATATTTTTTGTACGATAAATAAAAAGCTTTAG
>PDWI01011020.1_pt1 | contig 9999 bp, 8 predicted proteins | sample 1430891 | NCBI WGS metagenome assembly PDWI01 (sample SAMN01162508, study PRJNA174530) | Oral metagenome, whole genome shotgun sequencing project. | biome: Marine environment; feature: Marine mammal; material: Swab sample of the gingival sulcus; isolation source: swab sample of gingival sulcus... | reverse complement strand
TTGCTACGACTAGGCAACTGGGAGAAATTTCTGTAGCATCTGCACTACTGTACAGCCAGCAAAGAAATTTTTACCAGTTGCCGTTACCGATTTGTGGTGCTTTTATTTTTAATTTACTACATTTAATAGTAATCCTTAAACAGTATAGCAAATAAAATATGAACGATATTAATCGACTTATTGACCCTCTTGAACATCAAGAAGATAACGGACAAAGCTCAATCCGTCCGACTCTGTTGGCTGACTATATTGGACAGCCAGTAGTACGAGAGCAAATGTCTGTCTTTATTGATGCGGCTCGTAACCGTAATGAAGCACTGGATCATACGCTGATTTTTGGTCCTCCAGGTTTAGGAAAGACCACCTTAGCAAATATCATAGCTAGAGAAATGGGTGGAAACTTACGCTCAACATCAGGTCCTGTTTTAGAAAAAGCAGGCGATTTGGCAGCGATTCTTACCAATTTAGAAGAGGGGGATGTTTTGTTTATTGATGAGATACATCGTTTAAGCCCTGTGATTGAAGAGATCCTTTATCCTGCGATGGAGGACTTTCAACTGGATATTATGATTGGTGAAGGTCCTGCTGCTCGTTCTATTAAACTTGACTTGCCAAGGTTTACGTTGGTGGCAGCGACCACAAGGGCAGGGCTGTTGACCTCTCCTTTGCGGGATAGATTTGGCATTGTGCAACGGTTAGAGTTTTATAACCTTGCAGATTTAACCAGTATTGTTAGTCGTTCGGCACGATTGATGTCGGTGGCAATGATCGAAGATGGAGCCATAGAAGTGGCTCGGCGCTCACGAGGCACACCACGTATCGCCAATCGTTTATTAAGACGGGTGCGAGATTATGCTGAGGTGCGTGCCGATGGTCAGGTGACTGCTGAGGTAGCGGGGCAAGCACTGGATATGTTAGCAGTGGATAGGCGAGGGCTTGACCATATTGATAGACGTTATATTGAAATACTGAATACCCGCTTTGATAATGGTCCTGCTGGCGTTGAGTCTATTGCAGCCGCCATGGCAGAAGACAGAGGTACGCTTGAAGATGTGGTTGAACCCTATCTCATCCAGCAAGGCTATGTATTAAGAACCGCAAGAGGGCGAGTATTAACCCAAATGGCGATCGAACAGCTATAGTTGTACTACTTTCAACTCTTAAAACTACAAAACTAATTTCCTAAGATAAATCAATGGGTTAAATAAGTTTATTTTTTAAACGTAACTGTTATGTGCAGCTGTGTAGCAGTTGGTTAGCTTTACGTATTAGCTGTGTCTGTGCTTGTGGCGTTGTTGTTAGTTGTATTGTTAGTGGCTGCTAGTGCTTGTCTGGCTCGTTTTCTTTCTTCTTTTTGTTGTTGCTGTTCTACATCGAAGTCGTCATAGGCTTCGACAATCTTTTGTACCAGCTGATGGCGGACAACGTCTTTTGAAGCAAACTTAGTAATGTGTATCTCTTTAATCGGAGCAAGTATGTGTAGCGCTTGCGTAAGTCCAGACTTGTGCCCACGAGGCAGGTCCACCTGAGTAATATCTCCAGTAATAACGGCACGAGAGCCAAAACCCAAACGTGTTAAAAACATTTTCATTTGCTCAGGCGTCGTGTTTTGAGCTTCATCAAGAATAACAAAAGAGTTATTGAGTGTTCGACCACGCATATAAGCCAGTGGTGCAACCTCAATAATCTGACGCTCTAGCAGTTTACCAACTTTTTCAAAGCCTAACATCTCATATAAAGCATCATAGAGCGGTCGCAGATAAGGATCAATCTTTTGCGTTAAATCACCCGGTAAAAACCCTAACTTTTCGCCGGCTTCTACCGCAGGTCGTACCAGTAGAATGCGTTCAATTTCATTGCGTTCAAGCATATCCACTGCACAAGCAACCGCCAGATAGGTTTTACCCGTGCCAGCAGGACCTACTCCAAAAGAGACATCTGAACGTAAGATTCGTTTGACGTATCTTTGTTGATTATGACCACGAGGGATGATTTTTCCCTTACGAGTTTTTAGGCTAATAGGGGTATAATCTTTGCTATCTAGCTGAGATTCTGTCATATTTGGCTTTGTATGGTTATCTGTGTTAAGTGGCAAGTTAGCTTGTTTATCGCTATCTTCACCTGTGCTGTCTTGTTTATCTGTGCTGTTTTGCTCATCTATCTCATCTATACAGGTACGAGCGATACTTGATTGAATAATAAGATGCAATTCTTCTGGGGTAATAATGCTATGAAGCTGTGCTTCTTCTGCCATTTTGGTTAGGATTAATTCAGCTGATTCAACAGAATTAAAGCTACCTGATAGGATAAAGCTAGACTGTCGCTGATGAATTTGCATATCCAGTCTATCTTGAATGTATTTGAGGTGGTTGTTATATTCACCAACCAGCGTCTTGAGTTGTGATAATGATAAATGGTCAAGATTAAGCGTTCGGCTAATATCAGTCAAGTTTATGTCCTTGTGTTCTGTTTATATAATCTATTGGTACAGACAGTATTATCACTCATTTTAGTTAAATTACAAGTAGGTAAATTCAAAATATCAACTTTTAGTGTCATATTAAATATTTTTTGTGTTTATCAGTTTAATAAACAGCTCCTGTTATGCTATCATGGGCAATTATTTTTTGGTAATTTAGCAATAATATTGAGATTGATTTAACTTAATAAGGAAAAAACAGTTATGTCTAATAACACTGGTGCTACTAATACGATGACATTTATAAGAACGCCCCTAGCAGTCGCTTTGGTAGGTTCGGTGCTTGCTGGTTGTGCAAGCTTACCGGCACCTTCTTATAATGGTGCAACAGCGAATGGGGTAAAAGTGGAACATCGAGCTCCTGATGTTTTGCGTCCTAATGGTGGGGTGATTGGCGGTGGTGATTATATTCCTCCGTACGATAACGGCACCAATAACGGTACCAATAATGGTCATACAGGTTCTGGCGTTTCTAAATTTCATAAGATGAATATTGTGCAAAATAGCCCTCAATTGGTTAGTCAATGGGGTAACTTGTGGGATGAAGTTCGTAGTGGCTACCAATTCTCTGCAAATTCAGCCTACCGTCCACGCGTAGAAGCAGAAAAGCAATTTTTGTTAAATGAGAAGCGTCAGTTTTTGGCAAATACCGTAAATCGTGCCAGTTATCATCTGTTTTATACCGTCTCAGAAGCTAAAAATAAAAACTTGCCAACAGAACTTACCTTATTACCAGTTATTGAAAGTGGTTATGATCCCAGTGCAGAAAGTGACTCTGGCGCGGTTGGCTTATGGCAAATTATGAAAAATACCGCAACGCGGGATTTAAATATGGTCATCACGACAGAGTATGATCCTCGTAGGGATGTGGTGGAATCCACTAGGGGTGCTTATAATTATCTAAAATGGTTGCATCGTCAGTTTGGTGATTGGGAACTTGCTTTAGCTGCTTATAATGCAGGCTATGGAAAAGTAAAACAAGCAATCAATGATAATGCTCAAATGGGAAAACCAACCGATTTTTGGTCATTGCAGTTACCAGAAGAGACCATGCGTTATGTTCCAAGATTAATAGCAGTTGCAGATATTATGGCAAATCCTAACGCTTATGGGCTTAACATACCTGCAATTGCAAACGTGCAATATTTTAAAGAGATTCCAGTTAATAATGGGACAAGGTTAGACTCGGTTGCTAGCGTCACCGGGGTATCTAAGAAAAAACTAAGCTTTATCAACCAAGGCTTAAAGCATGGTGTAGTTACCAACGCCTCACCAAAACGCTTGTTAGTACCAGCATATTTGAATGATAATCAGTTAGCAATGTTTATTAATCCAAATGGTGGTTATGTACCAGGAAACAATGGAAACAACGGCAGTGGATTGCCTGTCTATCCTGCGAAAAAATACTACATTGTGCAAAAGGGTGATCAGCTAATACAATTGGCGAGAAGATTCAATCTTAGTCTGTCAAAGCTAGCGAGTTATAACAATATCTCTCCATACGCTAAGTTAAGAAAGAATCAAAAGTTATGGCTTGTTCCAGGTATGGTTGACTCATCCGGTTATAATCCATCACACAACAATAATAATGGCAATCACAACGCTCAAGGTGGCTCGCAGAGTGCCTATCATGGCGTCAAGAGCAAGTATAAGGTCAAAAGAGGCGATACCTTGCTGGCTATCGCTAAAAAGTTAAGAACGACAACCTCAGTGATCGCTTCATTGAATCCGTTTAATTCGAACTATCATGTGATACGCGGTGAGTATATTGTTGTCCCTGCGAGTAAAGCTGTGGTCGATATTCGTCTTAATAACAAAGATGCCCGTTACAAAGTGCAGAGAGGTGATAACTTACATTCTGTTGCAAGTAAATTTGGTGTCAGTGTTGCTCAGTTGGCGGCTGCTAATGGTTTAAATACCAATAGTTATCTGATTCGAGGAACAACGATTGTTATCCCGAGTAAATCAACAAGTAACGTTAATACCGGTAGCCATGCAGGTAATAACAATACGAGCAATAATAACGGTGGTTACTACCCAAGTAGTTCAGTGGTGTCAAATAAGACCTTTGATTATCGTGTGAAGTCAGGCGATAGTTTGACTAATCTAGCTAAGCGTTATGATACAACTGTACCTAGATTAGCAAAGTTAAACCATTTATCGGTGACTTCCGGTTTGCGTATTAATCAGGTTATTAAAATACCAAAAACCAGTATGGACTATAAAGTTCGTGCAGGTGATGGATTGATTATGCTTGCGAAACGCTTTAATACAACACCTAAGCGTCTAGCTGAGATGAATGGTTTATCACCAATGGCAAGTTTACGCAAAGGGCAAACTATTCAAGTTCCTTTACGTTAATTGTGATTTGCTTCTTTAATTTTTAATAAGGAAAAACCCAACATTTGAGTTGGGTTTTTCTTTGCTATTTAGTCTTTGCTCTTTTTATAGTGGATTAAATTAGAAGTAAGACAAGGCAAGCGAGAGAAAATGTACATGCTATAGTGAATTAAAATCAAAATTGTTACGACTAGGCAACTGGGAGACTGATTTTAAGAGCTTAGTCTGTAGCATCTGCACTACTGTACAGCCAGCAAAGAAATTTTTACCAGTTGCCGTTCCCGATTTGTGGTGTTTTTCTTTTTAATTGACTATAGTACCTTGAGGGAGCTTAACACAGTCTTACAATGAATTTAATTCACTATAACGCTTCTTTAATAAAGTCTGTGGTAGTACAGTCATTGCCATCACAATCCCCAATCCTGCATACAAAATTAACTCAATACGCAAGCCAAACAGCATTTTAGGAATTATCACAAGTAATACCGCTAAGAATACCAATACGGCAACCACAGAAGAGCCGATTAATAATCGACGATGACTCATCTTATCCACACAAGTTGCCAGTATGATTGGCAATAGCAAAGAGGTGCCAATAAACGAATTAATCGCAAACAATACCAAAGACTTAAACGAAGACTGAGCCAAACCCAGAGCAATCACTGATACCACACCAGCCACTGCCTTAACCCAAGTTTTAGCACGCTTATGCGTTTGAATGTCTTCTTTCAACAGTGTTGAGCTCCATTCTGTACCAATCGCCATTAGCTGACTGTCTGCAGTGGACATAGCAGCTGCTAACACTCCAACAATAAACAACGCATAAAAAAACATCGGTGCATCACTAGCAAGCATATTGAGTAAAAAATGCCCCTCACCGACACTTTGAGCGACTACAACACTACGAAAACCAATAAACAAAGTCGGTAAAATCACCAAAATCGCAAACACCGCCAACGCCATAGTAGATAACGCAAACGCCTTATCGTTTTTTGCTACCAGTATGCGAGTGACCATTTGCGGTTGCACATAGGGCATCAGCACAATAGAGATAAAACTAATCAATAAAAACTGCCAATTTAACACGCCTTTTGGACCAGGAGCGGACAACAGAGCAGGTTCAATTTGCCCTACTTGAGCGAATAAATTACCCATGCCACCACTGGCACTAATGGCAAAAAACGCAATCGTCCAAACCGTTACTAACAAGACCAATCCTTGTACCATATCGGTAACAAAAATTGCCCGAATACCACCAAACCAAGAATAAGTCATCATCAATATCACCATGAGTATTGACCATGATAAATGCGTACCACCGAGCGGAATGGCAGTTTGCAACAATACCGCGGTACCTTTTATCTGAATGCTGATATAAGGTATCATAAAAATTGTCACCGCAGAGACAAAAAATAACAAGGTTGCTTTCGATAAGCCACTCCGTTTTAGCCATTCACTAAGGTTTTTAATGGGCTTAGGCTTATGTTGGAACTGACTGTTGGGCTGATTGTCGTGATGCTTGTCGTAATAATTGTTGCTAGACTTTAAAGCCAATCCCTGCACAAAGCCTCGCATTTTTAAGCCAAAAAACAATAAAAGACCAGCTAAACAAACATCGGTTATTCCTAAAAACACCCAAGAACCAATGCCGTGATTTTTAAAAAAGGCAGGCATACCCTCTAAGGTAAAGGTACTAAACAAACTGGAGGCAATGCCAAAAAAAGACAGAATAAAACCAAAGCCATTACCAAATAGATAATGTTGCTGTGAATTGGGATTGGTTTTTGCTAGTCTCCATGCAACAAACGCCAAAAATAGCAAATAAATGGCAAGCATGCTAAGTAGCATGACTGTTGTTGAAGTCATCGTTATCATGAGTTTTCTCCCTATTTTTATTATTTATTGCGTTTTGTTAGCTGTGTTGGCGTTGACATTGGCATTGGAACTGGCACGATTTAGCCGAGCAATCACCCTAAATGAGGCAACTATGGTCAACACACAAACCAAGATGGCAATCGCAAACCATAGCCACAATATCACAGGCAATCCCAGCATTAACTGGCTTTGCGTTTCGGCAGGTAACAAGGTAGAAAAAATCGCACCAATAGCGAGCACGATAGGAATAACAACAATCGATAAAAATAGGCGATTGGTAGTAGTAGGTGGATTGATATAGGTAGACGCATTAACATTAGTAGACACGTCAGCAACGGGAGCAATCTTATCATTGCCCTGAATATTGGGATACATAGCAGAAATCCTCTGTATGAATGAGATGTAAAACCACACCGTCTATCGGCGTAGATTAAAAAAGGTGCTGTCTTATATAGAACAACACCTTGATTATAGTTTGTTTAGTCTGGAAAGTAAAACTTTATCTAGTCAAAATCCAACCAAACCCAGCCATTCTCTAGCCAATCCATCATACTATCGATATCAACCGTGGCTAAATCTGTTTGAGTAAGGGACTCCCCATCAGCAAGGCGAATTAACAAAGCAACCTCATTGTCTTCAATATCGGTTAGTAGTTCTCCGTTGGCATAAATTGCATAGTCATCATCTAAGAGCTTACGATATATCAGTCGGCTACTATAATCAATTTGCAGACTAGCACCCTCTGCCAAGGCTTGCTCAACCTCATCTATGGTTAAGTTATCTTCTGGAACAAGGATGTCATATTGACGTTTGCTCACCGTTTCGCTGATGGCTTGACTGATTAAGTTGTCACCCATAGGGGAATTTAACATAGCAATTAGCTGTGCTTTAATTGCCTGAATACTGTCGTTTTGTAACTGCCCGGAGGAATGCAGACCCTGCTCAAATCGCATGGGAATAAACAAACTCGGCTCTGTAGTCGCACTATCGGCAAGGTTATCTAGGATTTGCATTAGGTTGGGACGACGAAAGCCAAAACTAAAAGTCAAACAATCACTCTCTGCTACGCCATAATGTGACAGGCGGACAGGGACATAGAGCACATCACCTGCCTCCAGCACTTCATCAAAAATCAACTCGCCCATATCATCAAAAATACGAATGGGCTGATCGGGTAGATATTCGCTGTTTTCGTCACAATATTTACCCAGTTGCCAACGCCTGCGACCATATCCTTGAGCCAAAAACACATCGTATTCATCATAATGACCGCCAACAGAACCGCCCTCTGGTGCAAAAGACACCATAATGTCATCACGTTGCCATTGTGGAATAAAATCAAAGGCGTGCCATAATTGCCCAAGCTCTGGTGACCATTGCTCAAGATTTTGTACTAGCGTTGTCCAACGTTGTGGCAAGCCCTGAAAGTCATCTTCAGTAAGCGGACTTTTTTTCACCGTCCAATGCCACGGGTACGGGTTATCCGTAGTTGGTGCTTTCGCTGTTTGGCTAATTGGCGATTGAGTAATGAGCCGAGCGGTTGCTTCTTCATCAACGGCTAGACCCAAAATATCTTCAGGCTCAAACATCCCGACCAGTTGTGGCAAGCCTTGCTTGATTAACAAGGGCTTTTTTTGCCAATATTCTGCTAGGAATTGTTCAGGAGTGATGTGGGGAGGGAGGCAGGGGAGGATTGTGTTCATATCTGTCTCTTTTAACTCTCTTTTAACTCTCTTTTAACATTGGAAAAACAACTTCTGCTATATAATCACTTATCCAACTTTCAGCATTTTTTACATCATCGGGTCGTTTTTTCAATTCTTTGATCAATCTATCAATTAAATCTTGATTAGGTTTGTCATCTGTTTCAACATTATCAAAAATAATTACACAAAGTGCTCCAATTAAGATATTACGTTTATTTTGTAAAATTTGATGATTATCCAACACATCAAGGATTAAATCAATATAGCTTTCTCTTGCTAGGATTAAATCTTCATCTTGATCAAGAAATCGATAATTTTCATTGTTTCCCCATTCTAATAACAAATCCTTCTCAATTTCAACAAAAGGGGCAGACATGGACTTACTGTTACTTTTTCCACATTTTGGACATTTTTTACGCCAAATTTCATGTCCCTTTAAATTAAAACAAGCCTCCTTTCTTGTAACTTCAATCGCTTCCGTATGACCACACTCGCACCGTCTGTTATATTCATATTTCATTAGCTTTCTCTATGATTGTGTAGATACAGGAACTTCCCATATCTACACATTTAATGTAATGGTAAACAAATTACAACTTCCCAATCCACTCCCCAATCGCCTTAGCTTGTTCGCTTGCGTTACCAATATAAGTGGCAGGGGTAAGTTCACGCAAGCGAGCTTTGTCTTCATCGCTGACCGCACTAAGTTCATCACTTTCAACAAACTCAAGCATTGCTTCTCTTGTCATCGCATTACCACGAGTGAGGGCTTTTAGTTTTTCGTATGGATTTTCCACACGGTAGCGACGCATCACCGTTTGAATTGGTTCAGCTAGCACTTCTTGAGCATTATCAAGGTCTTCTGCTAGGCGAGTAGGATTCACTTCCAATTTGCCAATGCCTTTAAGACAAGCATCATAAGCAATCATACTTTGAGCAAGCCCAACGCCAATATTACGCAACACGGTAGAGTCGGATAAATCACGTTGCATACGACTAATCGGCAATTTTTCGCCCAAATGGGCAAGCATCGCATTGGCAACGCCTAAATTACCCTCAGAGTTTTCAAAATCAATCGGATTAACCTTGTGAGGCATGGTGGATGAGCCAACTTCGCCTTCTTTTAGCTTTTGCTTAAAGTAGCCTAGGCTAATGTATTGCCAAACGTCACGGTTATAGTCGATTAAAACAGTATTAAAACGGCGTACCACATCAAACAATTCAGCAATATAATCATGCGGTTCAATTTGCGTCGTGTAAGGATTAAAGGTCAAGCCCAAACGCTGTTCGATAAAGTTTTCAGCATGAGTTTGCCAATCAATATTGGGATAAGCGGATAAATGAGCATTATAATTGCCGACTGCTCCGTTAATTTTACCGAGTAATTCAACTTGTTTTACTTGCTTAATTTGCCGAGCAAGACGATAGGCGACATTTGCCATTTCTTTACCTAGCGTGGTAGGGCTTGCGGTTTGTCCATGGGTGCGAGAAAGCATCGGTAAATCAGCATAACTTTTCGCTAAATCAGCAATATTATCAATTAGCTGTTGCATTTTTGCAAGCACCACTTCACGGCTATCTTTTAGCATTAACGCATAA
>PDWI01012120.1_pt1 | contig 10000 bp, 11 predicted proteins | sample 1430891 | NCBI WGS metagenome assembly PDWI01 (sample SAMN01162508, study PRJNA174530) | Oral metagenome, whole genome shotgun sequencing project. | biome: Marine environment; feature: Marine mammal; material: Swab sample of the gingival sulcus; isolation source: swab sample of gingival sulcus... | reverse complement strand
TTATTTTTAAACGCTAAAAAGCGACTGTACGATACAAGCTATTCATATCATAACACAATAGCTATAACCAGTACAATCGCCCATCGCTAAATTGCAATTTGCCTATCTCATGCGCTCTTTAACTTTGGCTGCTTTACCTACGCGATCTCTCAAGTAGTAAAGTTTAGCACGGCGCACTTTACCGCGTCTTGCAATCTTACTGTCAACGTTTCGTTAATGCCACCACCTTGACGCTTTAAGACAATGCCTTCGAATATCTGAATGCGCTCGCGCTTACCTTCAGTAATTCTCAAATGCAGTTTAACCGTATCGCCTACGCGAAATGGCGTGATTTCAGATTTCATCTGTTCGCGTTCTAATTGCTCGATAATGTTCATTGGGTTCCTCCCTCACTTTAGACATTCAATACCCTTGGCAGCGGAATGCCCATTATTACCAATGTAATTCAGTCACAAACGTGATTATATCACAATATTTTACTAAATACAATGCTTTTCTACTGCTTTTCTTGACTAGCCAGATTGGCTTTTTCTTCTCTCAATACCGGTTAATTGTATGATATCTTGCGGAAAAAGATGTTGCAAATTAACCAGTGTCAAACACTTTAACAAGCGCTTTAGTTGCCATAGCGCCAGTCGTCAATTTCGCGGTGATTGCCACTGAGTAGTACGTCTGGTACTCTTAAACCACCGTAGCATTCGGGCCGCGTGTACTGCGGGTATTCCAGTAAATCGTCTTCGAACGATTCTACTTCGTACGACTCCGGCTTATTTAAGACACCTGGTTTTAAGCGCACGACGGCATCGACTAATACCATTGCGGCCAGTTCACCACCGGTTAAAATATAATCGCCAATTGATATTTCTTCGTCGACATATGTGTCGAGAATTCTCTGATCGAAGCCCTCGTAATGACCGCATAAAATAGTCAGATGTTCTGACTCAGATAGCGCTTTAACGCGTTGTTGCGTCAACTTTCTACCCTTTGGCGTCATGCAAATAATATGCGACTGGTGGGTTGGGTCAATCGATAATAAGGCGTTTTTGACCGGTTCTACCTGCATGACTAAGCCGGCGCCACCGCCATAGGGCGAGTCGTCGACATCGCGCCGTTTATTGTGCGTAAAATCGCGATAATTGTAGGTGTTCAACATTAAACGGCCCTCATCGATGGCGCGTTTAATAATAGATTGCGATAAACCACCGGCGATCATTTCGGGAAATAGCGTCAGTATGTTAATTTTCACTGTAGATGCCCTCTATTAAGCTAACCCGCATTAGCTGTTTTGCCTGGTCGACTTCTTCGACAAAGGCGTCGACAAACGGCAAGTACCAAATGTAACCGTCGTGGTCTATTTCTAGTACAATTTGCTTGCTGCCATCGCGAAAGGCCTTGACATAGCCAAGCACTTTGCCATTGCTATCAACTACTGTCAAACCGATCAGGTCTTCGACAAAGTATTCATCGTCGTCTAATTGTTGGTCGAAATCGCACTTTTTAGCATACAAAATTGTGTTTTTCAAGCACATTACTTCGTCAATATTATTAAATTCTTTAAATTTAACAATTACCATGTTCTTTTGGTATTTAAGATGTGAAATATTCAATTCTGAAGTCAGTTCGCTATCGCTATAAAGGGTTTTAAAGTGCTCGAAATCTTCGGCCGTATTGGTGTACGGGTACACTTTTACCATGCCCTTTAAGCCATGCGTATTAACTATTTTACCAACTTGTAAGGCCTGCAAAGTTTGCTCCTAATGCGCTTTATTAATCGTTTACTATTTCTACGTTGACACGCTTGTCAAGGCCGGTTGAAGCGGCTTTGACAACATTGCGTATCGCCTTGGCAATACGGCCTTGCTTGCCAATTACTTTACCCATATCGACGTCGGCAACTTTTAGTTCCACGTTAATGGCGTGCTCGGTTTCAGTTTCAGTGACGACGACTTGTTCGGGGTAATCAACCAATTCAACTGCTATTGTCTTGACGAGTTCACCCATAATAGCCTCCTCGTCTACTTAATAATGCCTTGTTTTTTAAATAGTGCTCTAACTGTGTCAGTTGGTTGTGCACCATTTTTTAGCCACTTTTCAGCCTTTTCGACGTCAATTTTCAACTCAACTGGCTCTGAAACAGGGTTGTAAAAACCAAGTTCTTCGATAAAGCGACCATCTCTGGGCGAACGTGAATCTGCTACTACAAATCTGTAAAACGGTTTTTTCTTAGCGCCCATTCTCTTCATTCTAATTTTAACTGCCATGTTACTTCCTCCTCATCATTATATGCAAAACGAGTTTGTTCTCACAAATTTAGAACTAAAACGGAAATTTCATTCCACCTCGTCGGTTGCCTTTTTTAGTCATTTTTTTCATCATTTTCTTCATGTCTGAAAACTGTTTAATTAAGCGATTGACATCAGTTACAGTCGTGCCGCTACCGGCTGCAATGCGCTTGCGCCTGCTGGCATTTAACAGCGAAGGTTTGCGTCGTTCTTCAATTGTCATGCTCTGAATAATCGCCTCAGTTTTAACGAACTGTCTTTCGTCGATATCGACGTCTTTTAAGGCGTTTTTATTGACGCCCGGTATCATTTTTATGAGGTCGCCGAGCGGCCCCATTTTTTTCATTTGTTGTAGTTGGTCTAAAAAGTCTTCAAGGTCAAACGACTGCTTTTTTAGTTTGTCGGCCAGCTTTTCGGCCTTTTCTTGATCGATTGCATCTTGCGCTTTTTCGATTAAGCTAAGTACATCGCCCATACCGAGAATGCGGCTGGTCATGCGGTCGGGGTGAAACACCTCGAAGTCTGATAGTTTTTCGCCGACGCTGGCAAATTTAATCGGCTTATTGGTAATCGCCCTAATCGACAGCGCTGCACCACCGCGCGTGTCGCCGTCGAGTTTTGATAGTATAACGCCGTCTACTTCTAATTGGTTATTGAAGTTTTCTGCCACGTTAACGGCATCTTGGCCGGTCATGGCGTCTAATACCAAAAGTATTTCATGCGGCTTGGTTTCAGCTTTAATCGCCGACAGCTCATTCATAAGCGCTTCATCGATATGCAAGCGACCGGCCGTATCGACAATGACAACGTCTAAGAACTTGCGGCGGGCCTCTTCGACGGCTGCCTTGGCGATTTCAACTGGGCTTACTTGATCGCCCATTGAAAATACTGGAATATCTAAGCTCTTGCCCAGTACTTGCAATTGTTTTATGGCAGCCGGGCGATAAATGTCGCAGGCGACCATCAGTGGCTTTTTGCCCTGTTTCCTGAGAAATGAAGACAGTTTACCGGCCGCCGTCGTCTTACCGGCACCCTGTAAACCGACTAACATAATGACGGTCGGCGGCTGCGATGAAAAGGTCAGTTTTTCGGCTTTTTCACCCATTAATTTGGTCAACTCTTGATTGACGATTTTAATGACTTGTTGCCCAGGGGTTAAGCTCTTCATCACCTCGTCGCCAATTGCCTTTTCGGTAACTGTTTTGACAAAGTCTTTGACGAGCTTAAAGTTGACATCGGCTTCTAGCAATGCCAGTTTGACCTCACGCATGCCGGCCTTAACGTCTTTTTCGGACAACTTGCCCTTACCAGTTAAATTTTTAAATGCACTTTGCAGTTTATCTGATAAATTCTCAAATGCCATATTTACACCTTTGCTAATTCTCTAATTTGATCAATAATTTTAGATAAAGGCTGAACTTTATCTGCTTCTCTTATATTAGCTAAATCATCTGCTATTTTATTTAAAGCAGCCTCGCGCGCAACAAACCGACTGAGTAAACCCAACTTGGTTTCGTAATCGCGCAATATCTTTGTGCATTTTGTGATATGGTCGTAAACGGCTTGCCGACTAATCGATAACTGCTCAGCAATTTCTACCAAACTGAGATCTTCCATTAGATAAAGAGACAAGACATCTTTTTGTTTTGCGGTTAGCAGTTCGCCATAAAAATCGTATAATTGCGTCAATTCGACGACCTTTTCTACCATAGCACCACCTTTAGTCACCCATTGATTATAAAGCCCTATTGGCTGCTTGTCAAGTATTTTTACTTTACAAAGCTGTTTTTTAAAAGCCAACACTTAAAAACCCATGCCGCTTGGCGCGCTTGGCGCTAGTTACATGGGTTAATATTGAGCATTGCATTACTAATATGCGATTACATAAAGCGATTTAATATGGCGAAAAAGCCCCAATTGACCACTTTAAAACCAATAATACAGCCAATTGTGATTAGTATATGAAATACTTTTGTGCCTTCCAGTAAGGTGCGTTCATCGTCTAAAATATAAAATTTTTCGGCTGAACTTAAAATTAAATCAAGCGCGTTTAGTGCCAACATAATGAAGACCAAGATCCAAGAAAACTGTACGAACATCTCGCTGGCTGCACCCATAAATGGTGCCAACAGCGTGTAATCTGCCAGTATTGCCATTGGGTCTTCAATGAGCATGGCTCTAAAGATTTGAAATACGACTGATGCAATTAGTAATAGAATAAAATAGAAAATAAAGCGGGTAAAAATTTCGGTATCTAGTCGACTTTTCGTCATGGCAATGCGCATAACCGGATACAGTCCGTTAGCTTGTTGCTTATTGTAAGATTTCACCTCGACGCGTTCAATATCGTCGGGCAAGATGCGCCAGACCATTTTTTTGGTTTCAATGAGCATCTTATCTTTACCACTGCGCACATAATTGATGTAGGCGTCTTTTTCCCCTTTTTCTAAATGCTCCAAATGAACGGTTTGACCACTTTTCAAGTGTACATTAACCGCATACAGTTTGCCGTCCTTGACACTTTCTAACTGATCAAACAAACTATTTTTCACTTTCATCGATGCCTCCGTTTTATGATTTTTTTTTATGGTATTTATACCATTATATACTATTTCTTTCAAAAAGAGCAATACAACTTAAGAAATTATTTTGAATTGGTATTTTTATTTTTGGCGTGATAGTAGTCGACGAGCGCCTTTTGAGCGGACAGCGCATTGTTTTCGTGAATGGCACTTACATAGTGACCAGTCGGTGTCATATAGCGCGCCTTTTTGGGGCTATTAATATAAAGTGTTAATATATCAATTAATTCGGCTTTTAAATCGGCTTGTCTAACCGGTGTCATCAACTCTACTCGTCTAATTAAGTTGCGCGGCATGCAGTCGGCGCTACTGATATATATTTCTTCAGCACCATTATTGTGAAACCAGTATAGGCGGCTGTGTTCTAGTAGGTCGTCGACAACGCTGATCACCCTGATATTGCGGCTGTAGTGTTCTAGCCCGGCCACCAGGCAGCAAATACCCCTGACAATGAGTATTATTTCAACGCCAGCTTGCGATGCGCGATAGAGTGTGTCGATGACTTCTCGATCGACCAGGGCGTTAAACTTGGCGACAAATTTTGCCTTGTAACCCTGCTTCGACCAACTGATTTCGCGTTCTAACTTGGCAATTATTTCTCTTTTCAAATAAGTTGGCGCAATAATTAAGTGTTTCAGGTCTAACTGCAGTTGAAAGCCGGATAGCATATTGAATATCTTTGATGCATCGGCAGCAATTTGTTCATCACAGGTCAGCATGCCGATGTCAGTGTAAAGTTTTGCCGTTTTATCGTTGTAATTACCTGAGCTAATGTGTACATAGCGTTTAATTAACTTTGCTTCTCGGCGTACGATTAATGTTAATTTAGCATGGGTTTTTATACCAGTAAAGCCAAAGACGACGTGACAGCCGTTTTTTTCAAGCTCTTTGGCCCACAATATGTTATTGGCTTCGTCAAAGCGCGCCATTAATTCGAGTACGACAGTCACTTGCTTGCCGCGCTTAGCGGCACGCGACAGTGCTTTAACGACTGGAGAATCGCCGCTAACCCGGTAGAGCACCTGTTTTATTGCCAACACATTGGGGTCTTTTGACGCCTTGTCAATGAGCTCAATGACGGTGTCAAAGCTGTTAAAGGGGTGATGTAGCAGATAATCACGCGCTTCTATAGCCTTAAATAAATCGCTTTCCGTTAAGTTGATATCAACCGGTTTAACGCTATAAATATCTTCGCGATTGCGATATTGCCCCAAATCGAACAAGAAAGTTAAATCGATTAGCGTCTTGCTAAAGTAAACCATGTCATTGCTGCAATCAAAGGCTTGCTTTAAATAGTTTATCAGCGATATTGGCATATCCTGGTCAACTTCAATGCGCACCACTTCACCGCGTTTTCGCCTTTTTAGTGATTCTTCAATAACGCTCAGCAAGTCTTCAGCGACCTCTTGGTTAAGCGTGATGTCGGCGTTTCTGGTTGGCCGGTAAAAGCCCTTTTCGATGATGGTCATGCCCCTAAAAAAGCTGTTCGAAAAATACATGATAACGTCTTCTAATGGCACAAACACCCGCTCTGCCGAATCGATTGGCAACAGGCGCGACAATACCGAAGGCACCTGCAACGTGGCGTACTTTTCGGTTTCGCCGTCAAACTTAAATAAAATATTGAGGCTTTGATTGAGCACCAGCGGAAACGGCCGATTGGGGTCGAGCGCAATTGGCGTTAAAACCGGATAAATATTCTCTTCGAAATAGGTGCTGATATGGTCTAGTTGCTGCGCCGTCAGGTCTTTCATTTGCACGATTTTGACACCGTATTGCGGCAAGTCGTGCGCTAATATTTTACTGGTGATATCAGCCTGTAACTGGGTTAGTTCCAATACTTTTTGACGAATTAAAGCCAGCTGCTCCGCCGGGGTTAACCCTGCAATGTCACGCTTGTTGTAACCCGAGCGCAATTGTTCGACCAAGCCGCCGACGCGTATCATAAAAAACTCGTCCAAATTATTGCTAAAAATTGCACTAAAAACTAGCCGACTGATTGGGTCTTTTGACGTGTCGAGTACTTCGTGTAAAACGCGCTGATTAAACTGTAACCAACTGATTTCGCGATTGATATAAATATTGGCCACTGCACACCCCCTGGTTTATCGCTAATGCCGACCGCTAAAATTTATTCGCCAGATGCAATAACCTTGACCAGTTCTACCAGTATTTCAACTGTTTTGGTCATGTTTTGTACGGTGTTCAGTTCATATGGACCATGAAAATTATAGCCGCCGGTGCAAATATTGGGTGTTGGAATGCCCAAATACGATAGTTGAGCGCCATCAGTACCACCGCGAATCGGCACAATCGATGGTGTTACCCCGACGTTTTGCATGGCTTTGACGACATTGTCGACAATGTACATGGTTGGCACGACTTTTTCTTTCATATTGTAATAGCTGTCTACTAGCTGATAACTTATGGCATCGTCGCCAAACTGCTGTTTAATTTGTTCAGCCGCTTTGACAACAAGGGCTTTTTTAGCCTCAAATTCGGTGCGGTCATGGTCGCGAATAATGTAGTCTAAAGCAGCGGCATCAACATCACCATCAAATTTCATCAGGTGGAAAAAGCCCTCATACCCAGCGGTTTTTTCAGGCACTTGTTCAACCGGCAATAAAGCATTAAAGGCAATTGCAATTTTAATGGCATTAATCATTTTATTCTTGGCACTGCCCGGGTGAATACTGCGCCCTTTGGTATGTACTTTAAGCGAAGCGCCGTTAAAGTTTTCGTATTCCAATTCGCCAAGTGCGCCGCCGTCGACAGTATAGGCGTAATCAGCTTTAAAGTTGTCTAAATTAATTTTAGAAACCCCTTTGCCGATTTCTTCGTCAGGCGTAAATAACAACTTGATTTCGCCGTGTGGAATAGCTGGGTTTTCAATTAGTACATTTATCATTTCAACAATTTCAGCAATGCCGGCCTTATCGTCAGACCCCAGCAATGTGTTGCCGTCGGCAGTAATTAGGTCTTGCCCGATTAAGTCTTTTAAAAAGGGAAATTCTGTTTGACTTAATACAATATCATTGGCCAGTTGAATATCGGTGCCGTCATAGGCCTTATGAATCAGCGGTTTGACGTTTTCACCGCAATAGTCTGGCGATGTATCGAAGTGTGCCACAAAGCCAACTTTTGGTAGTTCAGCATCGACATTCGATGGTAAAGTTGCCGTTAAATTGCAGTGTTCATCGAGCACAATATCTTTTAACTGCATTGCTTCAAGTTCGGCCTTAACGACTTTGGCAAGGTCAAACTGACGCGCGCTGGACGGTGTTGTAGTCGCCTCAAAGTCCGACTTCGTATGCACTTTGACATAGTTAAAAAATCTGTTAATTAATCTATTTTCCATAGTTCCTCCGCTTTCTATTAAACTTTTCTGATAGTTTAAACCCAGAATAGTATATACCCAATATAGCGCCCAAATTATTCACCCTACTACACAAAAAATAAACTGGCCTCATTGTTTGCTAACAATTAAGACCAGTATCGTATCACTACTTCATGATAGCCTATTAGTAATTTTTGACTGCCGCATAGTTTTCGAGCGACTTTTTGTAATCGACTTTTTGCTGATTTCTAAAGTACTGCGCGTCGATTGTCGTATCGATAATTTGCCACTTGTTATTTAAGTACACTTCGTTCCAAGCGTGATAATCGCTTGTATAAGATGATTTGCCCTCAACCAGTTTAGTTGGAATATCAAGGCTGCGCAACATTGATGCAGTCAATGACGAATAGTCGTAGCAAATGCCTTTTTTATCTTGCAATGTACTGTCGTTAGACGGCAAGTAACGCGTTGCCGTGCGCAATTTCTGCGCTTTTAAAATATCATATGAAATCTGTTCGACTACGTAACCGTAAACAGCTTCAAATTGTTCTTCTTTGCTTAGCTTTTCAAGTGAAAGCTCTGCTGCCAATTTGGTTGACTTTGAATTGAGGTCCCAAGCAATATTTTGTACACTTGTCTTATATAGTGCCAATTCATCAATTTTGACATTTTTACTTGCGCTTTGGATGACTTTGTACTTTTTACCCGATGTGCGCTTGCAAATAGAAACTTTGTAGTTGCCATCGCCCATTTGCAAGGGGAACTTACTGCTACTGTCAAATACGTTGTAGACGTATTTTTCAGAACCCTTTTGAATAAGTACTTTGATGTCACTATAATCTGACGCCTGATAATCGATACTCACAGTGCCGTCGGCTTCATTAAACTTAATAGAATTACTGGCATAAGCCGGTGTTGCCAATACGACAATTGCAAGTATTACTGCTAAAACAACTGAAATCCTTTTCATTTTTTTCTCCCTTCATGAACTTATTTACAGTAGTTTTTGAGAAAGAAAAGCAAAAAAACCTTTCTTTCGGCGACTGGCTGCCCTATTGATAAATCAACTTAGGCCCTATAGTTTTGCGTCCCTATTTTTCAATAGGTTTGCCCTGTCGAGAAAAGCATCGTACATCCTGTAAGAGTTTTCCTCTAGTAGCTGGCTGTCTTAGTTGCCCTTAGACCCTCTAGCTTTGCGTCGCTGGCTTTCACCAGCTTTGCCTTTGTAGATTCGTTTAATTACATATCGGCATTATACCACAAAAAATCAGCTCTGCAAGCGCATTTTTTGTAAAAGTAACAGATTTAGAATAGATATGTAACCGTTGCGTATTGATATTGTAGAATTTTTGTATTTTTGGGTGTTTTTTGCATTATAAACGCAACGATTAACACTGTCATTTCACCCGAATATGGCACCTTGATATATTATTTCAAGCGGTATCATTGAAAAGCACAACTGTCGCAGACAAATTTCACATTGCGCAGCAATATTTCACGGCGCAATAGCGCCATTTCATGCAGCACAGCTGCATTTCATTGAAAAGCACAACGTGCTTTTCTCGGTGCCAGGTTGCATAATAAGCACAATCACTTTGCCGCCATCTCGACCACACGCCGACTTGTCATTTCGCGCGATGGCGCAGCCGAAGTCGAGCAATCTCAAGTTTGGCTTTTGACTTTATGTATTTCATTTGTCACAGACAAATTTCACATTGCGCAGCAATATTTCACGGCGCAGTAGCGCCATTTCATGCAGCGCAGCTGCATTTCATTGAAAAGCACTTGTGCTTTTCTCG
>PDWI01011018.1_pt1 | contig 10000 bp, 7 predicted proteins | sample 1430891 | NCBI WGS metagenome assembly PDWI01 (sample SAMN01162508, study PRJNA174530) | Oral metagenome, whole genome shotgun sequencing project. | biome: Marine environment; feature: Marine mammal; material: Swab sample of the gingival sulcus; isolation source: swab sample of gingival sulcus... | reverse complement strand
TAAACATAACAATAAAAACTGCTATATAAATTAATTTATATTCTTAAATTTAATAAACTAAGTCAATAACCATAGTGTATACAATTTTGTAACTCAATTCCCTAATTTTTATTCATTTAGTTATTATCTGACACTATTTTAATCTATGGTTAATTATTTGTCAATGAGTTTTTTGAATTTTTTTCTAATTTTTTTAAAAATATTTTGATTTTTGATATTTTTAACATCTAATAAGAATTATTTCGCGGTATATGCTCAAATATATCACTTACATCGCACTGAAGAACTTCACAAATCTTATCTAAATTGTTCATTGATATTGAAATGTTAATCCAATTGAGCAATACATAAACTGTTTTAAAATACCTAAAAATCAACACTCCCACTACTTAAACCCAATAATATATTTAATATACAATTTGTTTCCCATATAAAATTCATTTTTATTTTATATTCAACTTATCGATAACCCCCCTTGCCCAATCTAAAAAACTACTATGGCACAACAAATAATGACCGCCACCATCAACAAAAGTAAGAATCTCGCTTTTTTGACCTATTCTATAACTTCCCATAACAGTATCATTAAAAACATCTTCATCTTCAAAATTAATTAAATTCTCATCTTCTTTATCAAACAAATATATAAATTCCTTTAAATAATGATTAGATTTGTAAGCTAATTTAATAAATTGTTTCGCTTTTTTAATATTATCTATCTTATAATATAACAATGCCATAGGAAATAACATTTGAAAAGTTTTATCCTCATCAAATTCTTTTATAAGCTTTTCAGCTTCATCTACTTTCTCCATCATTGTGTAAAGAATTAGTAAAGTGTATCTTACCCCTAAATTATCATTATTGCTTAATCTTAGCATTTCTTCCGCTACATCAATGGCTAAAGTACATTTTCCCATCTCTAAAAGTAAAAATAAGTATACTAAATTCGCTCTCAAATACGTTCTTGCCTCCAAAAAATAATACAATTCCCCTTCACAATCATCAAAATAATTATCCTTATCCAATTTTTCTCTTTCAATTGCAATAGCTTTTTCTAACTTAATTTTCTTTCTCTCCAAATCAGATTCTCTATCCAAAATTATCAGCTTCGCCTCTAAACAATCTTTATCTATCTTCAAAATTTTTTTAGAATATTTTACAGCTTCTTTATATGTTTCTGCTACATAAACTTTATCTAATAAATCATATAATTCATCATTTGCATCATCAAAAATCATAAGCTAAATCCCCTCTCAATAAAATAACATTTATATATCATCTATCTTCTGTTAATTAATTTTATAATATAAAAATATTATATCTCCACATTTTTATCCATTTTATCATGCCATTTTTATCTTCATACTTTACTTTTAATAAAAATTATTATATAATCCTTATGTAAATACGTCATGCTGACTTGTTAGGTGTACATTTTCGTAGGCTTTTTCAAGCGGTGTGATAAAAGCACGTATAAGATGGGTTCAAATCGGTATTTCTTTAGGGAATGCTTTAGTTTGAACTCTTTTCTTTTCCCCATTTTAAATAATCATATATCCTAATAAGCCTTCTTATATTTGTTCTTACCGCATTATTTTTAACTTCTTTACTTGATAAAATATCTTTATTTTCTCTAAAGATTTCTTTTAAAACATTTTCTAATTCTTTATCATCCATTTGTTCTTCTTTCAAATGTGCTATAAGTCTAGTAGCCTTTTCAATATTAGATTTCTCATTTTGCCATATTTCTAAAACAGAACTATAATTTTTAAGTACATTTTCTCTTGATTTTTTAATCGTATTGCTTATAAGTTCATCAAATTTTTCTCTCTTTATCTCAGGATAATCCCTTTTAGCCTCTTTTAAATACCTATATACAGGAAGTTTATTAGAATTCTGCTTTAATAAATCTGAATATACATATTCCAATAAATCATCTGCATTATAACCTATATCTCCTAATACTATATTTCTATACCAAACGTCGCTACCTATTCCCTTCAATCCTCTTATTGAAAATTCTGATGCCTTACCTATCCCCAAAACTAATTCTTCATTATCCACTCTTTCATCAGCTATAGATGCAAGTTTTAAATTTCCAGTTGCCTTATTATTTATAGTATACTCATAAAGTTCTTCACTAAAAGAACGTAAGATACGCACTGGCAATCTCCTTTTTTTATTATTCAATGCTTTATATAAAATTTTATAATCCGACATTATAATTTTTGTCATTTTTATCGATTTATCTCCAAAACTTTTTTCATAGCCCTCTATATAAACACCCTCTTGATTTTCATCATATTCAATAAAAATAAATCTATTTTCCAATTCTTTTATTTGCTCAGTTGTTAAACAATCAGCTATATCTTCTAATATTCTAGAAATATTCGCATCACTTAATGAATACCCCATAAATATAATAGGATATTCAACAAAAATCGTCATAAGCTTAGCAGCCAAGTACATACTTTTATCCTTAAATTTTAAATAATCTTGATTATTTATGATTAAATCTTCTGGCTCATCAACACAGCCATGTATTTTATATATTTCAGCTATACCCTGTAATGATGAAAAAATAAGTTCTTGTTGCCCTACATATTTTTTATATCCCTGTAAATGTTATTCCAAAAAAGTATCATAATTTGTCGTAATAATCCCAGAAATACTTTTTTCACTTAATCTAACAAACATTTTTATTTCTTCTTCTTTTTCTTTATCTATTCGAGAAATACTTTTTAAATAACTTGCCAACTCCACCTTAAATGGAGAAACTCCATCACTTACATACTTTAATTCTTCTTTTTTTAATTTTCTTATACTGGGATTTTTAAACCATTCTTTATCAAAATCCTTTTGAACAAGTTCTCCAATTTTAGGCATAATCCCCATTTCACATTCTTGTGATTGTGCCTGATTTACATACGATTGATATACAAAATCATCACCACTAATTCTTTTTGAAAAGTATACAAGTAGATTTTTCCAATCTGGCAATCCTAAATACCTTCTTGATAACCCTGAACCTATAAATAAAAATGGTGTCGTTTTAAAATTATTAACTATATCATTTATATTCATTTTTTTAACATCCCCTCAACTAAAATAATAAAAATTTAATAAATTTTACAATCTATAATATATTTCTTATTCCAAAAATCATTAATTCAGCTTAATATTTGTATAACATCCCTAAATTAATTATCTCCTTATATTTGCATGATTTAACATTTAGACTCACTATATTTTTATCCATTTTATAAACTCATCTAAACAATAACTACACAGTCATTTTATCATATCTCTATTCTTTTTTATACTACCGCTATTTTATTTTTTTATTATAACAATACCTCTTACTTATATAATTTTAACTATTAATGCTAATACAAATATTGTAATTTTGCTGATACAAAACTAAAAAGTTATCTAATTCTTGATTAATCTCTGCAATCTTAATATCATTCTCTTTTATATTTTTATTTAATTCATCCAGTTGTTGATTTTGATTATCTAAACAACTTGAAAATTCATTTATATCATTATTAACTAAAGTTATTTCCTCTAAATACTTATTCACTTTACTTGAATTAAATACTTTTCTTATACCGAATAGAATAGGCTTTTTTAATATAAGAACATTTAATTCTTGTTGCTTACGATTAATTTTTTCTTCGTTAAATTTAATACTAGCTTTTAACGATTCCAAGTTTATATCTAATTTCTTATTTATTCCCTCTATCTTTTCTATTTCGCTATTACTTATTGATTCTTTTTTCTCTAATATCTTCTCATTTTCTTCAAACAATGCCTCAAAATAATTTTTTGTTTTAATAAATTCATAATAACACTGAATGCTATCTCTTCTATCTTTAACTTCTTTATATTTCTTTTTAAAATCACTATAAGCATTATTTTCAAATATTGTAGAAACATTATTATATTTAGGATCTTGATCATACAAATATTGAACTATAGCTTCAACTTTAATATTCATATTATAAATATAAGAAGATGATCCACCTTGCATAGAAAAACATCCCCAATTTATATCTTCTTCCTCTTTTTTAAGAACATATCCACCTTTTTCAAATATTATATTTTCATCTTTTTCTTTATCATTATTCTCAATTTTTGCATTAGAAATATCCATAAAATAATCAGCGTTTTTAATTTTTTCTATAAATTCATCTGATATTCCTTCAATTAAAGGTAATTCATTAACTATTTTTTGTACAGCTCCATTATTAGAACTTGCAACTACTATATTTTTATTAGCAATGCTAAACGGCAAACGTCCAAGTTTATAAGGTTTATCATTTTCATATTGTCCTTGTATCGTTTTATTATTTCCTAAATTAATAATCTCATATGCTTGTTGAACTATTAAATCCGCAAATATATCATTTAATAAAGTTGTTTTCCCCGTTCCAGGTGGTCCATTTACGCTCATCATTTTTTCGTTATCATTTTCTAATGCTAAATTAACAGCAACTTGCTGCATTAAATATAATGAATAATCTGAATTTCGTGGAAATCTTCCCAAAGGATAATTATTTGGTTGTAAAATTTCTCTAATTAATCCTATATTAAAATCATTAGATTTTGTATTAGTATCTAAATTTCCCCTACTTCCTTCAAACGATTTAAAATATGTATCTAAGTTTTTACTTTCATTAATTTTTTTAGCTTTTTCCAAATCTTCAATATAAAAAGAATGTAAATTCACATCATTATCAAATTCTAAATTCTTAATAAAAGCATATCTAAAATTATCTTCATCTACATTATAATCGCTACACAAATTTCTAAATACGTCATTAAAAGACTTTTCATTAAATTCTTTTTCTAATTTATTATTTAATTCATCTTCTTGCTTTTTAATAATATTCAAAAGATTCACTAAATTTTCTGGTAATTTTTTAATCTTATGAAAATAACCACTAGCTGTAAAAAATGTTTTTTTCGATTGAAAATTTAACTGATTATCAAAATATATAGCTAAAGTAAATCTAATAGAGTTATTTATCGAATCAAAATCTTCTTCCCATTCTATATTATTTAACTTTCTTATTTCTTCTCTCAATAAAACAGTAATTTCTTCAAAATTAAAAATACCAAAATACATTACGAGTCCACATTTTTCAAATTCTTTATCAGATAATTTTTCTACTTCTTCCCCTTTCCAAGTTATGAAATTTTTAAAAAAATTTTCATACCCAAACATCTCTATAGCAAATTCTCTATCTTGCAAATTTTCTTTTTTAGAATCTAAAACTATTTGCCCTTCTGATAACTCCTCTATTAATATCCATGCATCTAGTATCTTTTGTTTTTCATTAATTTTGTCAGTCATAACCCAACCTCTATTCTATATTATTTATGCCATTCTATTAAATTAAAAATCTGTTATCATAATTCGTATCTGTATTTTTTTAATTTTTCTAAATTTCTTAAACTTATTTCCAAAGTACTTAATCTCATAATGCAAATAAAAATATAAAAATATCTACTAACTAAAAAAATTTAACTTTCTTAATTCTTCATCTAATTCTTTTAAAGCATTCACTTTATCTTTAAAATCTTTTTCAGAAACAATTCTTCCATCTTTACCTGTAACTATATTTATACCATTTTTAAAAGAAACTACACCATGGGCTAATACATTACGATCATTTCTTACTTTATCCCATTTATCTTTAATATATCCATATTGATAATTATCGCTAACATATTTTTTAATTGATTTCTTATAATTCCCCTTAATTCCCTTACTTTTCAATTCATCTTCAATCAAAGAATTCTCCACTATATACATATTTCTTAACTCTTCAATTTTATTTCTATTGTTCAAAAATACGCTTATCGCTTCTTCCGTTCTATCTTCATATCCATTTGATAAAGATACAAAATCAAAATTAGAAAACAAATGAATTTTCCCGTTATTTTCTAATTGGTCTATTATCTTATTGAGAATTTCCCGTTCTTCATTATTTGAATATAATATATAGTACTTATAATTTTCATCATTTCTATATTCAGTTAAAAACTCAACACCTGTTTTATTTTCAGCTAAATTATAATCAGAAAATATTAAATCAATATGATTTTCCTGAAGTTTTTTATCTGCTTCAGTTTTATTTAAAGCATTAATAATATAAACTTTATAATAAGACTCTTCTATTATTTCCTTAACAAGTTTTTGAAAACGTTTAATACGAATAGTCTCCAATTCATCCTCTATCCATAATATATTAATTTCCCTTCTCATAAATTACCTCATTTTTATTATTGTAATAAAATCATTATTAATTATCTTAGCTAAAACCTCTGCATTATATCTTTGAACTAATATCTTTTTAACAAAAAACATCCCCATACCTGTTCCTCTTCTCTTAGTAGAATATCCAAAATCAAATACTTTACTAATATCTAAACCAACTAAATTCCCACCTTTTGAAATAAAATTAATAACTAACTCTTCATTAACTAATTCAATAGTTACATCTAACCTTACCGCATTAGCTTTATTAGCATTTTCATACAAATTATCTAAAACTATAACAAAATCCATAATGTCGCAAATTTTAACAAAAGATATATTATTAGTAAACACACGTATATTCTTGAAACTATTTTTTTGACTCCAATTATAACTATATTCTTCTATAAATTGAACTATATCTTCTTTCTGTCTTCCTATTCGTTTCTCTTTAAAATTAAAAATACTATTTTTTAATGCGTATAATTTATATATTATCTCATAATACTTTTTTTCAAACTCAATGAAATTAGAATTATTAAGTAACTCTTGATCTTTTTCTTTATAATCTTCTATAATTCCTTTTAATTCATTTACTTCGGTGTTAATATGATGATTAAACATTTCTACATATACACTACTTGGATTTATGTTATCATCTAAAATTTTATTTTTTATAGAGATCTCTTTTTGTAATTTTTCATTTTGTTTTTTTATACTTTTATTTTCTTTTTTTATACTCTTACTTTCTTTTAAATCCATTTTAAACTTTGTATTATTATCTTTAATAACTTTTTTTTCAGCATTACTAAGAGGAATATCTTTTTCTATTTTATTTATAACATCAGAATATTCTATAACTTTATTATTTTCACCAAGTTTATACTCAAAATTAGCTTTTTTCCTAAATCTATTTACTATTTTTTCATTAATATCATAATTCATAGTTGTATTAAACAAAGTAATTTTCATAAAATCTTCTAAAAATCTATGATATTCCATATAAATTTCTTCAAGTTCTAAATATGCAAAATTTTTTATAAAGCCATTATCTCTTGAACTAACTTCTACAAAATTATTTTTTGTATCTTTTATACTTATTGAACCAATAAGATCCCTTGTTCCTAAATATCTATTATATCCTTGAGATTTCCTTATATTTAAACCAAATATATCATAATCTATTTCTCCATAAGGATAAATTCTAAAACCATTTCTATATACAAAAATATTCCCATAGTTAGTAAATACTATTCCCATTTTTGTAGTAAAAATTTTCTTTGCTCCTTGCGTTAGATGATACAAATTCACATCCATACATTCTAAACAAGTTTCTTGAACATAAGAAAATTCAACTATTTTTTTATTGTTATGAATTAATTTACCACTAAAAATAGAATTTTTCACATTAAGGTTTAAATATATGCACTTTTCGTTTAGTAATTCTAATAAATTATTTTCAATGATACCATTACAATCAGCAAACTCAGTTTGTAAATTTATTTTCACTTCTTTTCTCTGATTAAAAGGATTTTCAATCTTCTCTAAACTTCTTTTTAAACGTTCGATATCTTCTTTATCCCAACTTTTTCTAAGTCTAGTTAATATAAGACTCGTCCCATTAAATGCATTATCTTGCGTTACTTCATAAGGAATATTTATATCTGAAATTTTCTCATTTTGATTTCCTTCAAATAAATTCCAATCTATATCGATAGTTATTTTTTGTCCATTTTTATTTTTAGTTACAAGTTCTAAATGTTCAGCTAAATTATCCGCTGAAAATCTACCGATACCTTTGCTCCCAGCAAACATCTCTTTAGAATCTTTTTTTTCAGAATACCCTATAAACAGCCATTTATTTTCTATATCCTCTAATGTCATTCCGATACCATCATCTTTTATAATAATTTTGTCTTTTCTAATGATAACATCAATATTTTTTGCTTTAGCGTCTACAGAATTTTTAACAAGTTCAAATATTGCAACATATTTATCCGTTATAAGATCTTTACCAATTATATTTTTAAGATGTGAACTAACTTTAAATTTAAGCAAATTATTTTCCATCTAACCTCTCCCATACTTTTTTCGCAACTGCATAAGACAATAATGGTGGCACAGCATTACCTACAAGGGTATACTGCGGAGTTTCAAACTTACGTCTTTTTCCACCAGTTGTTCTCTTTCCTAAAAATTCAAAGCTATCATCAAAAGACTGTAATCTAGCCATTTCTCTAACAGTCATTATTCTATTCTCGCTATAATGTATATAATCATCTGGTAAAGTTACCACCGTTGGTGCTTGCGTTTTTCTATCAATACGCCTACAACTATTCTTTTTAGTAATATATTTTTGCTTATCAATTTCACCAAGTCTATCTAAAACATTCTTAAAATTTTCTCCTTCCCTAAACAAAGAAAATCGTTCTCTTGTAAAATCATTATGTTTTGATTTTTCATTATTTAAATATCTATTTGACGCAATTGTTTTTTTATTATTGCCAACCGTCCTACCGCGTACAGATTCTTTTTGATAATCAGACTCAACTTGACCTGTTATCAAATCAGAAATTGCCTCTTCAACAGTAACTTTATATTCCAATTTTTCAGGAATTCCTATTTCATCTAATTCTTTTAAATTTCCTAAGAAAAAGATTCTCACTCTATTCTGTGGAACTCCATAATCACTAGCATTTAATTCAATACAGTTTACGTTATAACCTAACAAATCAAACTCTTTTTTTAACATCTCTACTGCATTAACATTAATATATTTTTTATTTGATATACCTGTTATCTCATCATAAACAAAAGACTTAATCCCCTTAACATTCTCCATAACAAAATACTTAGGCTTAAGTTCAGCAATTATTTTCAAATAACTTAGAACTAATTTATTTCTTTGATCTTTTTGTGATCTCTTGCCAGCGTTACTAAAACCCTGACAAGGTGGTCCTCCAATAACAACATCAAACTTTTGCCTTTTCAATTCATCCATTAAGTTGCTATCATTTATAACTTGATTTAAATTATTATTAATAAAATTTACATCAAAACCTAGTTGTTTATGCCTATTAACATATGTTTTCATTGCTTGTTCACTAATATCAGAAGCATATGGAATATTAAATCCTGCATTTATAAAGCCTTCTGCCATCCCACCCGCACCGCAAAATATATCAAAAATTTTATACATTAATTGCATACTCCTTTTATACATCTCTATTAATTTATATTTTATCATATTACGTTTGCGTCATATATATCTATATGCAATATTTTTCATTCTATAATAAATTTATCACTCTAATTTAAAAAAACACCAAATAGAAAATTCACTACTTGATGTTTTTAATCTTTTTAAAATTAATTTTTTAAACAGTTTTTATAATTTCTTTTTTATATACTCCAAACATTTAACACATACAAAACGATTTTTAAATGGTTTTAAACCCTCTTTTGAATTACAAATTTCACAGCAACAAGTTGTATTTGACATATTACCGCCCCTTTTCATAAAAATATATTTTTTAGATAGTTTATTATCCATAGTTAAAACTATGGATGGTTCGGTACTGGTTCTTCATAGTCATATAAATTCATATAAACTCCTCCTTTAATAAAACAAACACAGAGAAACTAAACATAACAATAAAAACTGCTATATAAATTAATTTATATTCTTAAATTTAATAAACTAAGTCAATAACCATAGTGTATACAATTTTG
>PDWI01017284.1_pt1 | contig 10001 bp, 10 predicted proteins | sample 1430891 | NCBI WGS metagenome assembly PDWI01 (sample SAMN01162508, study PRJNA174530) | Oral metagenome, whole genome shotgun sequencing project. | biome: Marine environment; feature: Marine mammal; material: Swab sample of the gingival sulcus; isolation source: swab sample of gingival sulcus... | reverse complement strand
AGTAGGGGTCTGAGTATAACTCGTACAGGCTTTACAATCTGCATCATAAGTGCTATTTAACCATGTTATTGACTTTTATATTCCAATACCTTACAAAATCGGACGTTTTACTTCATACACATGGCTAATGTCATACACACGATAACGAGCCGGTCTGCGACTGCCCTCGCCTGGATAGCTCAAGATGAGAGCTTTTCTTCTCGCCTGATCCACCCAACCAACAAACACCCCGTTATGTTCTACATTTTTGTAACTATGGTTAATAAATGACACCCAATCACCCAGTTCAATATCTGCCGAATTAATAAACGGACCTTGTGGGTAGTTACTCTTAAAAACGGTTTCTCTATCAACCCCTGTTCGCACAAAGATAGCATTAACATAATTACGAGACGTACCTTGCAAGATTTCACGTCTATCTAGGGTCATCACACGTCCTAGACCCAATACTTTTTGAGCGGCAGGTGTTGCCATCTGCTCTGACTGATACATCAGAGGTAAATATCGACGCTTAACATTTTTGGCATTGGCATAATACTTTAGAAAGTCATCCAACTCCCTTTCGTTAACAGCCACTGGTTTTCGAACGGTTACTGGTTTACTAACCGCCTCATTTACAACCATCGCTTCATTAACTACTGCTTCATTAACTACTGGTTCACTAATGACCACAGGTTCAGCACTGGATGTGGTTGGCATTTGAATCATCTTTGGTTGAATCTCTTTGACCGCCTCAACCGTTGGAATATGAAAAGGTTTTTTTTCGATATAATAGGGATCGGTTACTTTACTCTCTTCTATATTTACCCCTTGTACAATGACTTTTGCTTTTGCGACATCAATGGCAGAGGGCTTTTTAGCGATCGGCTTTTTGGCAACTGTTTTTTTTACAACTGCTTTTTTATAAGAAGACTTTTTAGACGCTGATTTTTTGGCCGTCGATTTTCGAGAAGCAGGAAGCTGAGGACGCATAACATTATAGGTGCTACGTAGGTCATACACTTTATAGCGAGCAGGTTCTCTACGGTTTTCACCCGCATAACTTAACATCAAGGCTTTACTTTTAGCTTTATCCACCCAAGCCACAAACATCCCACTATGCTCTACGTTATGATAGCTGTAATTGATGTGATAAATCCAGTCACCTGCTTGTAATTTGTTTATATCAATGTACTTACCAGCATTTTTTTTCTGTTTAAAAATGGTTTTGCGTTTGACCCCTGCTTTGTTAAACACAGCATTGAGATAGTCCCAGCATGAGCCTCTAACAATGACTCGTTTATCTAATGCCATTATCCGTGCTTGACGGAGCACCGCTTTACCTGACTCGGTTGCATTTTTTTCTGCTTGATAGATTAAAGGGATGTGCTTTGTCTTTACATTACTGGCTTTGCTATAGCTTTGTAAAAATTGCTTTTCACTGATAGCGTAGGCGTTTGTACTCAACACCAAACTCGTTAGACCAATCATAAGTGTCATTGCACAAGGTTTTAACAATTTCATATTCGTTTCCTTAATCTTTTTAAAATTTAATTTTATCACAAATAGTTAGTAGTTTAGGGTATTGGTGTTGCTGTTGTATGTGGTGTTTCTGTTATTGTATTGCTAAAACCTATACTCAGGTTGATTGCATTTTAATATTGGCATTGCGTTTAGTTAGGCTCTTTCCTTGTAATACTTGTTGCGTGACTGCCACTTCTTTGGCATTTTCAAAGCCAGATAAATGACATTTTTTTTGTCGATTGCCATCAAAAATCGTCAAGCTTGTGCCATGGTTTTCAAATGTATCTGTTGTTTGTACCATGATTCTGTCTTGTTTTATCCCATTATTATGGCTTATCATGCCTGCCCGTACATCAATAACACCAGTGCTTATCAGCTTTGCAGATGTTTGCTGTTGGCGTTGTTGGTTTTGACGCATACGATTAAACACAAAGCTAGCGCCCATCAGTTGGTGGTTTGCCATTAAGGGTGATGGTAACGCCATGTTCTGTAACCTTTAGCATACGTTGCACTAGCCTCTTAATAAGTTAGTAAAGCGTGCAAGCAAGTTCATATCTGCCTCATTTTTTAGCAATGCTCCTGCCATTGGTGGCAGTGTACGCTCCCCTTGCAAGGTTTCAACAAGCTGTTCTTGAGCAACGTCATCCATCATCAGCAAGCTAATCCAATCGACTAGCTCAGAAGTTGAAGGCGGTTTACATCAATGATTTGTTTCATAGTCACTTCATCTGGGAAGTCAATATAATGGAAAAAGCAACGACGTAAAAAGGCATCGGGCAACTCTTTTTCATTATTTGAAGTGATAATCACCACAGGTCTATGGTCAGCGGTGACGGTTTCGCCAGTTTCATAAACATAAAAAGACATCTTGTCCAATTCATGTAACAAGTCATTTGGGAACTCAATATCGGCTTTATCAATTTCGTCAATCAGCAACACACTTCTTTGTTCACTAGTAAAGGCTTCCCACAGCTTACCTGGTTTAATATAGTTATTGATGTCGTACACACGGTCTTCACCAAGCTGAGAATCTCGCAGACGAGAGACGGCATCATAATCATATAAGCCTTGCTCTGCCTTGGTTGTGGACTTGATATGCCATGTAATCAGTGGCATACCCAAACTTTCGGCAATCTCTTCTGCGAGCAGTGTTTTCCCTGTTCCTGGCTCACCTTTGATCAGTAATGGTTTTTGCAAGCTGATACTGGCATTAACCGCCAATTGCAAGTCATCGGTGGCAATATAGTTATTCGTACCTTCGAACTTTTTTGTCTGTTGTTGACTTTGTTGTTGATGCTGTTGCTGGTTGGGATTGCTCATTTGCGATTCCTTTTTTAGTTATCTTTTATTTTGACATGGGCAGCTTTGGGTGGTTCAGCTGTTTTGGTTTTTGAGCCAGCATTTGAGCCAGTCTTTGAACGAGATTTTGAATTTGCCTTTGAATTTGCCTTTGAATTTACAGGAGTGCTGTTCTTTCTCTTAGCCAAACGATTTCTTAACTCATCAGATTGAGATAATAATTCCTTATCTTCTTTTTTAGCAGGGTTTTTTGCGTTTTTCTTAGCATCTTTATCAGCAATCCTATCCGCAACAATGGTATCTCGTATCAACTGCCAAACAAAGCCTAAGAAAAAGCCTAAAATGATGACCACAGCAATTGGTACAAAATTCTGAGCGGCCGCCGGATAATCTTTCATCAAAATAGAATACACCACAGCAACACAAGCGGGAGCAACATCGCCCGTTTCCCCCAAAGAAACCCCTGGAGTCAACAAGATGGCAATCATCACAATCCACGTCATCCCACCAAGCGGACGTGGCAACATACGAGCAACAAAATACCATAATACAATGGCAACCAGACTACCACCAACATAAACGTTAAATGGAAGCTCATCTGCGGGGATGTCTTTGACTTGCTCACTCCACCAAGCCACAACTTGAGCAACGATTTCGCTGATTTTGTCTAGTGGTAAGCTTTTAATAAACTCTTTTAACCATTCCATTAAAAGTATGTTCCTATATATTGCGACTGTATATTGCTACTGTTCCGAGTAATACCAAAACTCGTATTTTACCATGATTTTTTATCAAAAAATGCTAAAATTGCTATTCAATCGTAAAGTTATTAGTCGTAAATCTTATCCTGCATTTCTTTGGCTCTAAACTCCGCCTGTTTTCTCATCACATCTTGTGGCGGTAATTGCACAAAATAACCTTGTTCATTTAGTTTTTCTAGCACCTCTACGATGTCTACCCGAGCTAAGTTTTCTCGCACAGCAAGATCTAAATGTAGAACAAACTTGCCCTCACCCAAAGTTTTACGGAAGTCATTAGGAATCACACCTAGCCAATCTTTTAACTCTTCGGTATCATTTGGATAATCAGGTCGGGCGATATAAACGTATAGATCATCGTGTCTGGCAAATTTATAAATATCACAGTGCATATTGATTTCCTTTGGTTTAGTAGCTTGTAAATAGTATCGTAAGTAGTAAAATGAAAGTAGAAAGGGTTATAAAAAGCTAAGCAAACGGCAAATACAGATGAAAAGCGGTAGAGCCATAGCTTGATACCACTTCTATCTGCCCTTGGTGCTGGCTAATGATGTCATGAACCACAGACAAGCCAAGTCCTGTGCCGTCTGCCCTACCTGTGACTAAAGGAAAAAATATCTGTTCCTTTAGTTCATCATCAATACCAACGCCATTATCCAACACACTGATTTTTGCCACTTTTTTGTGCATTGTCGTGCCAATGGTACGGCTAAATTCCACCCTAGTTCTAATGGTCAAAGTTGGTTTATAGCTTGGCTGTTGCGCTTGTTCAGTCAGCCTACTGGTTTTTATGACCTCTGCCATCGCTTCAGTGGCATTTTTCGCCAAATTTAAAAATACTTGGATTAGCTGATTACCATCCCCCATCACTTCAGGCAATGACAGATCATAATCTCGAATAAGCCTCAACTGCATATCAGTGGCACGACTTTCGCTTTGAATCAAAGTTAACACTTGCTCAAGTGGCTTGTGTATATTTAGTGGCTGATAACTAGGTTGATAGCTAGATTGATTAATGAGTTGCGTTGTTGATTGACTGTTGTTTACATATTTCATACCCAACAACTGATTAATCAAACTGGTCAAACGGTCGGTTTCACTAATAATAATACCGGTATAAGTTTGTGTTTTCTTATCCTGCCAATTCAATTTTTGTAAATGCTTGATTAATAACTGACCCGCCCCACGAATGCCTGCCAGCGGATTTTTCACTTCATGAGCCACAGAACGCAACATCTTTTTTGCCAAGTTATATTGTGCTTGCTGACTCTGCTCTTGGCTAATCTGATGATGACGATTTTTTGTCCAAATTTCTATCAAATAGAGGTTGTCTGTTTCCTTAATATTAAAGGAATCAAACGTATTACAACAGCTATCAAATAGACTAACACAATAATCCACCAAAATAGGCACTTGTGTGCCGACTATCCACTGGTCATGAGTGATAATCGGTTGCAAGGTTGGTTGTAGGACTGATTGTAAACTGGATGTTAAATGATTAGCAGTGGCATGAACGCTGTGTTTAGAAGACTTGGATGATGGCGATGAAGACGGCTTGGCAAGTTTAAATAATTGATGAATATTGTATTTTTGCAAACGTTTATTACTGGTAGCAAACAGCTCTTCACTGGCTGTATTCACCCATAGAATCTCTCCATCTTGATTGCTAATCACAATGGCGGTACGCAAGCTATTTAATATTGGTTGTGAAGAAAAATTGTGGAAATCCATTGCTAACTTATATGAATAATTTTTGAATGTCTTATGAATGATTCAATCACAAACTAAGAGCGTCTTCTAGAACAGAAGTCTTTTACCTGCAAAAGACGACCGAATAAACCAGACTTACCAATCTGATTCGTATTTGCATCGTTAGTAGTACCTAGGTAGTTATTAGAGTTAATAGCCGTGTTGCCTGCACCCTCTTCTATCGCTCCAAAACAGTTGGTTTTACTCAACATTTCTTGATTATATTGATGCGATGCATACAAGACTTCGATATCAGCCACACCAGTTAACACACATAATAGAAACAGGCGATGTAACTTCATAGCCGTCACGCTTGGAAAGTCAGCATTTAACTCTGCAATGGTTTTACCCTCTTGCATACAGTGCTTAAGCACATCGGATATATATTGAGGCACAACACCAATGCTGTTAAAATCAGGAAACTTTGTGATTTTTAACCTCAACCAGCGAGTATCATGAGCGACTACATTTCTAGGTAAAATTTGGTGATATAACTGCCACATCAAAGAAGTTAGCGGATATTCTATCGCATCATGTTGCTTGAGCTTTTGTTGCAATAAATGATAATCAAAAAAATCAATAGGACGACATTCAAATTGTAGATTTATTTTTGTATTGATATGAGAGTCGATAAAATATTGCATCACATGAACAAAATCAGCACTAATGGCTATTTTCTCTTCAACATTTAGCAACATCTCATATTGCCCTGCTTTAATTAAAATAGGCTGTTTTTGAGCAAGCAACACCATCAGACTTTTCAGTAAGTCTTTTTTTTCAGATGCAAACAACGCAAAATATCTATAAACAACTTCATAGATATTTTGTTGTTCCTTCACTGTTTCGAGTTGGCTAGTATCAATGGCAATCATGCTTAACTTAGTATCACACCTTATTTATAATTTATAAAACCCACTTCACAAAATTTATTTTATAAAACACAACCATACGTATCAAAATACATCAAACAAAAATGAATGACAAAAAATAGTAACAGCGTATTCTATACAGTTCTCCACTAAATAACAAGCCAAAAAATTTCTCGGCAGTCACTTCTCGGCAATCACTAAAAAAAGAGCTAAAGAGCTAAAGAGCTAAAGAGCTAAAGAGCTAAAGAGCTAAAGAGCTAAAGAGCTAAAGAGCTAAAGAGCTAAAGAGCTAAGAATTATAACACATCAGACCATTTACGTTAGGAATAAAAAGATGTATTTTTTATCAACCATCAACTGTTTAATAGTAGTTATAAACAGTTATAAACGGTTATATATAGTTACAAAAATTATAATTTAATGATTGTATGACTATTAAATTTCTCACAGTTAAGTTTTCCACAGTTAAGTTTTCCACAATGCATCTGCTGGTTGATTTTTTAGCACTCGTTGTTGCAATTTAGCAAGCCCAGTCTGCATTCGCTCTTCTAAAATCATTGTTAACTCTTTCTGCGTTTCCCCTTTGGCAAATAGAGGTTCGAGAGCCAGCACATAGGCTTTGACTTTACGACTATTTAGAACCTTATCTAAACTCTCTTTCATCGTCATCTTGCCAAAATAAGCAATATCATCACTAATATTACCATGCTCATCGGCATAACAAATCACGATGGGCTGAATTGGCACACCCGTATCCATAGCCGCTTTTAACAACTTACCATGAATTCGTTTCATTTTATGCCCGCTGGTGGTCGTTGCTTCTGGAAAAAACAGCACTGATGAACCAGTCCGCAAAAACCTTGCCAACTGTTCACTCACTGAGCCTGCATCACCTGAACCACGCTCAATAAAAAACGTCCCTGCTCCACGAGCCAGCTTACCCACCACTTTCCAGTTGGCTATCTCTGCTTTTGATAAGAAAAAAATGGGACTCACACTACCAACAACAGGAATATCCATCCATGAAATATGGTTTGATGCCCACAAAGCGTGGGTTTGTGGTACAGGCTCAACCTGCACAACTTCAATATCAAAAGAGTTGACCATTTTCTTACAAAACTGTTGAATGTATGGCGGTAAAATATCACGTAGTGGCTCTTTTGCTTTAAATCCACCGATTTTATGGGTGGTATAATAGCCCCAAAATACAGTTGCTATCACCTTAAAAATCTTTTTTAGCTTTCTAAAAATGTTCATTCTAGTCCTTGGGATACTTATAATATTTTGAATACTTGAGATAACTTGGAAGAAAAGTAACGAAAAATTGACTATAACATATCTTGTCAAAATTTCAAGTGTACACTCGTACTGTTTTTTGGTAATAATTATCCGCCAGCTTTCTGGATTAAATTAACTAAAAAATCAATATAAATCAACCACAAAGAAAAATTACCAAAAAAATAATTAAATTTGCTTGCATTAACTATTTTTTTTGGTATAATTCTGACCTCACAAACAAGGAGTAATTAGAAATAAGATAATTAGTTATCAAATTTTTAGTTTATTCATTATAAAATGTTTGTTCGGTGACGTGGGTGAGTGGCTGAAACCAGTTCCCTGCTAAGGAACCATACGTTAACGCGTATCGAGAGTTCGAATCTCTCCGTCACCGCCATTTTAATAGTATTGCTATATTTAACGTATAGTTTTATCTATTAAAAACCATCAAATATGCGCCTGTAGCTCAGTTGGATAGAGCGTCTGGCTACGAACCAGAAGGTCGGGAGTTCGACTCTCTCCAGGCGTACCATTTGATATAAAGCTAATGTATTCTATAAATATAGTAATCTGTAACGTAATATTACTATATATTTTCTACGTTTCATGTATAATAGAAAAGTTATGCGCCTGTAGCTCAGTTGGATAGAGCGTCTGGCTACGAACCAGAAGGTCGGGAGTTCGACTCTCTCCAGGCGTACCATTTTTTAGCTTACAACTTCTAAAAATATTAATAAATATGTAAAGTCAAAGAAAGCATAAAATTATGTCAATCGCCCATCAAGTAGATGTTAGGCGGTTTTTTTGCGTGTTAGTTGTAAGTTGATTTTATAAATTTGGGTTGGGACAACATGAATACCGAAATTATCAAGATTATATTAGCATTTATCGTATTGATAAACCCTTTTAGTGCCTTAACATTATTTCTAGATTTGACTCGTGGTTTCCGTCCAAATAACCGCCGTCATGTCGCACGCATGGCTTGCCTTAGCGTGTTTATAACCATCACCTTTTTTACTTTAGCAGGCGAGATAATATTGAAGGCTTTGGGCATTTCCATTGGTTCGTTTCAGCTGGCAGGTGGTATTTTGGTCTTCTTAATCGCCATTAATATGATGAATGGTGAAGGTAACCCAGTCAAACCAGATGAAGAAAATGTCGATGTAGAGCATATGCAAGAAATGGTTTCTTCAACTGCTTCTGCCGTTGTGCCACTTGCCATTCCGATGATGATAGGACCTGGTGGCATTTCCACAGTTATCATCTATTCTGCTCAAGTCACTGGTGTTTGGGAAACTACTGCTGTTATCATTGCAGGTTTTTTTATCAGTATCTTCTGTTATCTATCATTGATGACTGCTAGTAAACTCAGTCACTTTTTGGGTGATACAGGGCTAAACATTCTAAGCCGTATTATGGGTATGCTACTGGCCGCCGTTGCTATTGAAATTATGGTAAACGGGCTAAAGACACTGTTTCCACAATTGGTTAGTTAGTAGTTGATTAGCTTATTTCTAATCCCTCGCCTGTAAATAGCGTTTCATCACTTGTAATTCTTGGATTTGCTGTCGTTCGCATTCTCTTAGCAATATGTCCAAGCGTGATTCGATATCATCAAGTAATTCAGTCAATAGTAACAATGCCTTTTGACTTTCTTTGTCAGATATGGATTTTTGATCAAAACTAGATGTTGAGGCTTGTAATCGCTGTTTGTGTTTGATGATATTCTGATATGTACTGATGATATTGGGCAAATGCTCACTCATTAGCTTAGATAAGACAAATTGATTTTCAGTAGTGGTAGCAGGGCTTGCCAAATGGTTATCTTGTTTTTCTAAATCAGCCAGCCATTGTTGATAAATATCAGCTTTGTCATCGACACGTTGTAATTGTTGTTTTGCCTCAAATGTTGCCACTGCTGTGTTTGCAAGGCTTGCTGTTCTGGTGGTATGTATGTCATTTTTTTGGGACTAATGCCCACCGAACGATGAAACCCGTACCAAGCCTTTCGAATAGCAACGCCAGCTATTACCGTACCAACAACAGCTATACCAATTACGACTACACTCATTTATCACTGTCCATTTTAAAGTCTATATCTAATTAACTAAAATTATTAGCACTCGGATGATTGGCACTACCATCAAATCGCTGTTGTAAATAGCGGTTGGTAATCAGTAGCTTTTGCCCATCTTCATGATAAATGGCATCCAGCAACTTATCAAACTCACCATTAATGGTGTTTAAAATATCCAACAACGCCTGTTTGCCAGTGACATCCGAATAACCAATGGCAACTGTTTTTGTGCGTTGCTCACCGAGGTCATGTAGGCTACGATAATCCATCATCGCCTGAGGAATGTGTTCATCAAGCAGTTTGTTAACCATTACATAGGTTTCGTTTACCGCATCTTTGTTATCAATCACCCCATCTTTGTTGGTATCACCATAGAGCATACGCAACTTTTCACCTTTGTCGTTGACATCGGTTAGTAGCATTTTTATGTCCGTAGGCAAAGACTTTTCTGGAATATAGCCAAGCTTA
>PDWI01011016.1_pt1 | contig 10001 bp, 11 predicted proteins | sample 1430891 | NCBI WGS metagenome assembly PDWI01 (sample SAMN01162508, study PRJNA174530) | Oral metagenome, whole genome shotgun sequencing project. | biome: Marine environment; feature: Marine mammal; material: Swab sample of the gingival sulcus; isolation source: swab sample of gingival sulcus... | reverse complement strand
ATTTATTTTTGAGATTGGTGCAGAACAATTTGATGGTGTCAATGAACTTGTGAAAGAGCGATTTAAGAGAGAAGCAAATTATATATTAGACTATTCAAAAAGGAGGCGATTTATATGTATGACAGGCTTAGTATGATGGCTGCAAAATACGATGAATTATCAATTAAAATTAGTCAGCCTGATGTTATCGCTGATAAAGATTTATGGCAAAAACTTGTCAAAGAACACGCAGAGCTTAGACCGATTGCTGAGAAATTCGCCGAATATAAAAATATTCTCGAAGAATTGGAAGGAGCGGAGGAACTGCTTTCTTCTGGTGATTCTGAAATGGCTGAAATGGCTAAGGAAGAAGTAAAAGAACTGAAGTCACAGAAAGAGAATGTTGAGCAAGAGATTAAAATGCTTTTAATCCCGAAAGACCCTAATGATGAAAAAAATGTGGTGTTTGAAATTCGTGCGGGTGCTGGAGGCGATGAAGCTGGATTGTTTGCGAGTGAGTTGTTGAGATTGTATCAGCGCTATGCTCAAAACCATAAATGGAAAATGGAAATTATCAGTATTTCCGAAAGCGGAATTGGTGGCACGAAAGAAGCAATTGTGATGATCAAAGGGAAATCGGTGTTTTCCAGATTGAAATATGAAAGCGGAACACATCGTGTGCAGAGAATTCCAAAGACGGAGTCTGGTGGAAGGATTCACACGTCGACGGTGACGGTTGCGGTGCTTCCAGAAGCGGACGAAGTTGATTTGGATATTAGAGAAGAGGATTTAAGGATTGATACGTATCGTTCGTCAGGAAATGGTGGGCAGAGTGTCAACACCACGGATTCAGCAGTTCGTATAACACACTTACCTTCTGGTCTTGTGGTCAGCTGTCAAGATGGAAAATCGCAGCTTGATAACAAAACGCGCGCGAAACAGGTTTTGAGAGCTAGACTCTATGAAATTGAGCAACAAAAGCTGGATAGTGAGCGCGCCGAAGCGAGGCGTGGGCAGGTTGGTACAGGTGACCGAAGCGCGAAAATTAGAACATATAATTTTCCGCAGTCACGAATTACGGATCACAGAGTGCCGTATACGATGCATAGTTTAGAAAATTATATGAATGGCGATATTGATGAAATGATGGATGCGGTTGCTGAGCATTTTAGAGCGATTGCACTTAGTGAAACTGAGTAATATTTGTAGCATTTGCCAATGGTGTGAGAGCGTGTTTTAGTGATGTTCTAGTAATCTAATAAAATTTGTGCTACTATGGAATTATGGATGATAGAATTGTAGAAATGACACGTATTAAACCCAATGATGATAATATGATTAAAAGAGCAGCGGAGCGCCTTGTTGAGGGCGCTCTTGTCGCTTTTCCGACGGAAACGGTTTATGGACTTGGAGCACATCCAGATTGCTTGGAAGCGATTCGGAAAATATATGATATCAAGGGGCGCGATTTTAAGAAGCCGCTTGGGATGCATATTTCAGACCATTCGGTTGCTTCGACGTTTGCGGAAAATACGAATAGTGAGCTGTTTAAAAAATTAACGAAAGCGTTTTGGCCTGGACCACTTACGATTATTATGCCTAAGAAACGAGAGGTGTCGGATGCGATTACCGCTGGGCTTTCCACGGTGGGGCTCCGTTTTCCAAGCCATGAGGTGGGGATTAATTTTATTGATAAGGCTGGCGGTGCGATTCCTGCTACTTCGGCGAATCTGTCGGGTGGATTTAGTGCAACAAGTGCAAAGGATGTCTGCTCGGATTTGGATGGGGAAATTGACTATCTTGTTGAGGGAGATGCTGGGTTACTTGGCATTGAATCGACAGTGATTTCGCTGGTGGATGGTTTAAAAATACTTCGAAGAGGAGCAATCGGTGCGAGTATGATTAATGCTGCGCTGGGTTATGAAGCAATTGCTGAGTCGGGAAACCGTTTGGATTTGGAAGATGAGCGTGCTGATGCAGTGCGTGAGCGTGTTTTGCTTATAAGGGATGTGTTGGTAGATGGTGAGAAACAATCAATGCCAATAACGCATTTAAAAGTGGATGAGAAGTGCATGATTTCTGGGTCTGATTTTTTGACAAGATATGGGGAAGACGCGCCACAGCTCTACGGAAGAAGTGTACAACAAGAAGGTGGAAAAATTGTGTTCTATTCGTTTGGAGAGGCACCATTTGTGTTGGAAGAAGTGAGCAGAAATTCAGATACTGTGGCAATAGTATTCAAGGAGAGAATGTACTACAACATGATTGATATTTTACAAAATCCTGATACCAAAAGCCGTGTGCGTCTTATCCCTGAAACTCGTTTTATATCGAATTTTTATAAATATCTTCGTTCGGTTAATTCTAGCAGTATCCGTACAATTTATATTCCATATTTAGAAGGCAGCGGAGTTGAAGCGTCTATCATGTCATTACTCTCAAAATATTAATCATAATAGTATGTTTCGTGAAAATAAAATTTTTTGTAAGACTGCAGTCTGTGGCTCTTTATGAAGTCTTATTTGGAATGCTCATAAATCAGACTAAATTTTGAGCCGGCAGGAGTACTCACTACGTTCGTAATGCAGTCGCAAGCTCTTTATGTGTTTTAATCAAATTTCACATCACGAATCTCTCGACTTGGGCTTCAGTCGCTTCGCTCCCTGCAGAATCGTCTCGAGATTGTATGTGAAATTTGCTCTATAAAACACATAAGTCGTGGCTCGAACAGAGAGAGCGGTGACGCCTCTAAGGATGTTATTTGATTTATAAAGAATGAAAAAATATTCAAATTTAAATGATGCTATAGTTTTTTATCTATAAAAGAGAATTTTTCAGAGAATTTCGAACCCCTCACGCGCCGCTTCGCTTGCTTGTTCGTGAAACTTTTCGCACTGGCGTGCGTCTCAGCTTAGCTGAGGTAGCCTGCGGCTATAAAAATCTCTGTTCTGCAGGGAGCGAAGCGACTGAAGCCCAAGGTGAGAAATTGCTCTGGAAAATTCTCGTTAGATCATAATAAAGATTATTTGAAGTAGAATTCTTTGCATTATAATGATAAAATAATTGAGAGGAGACATTATGGTTAAATTATACGGTTCTAGCATATGAGCAAATTGTGAGCCAATGAAAGCGGAGCTTTCAGAAAAAGGGATTGAGTTTGAATATGTGGAAATCACAGAGAATGTAAAGAATCTGCGTGCATTTTTGAAAATTAGGGATACAGCAGTTGAGTTTCAGCAAATTAGGAAAAGCGGAAGAATTGGTATTCCGTGTATTGAAAAAGATGGTGAAATTCTTTTGGACGATGTGGATAAATTGCTAAAATAGGAGGCGTTATGATTACATTTTTTGGTTCTAAGCATTGAGATGCTTGCGTAAAAGCGAAAGCGGAGCTTTCGGAAAAGGGAATAGAGTATCATTACAGAGATATCAGTGAAAATATGAAAAATTTGACTGATTTCATCAGACTTAGAGATTCATCGGATGCCTTTAAAAAGTCGAAAGAAAGAGGGTATCCCGGTATTCCTTGTTTTCATACGGAAGACGGAGAAATCTATATTGGTAGACTTCAAAAGTTATATGAAGGAATGGGATTATGATTGTTAGTACGCTGATTTATATTAGAAAAAATGGCAAAACGTTGATGCTTAGGCGCGATAAAAAAGATGCTGACAAGCACGAATATCGGTATAATGGCGTCGGCGGGAAGTTGGAGCAGGCAGAAACGCCTGAGATTTGTGCTGTTCGTGAAATTAGAGAAGAAACGGGATTACAGGCGAATGATTTAGTATATCGTGGGCATATTACGTTTCCTCATTTCGATGGGGATATTGATTGGCTTGTTTTTTTGTATGAGTGCTATGACTTTGAGGGAGAAATTATAGAGTCCGACGAAGGTAGCCTTCACTGGATTAATGATGAGGATATTTTTTCATTAAATTTATATAAGGGTGATGCGCCGTTTTTGGAGATTGTTTACCACTCCGATGATTTGTTTTATGGTGAGTGCATTTACGAGGATGGAAAGTATGTATCGTCGAAGTATACTAGGATTAAAGTGCAGAAATAGTTTTTATTTATCTATAATGTTTATCATATTTGTATTGCATATTTTTTGAAATTGGGGATAATTTGTGTAACAAAGGAGAATCTATTATGAATTCAAAAAGCGCTGTAAACCGTATAAAACTATATATCAGTTCTTTGGTTTTGCAGTAGTTTTTGGTTTCGGTATAACTGGATAATTAAATATTAACTTAATTTTGTAACTTCTTTAGTATCTTTTTTGTTGAGGTGAAATTAGAATGAAAAATAAAAATATAGTTGTTGGATTTTTAATTATTGCAGTCATTATAGGTGTTTTAATTTATAAAGAATTTAAAAATTTCACCAGTAAAGATTCGCAAATTTCGGTGGGTGTGGCTGTCACTGATAATCAAGTGTTGGAAGACGCTACGAGCAAAGATCAACTAGAAGAAAACACTGAAGAGTTAGACGGTTTAGTAAATGGTTTTATGACTAAAAAAGCGTTGCTAGAGGATTATGAATTTGTTTGGGATTTTATAGAAAATTCTTATCCTTATAAAAATATTTGTATACGCAAAGGTGCTGATTTAGAAGCTTTAAAAAGTGAATATAGAGAGCTTTTATTTGAGGTTGAGAATGAAATTGAATACTATGTTTTTTATGAAACGATATTATATGAGGTAACGGACTACAGATTTACGGGACATTTAAGGGTAGTTTGGCTACCGTCGGATAGTGTTGATATAAGCATAGAAGACAATAGTGAGATAAAGTTTAAAAAAATAGCAGAATTTCCTATTATAAAAGACTTTTATGCAAAAGCACTATGCCAAAGTGGTGTACTGAAAAACAGGGAGGCTGGGGGTAAAATTTTCAATAAATTTCATACTGATGTTTTCAAAAGGTATGAGTTGAATTCGAGTGATGAAGCTAACATTGAAGAGCTTGTTCTGGATAAAGATATTTCAGATGATATCGGGTATATTAATTTTTTAAGTTTCAATCTTCATAATCCTGAGGATGATAGTACAGAATATAATGAATATTGTAAAGATGTAAAAGAAATGCTTAAGAAATTTGAAAACAAAAAACATTTAATTATAGATTTGAGAGAAAATAAGGGCGGTTATTCGCCACTGTGGATGGATTCTTTTGTAAGAAATATAATTACTGATGAAATTTATTTTGAAGAATATTTTGTATCAAATTATGAAGACAAACATACTAAACTAGCATCTGAAAAATTGACAAAACTTTATGATTCTGTCGATTGTAATGCAGAACAGTATGTGTACTATACATCAAGTCAGTCAGAATTTGAAAACATTAAATTTTCTGAACAAAATAAAGAGGATAAGAAAAATTTTGATACACTTATATGTGAATATACTAAGGTAAGCCCTACAGAAGACCCGGTATCTTTTAAAGGTAAAATTTGGATTTTGATAGGCAAAAACACAATGTCAGCAGCAGAGCATTTTGCGTTTTTTATGAGGGAAGCAAATTTGATGTCAGATGACTACAAAGTACCTGTGTGTCTTGTGGGAGAAGCAACAAAGGGAATATTTAGAGGTTTTAGTCGTATTCAGTTAATGTTACCGAATAGTGGATTAGTAATTCAAAGTGATATAGGATATGCTATTAAGGCGGATGGTTCTTGTATAGTTGAAGAAGGTATTAAACCGGATATTGACAGAGGAGCTGTTGATGCATTAGGAAAATGTAGATTATTAATAAAAGAAAAGCAAGGAAGTGAAAATGAATAAAAAATATAAATTAATACCTTATTTAATTCATACTGACAAAAATTTGACAATAATTCAAAATGAGAGAACAACTTGTGTTTTAAATGATGAAAATTTGATCGATTTTTTTAACTTATATGACTCAAGCTACGATTTAAGTTTTACTTTGTCAGAATTGAAAGAAAAATATGGTGAAAAAGCAAATTGGTGTTTGGATTATCTCTTGGAGAATGCTTTAGCTATTGAAATAGAACAAAGTAGAACAGAAGTGAATGAAATTAAATTTTTCGTAGATTCAAATGAGATTATCAAGTCATTGAAATTTAATTTTTTAGGTATGGATAAAATTTGTAGTATGAATTATATTGATAGCAAAGATAGTGATTTATCTATTTTTGATGACTTGAAAGGGGATGATATTGCATATATAATTCTAAGTTCCTTTAATTTTTCGTCCTATACAAAACTGGCAAATAAACTAAGGGAAAGAAACATTATTCATAAATTTGTATTCTATTATAATTATAGTTTTTATTTTACTAATTATTTTAGATATGAATGGCACAATCCTTGTCCTTTGTGTTTTTTCTGTAATTTGGAAGGTTCGTTAATGGCGGAATCTAAATTAACTCAGAAAATTTCATTTCAAACATTGATGGATTTGGTTTATACAAAAACATCTTATTTTAATACGGAAATTATTTTAGATAATTACAAAACATTGCAATTAGTTTCTGAGGTGTCGAAAGATGTTGGGGAGTTAAGAGATTATAGTATAAAATTGATAAAACAGTTGAATATGTATAATTTTAATACAAATTATGATATTGCTACACACTGGGAGGTATGTGTTTGTCATGAATAAGTCATTCAGTACTGAATTTATATATAAATTTCATCAATTTTCAAATCCTTTAAAAGGTTTAAACATACTAGAGGGATTAGATTTGATGTTGTTACAAAATAATCATCAAAATTTTTCTAAAGTAGAATTTGAACAATATGAAATATGTAAATTGAATCAATTAATCATTGAAATTGATGAAATTTTAAATAACTTGAATAATGATGAGTGTTCTTATTTTATTGTTTATTCGTTTTACAATAATAAATATTTACAGAAAGGAAATTATACTTATGATAAAACCTTTAAGCAATTGGTGAAATATTCGGAATTAAAAAATGAAGAAGAAAAATATGAATTTTCAATATCATTTTTTATTTCTATGAATAACGCTTTTGCTAAATATGGAAATTCTGCATATTTGAAATCGGTTTTAACGATAGGGTCATTATTAAAAGCATTAGAATTAATTTGTCAAAAGAGAAATGCTACTTATGAAATAAAAATGAAAAATTTTAATAAGGCTAATTTTGATCTTGGGATTGATAGAGTAAAGTGTCTCTATGTTTCAAATTTTTATATAAAGGAGTAGTGATGTTTGATTATTTTGGAGAAAATTTTTTTATAGATGATACCATTTTTGTAGATAATCCTCGTATTAGTTTTGCAATTTTTAAAGTTGAAAAAACAAAAAAACCTAAAATGATTTATCCTTATGGACATACTTCTGCAGGCAAAAAAAAAGAGTATTCTTTTGGGGAAAGTTTACAATGAGTATTTGGAAAGATTTAAAATGGTTAATAATGACAGAATAGAAGGGGAAGTTGATTTAGTTTCCTTAAATGATTTGTCAGTTGAAAAAGAAGATAGAAAGACGTTGACTTATGAAATAGATGATGTGTATGGGGTAAAAGATACTACTGGTACATCATCAGGTTTAAATTCATCTTTTTTAATTGAAAAAGCTGTACTGGAGTTAATTGAAAAGAATGAACTTATACCAATTTGGTATAAAAAAAGATGTCAAAGAGTAGAAATTAAAAATAAAGTAAAAGACTTGTTAATTGAATATGGGTTAAATCTAGAAGAGATAAAAATATTATACGGACAAAATATAAGTAATGTTCATACAGTAGTTTCAATTATTTTTGATAAAAATAATAAGATTGTAGGCTCGGGTAGTGCGTCTGATAGAAATGCTATAAACTCTCTTAAATCATCTGTTGAAGAAGCTATTATGCAAAGATTGGTTAATAAAAATTGTACTTTATTTTCTGATTTAAATGAAACCGATAAATTTTATGTTTACTTTAAAAATTTATATAAAAATATTGAAGCAGTAGATTTGGAAAACTTGAAATCTGAAAAGGATATAAATATAAATGAGAATTTTAATGATATCCAAATTGGATTATTAAATATTTCAGGTATGCAAAGAGAAATAACAATAAAGGCGTTATCAAAAAAAATGATGAACTGTGTTCCTGCGCTTAGTAATATCAAAGGAAATGAAAATAAATATATAATTAAATACTTTGATATTGGAAATGATGTGGATACATTAATTGAGTGTCCTATACTATGATTAAAATGTTAAAAAGGAAATTTATAATGAATAAGAAAGAATTAAGACGTTGGGGAATCAATTTTATTAAGCCTTTTTTGGGTTTTATTATTTTCCTTTTTTTGTTCTCTCTTATTGAAAGTTATATTTCAACATTTGAGCCTTTATTTACAGGTAAAATAATAGATGCTTTGACTCAGAAAGATAGTTCAACATTTTTTAAATTTATAAAATATTTTATTGTATTCCAAGTTGGTGGCTTTATTTTTTCATTATTGGGTTCTTGGTTTCGTTTTTTATTTGAAAAAAAGCTTGGTATATACGCTCAATCTCGTTTATATTTAAATTCTTTATATCTTCCGCCAAAAACTTATGTAGAACAAAATAGGGGAAAACTTTTAAACTTATTTATATCAGATTTATCTCTTTCATTATCTATTTATTCGAATTATATTCCTGCTTTGCTTAATTCTATTATTATGATGTTTGTTATAGGTTTTAGACTTTTTAAGATTCATTTAAGTCTTTTTATTTTAACGTTAATTGTTTCAATAGTGCCAATAATTTTAGCTCAACACTTTGGTCGAAAGCAAGCTGAAATTACAGAGAAACAGAGGAATCAATATGACGAATATACTGAATATATAAATGAAACGATCAATGGTCTTCAGGATATAAAGAATTATTCATCTCAAAATTTCTTTAGGAAAAAATTTGAAAATATTTTATCGGAAATGTATTTATATTATAAAGAGTCCACCATATTAGGCATGAAATTTTCTTCTTCTTCTTTTTTATCTAATTTTACAATAAATATTTCACTTTTTATTATTGTTGGTTTTAGCGTTTTGAAGTGTGAAAATACTGTGGGAGCTATTACTGCTGCTTTGCTGTATTCCCAAAAATTTAGAGCTCTTGTTTTATCAGCTTCAAATGAGTATAAGAAGATTATAGTTGCAAAAGTTTCAACTGAACGTTTGAAAGAAAGTTTTGATATGTGTAAAAATAAAAATTCTTTTGTTAAACATAAATTGAATGTAAAACAAAAAAAAGAAATAGTAATTGAATCTTTAAAGTTCGCATATGATGATAAGACTATATTTAAAAATTTGAATGTAAGATTTTCATTTCCAGGTTTATATTTAATAAAGGGTGAAAATGGTGCGGGTAAAACTACTTTATTTAATATTATTTCAGGTGATTTAGGTAATAATGAAAAAAATAAAATTGATGGAACAATAAAAGTTATAAATTTAAATAAAAAATTTAGTTTTGTAACTCAAACACCTTTTGTTTTTTCTGCTTCAATAAAAGAAAATATTTGTTTTAGTGATGATTTTAGTAATGATGAGTTGAACAATGTATTAATAAAAACAAAACTTGATCAGGTAATAGAAAAATTACCTGATGGAATAGATACAAAACTTGGGTCAAAGAATCATATTTTATCTCAAGGACAAATGCAACGTTTAGCATTAAGTAGATGTATTTTGCGAAATTCAGAGGTTATTCTTTTTGATGAAGTAGAAAGTGCCTTTGATAGCGAAACAAATATTGCTCTTTACGAATTATTAAAAGATTTAAAGAAAGAAAAACTTATTTTGATGATAAGCCATAAAAATGATTACGACAGTGTTGCAGATGGGATTATAACCTTGTAAAATAGTTTTTATAATATATAAATAACACCTTGATAAAACACTAAACATATCTACTTCTTTATCCGATATTAAGATTGTGGTTTAAACTTGTTATTTTTGGTATAATATAAATACTATAAAAAATATATGAAATGTGTGGAGAGCGGATAATGGTTTTGTGTGTAGAACAAAAAAATATAGAA
>PDWI01011765.1_pt1 | contig 10003 bp, 7 predicted proteins | sample 1430891 | NCBI WGS metagenome assembly PDWI01 (sample SAMN01162508, study PRJNA174530) | Oral metagenome, whole genome shotgun sequencing project. | biome: Marine environment; feature: Marine mammal; material: Swab sample of the gingival sulcus; isolation source: swab sample of gingival sulcus... | reverse complement strand
TCTTCTACCACGTCGATAATATGCACCGCACGAGCAGACTCAATACGCACCGACGCCCAACTGGCAATATCTCTCAGTAATTCAAAGTCTTGAATAATGGTCGGGCGAATATCAGGGCGAGTGACCTTGACCACCACTTCTCGCCCATCAGCCATCGAGGCGGTATGTACTTGTGCAATCGAGGCGGCCGCTAGTGGCACTTCATCAAAACGAGCAAATAACTCGCTAATATCCTGCCCTAAGCCATTTTTGCTATCGGCAATTTGAGCCTTCACTACTTCGACGTCAAAGGGTTTTACCTTATCTTGCAGTAGTACTAATTGCTCAATAACCTCTGGCGGAACCAAATCTCGACGGGTCGAAAGCAGTTGTCCGAGTTTAAGAAACAGCGTGCCCATTTCTTCTAGGGCAAGCTTTACCCCTAGAGGTATTGCGGAATTTCTTCTACAGGTAAATGGGTATCAAGACGATATTTAGCAGAAATTTGCCAAAGTTGTAATAAGCGTTTGCGATGAGATAGGAGCATGGTCTATTTAGTTGTCTTTATCATATTTAAGGATCATGTTTAAGGGCGTAATCATATCAGTTTATATAAGTAACTGCAAAAGTTTAACCATGAATTCTTAACACCCCTATTAGTTATCGCTACACTTCGCTAACCCCATCGTGCTTAAGGTAAAAATAATATACAAAGCCCATTAACAATACAAAATAGATACCCGCTAAAATGACTAAGTGTTGTAATAAAGGCAACACCTGCACAATCGAAGCACCCATTTGATTGAGCTGTAGTGAGGCATGGATTGCAGGGGTGCTCGGTAGTAACATCGCTAAATAACGCAGTGGCTCAGGTATCATAGTTACTGGCCATGGAAAACCACTTAAAAAGAACATAGGTAATGAGCTAAAAATCAACAACTGCATACTGCGTTCTCGACCTCTTAACAACATACCAATCAAACAGCCCAAAATTGCAATCGTCGGACAATAAATCAACAAAAACACCAAGCTTCCTAACAGGTTTTGTCCACTGGTATAGCCATGATAGGTAAATATCCAACCATAATAGAAGCACGCCAATAAAAAACCAATAAAGCTCAAAGCACCAATACGCCCTAACCAACCAGACAAACTGGCATGATGTCGATTTAACTCAAACCAAGTGCCAACCAGCATAGACGAGCCCATCAAGATGATTTGCTGAATAATCAGCATAGTCACTCCAGGTACAACATAAGCTCCATAACCTTGCGTTGGATTAAACAATGGATTGACATTGAGGGTGATTTTTTGACTACTGTGCTTTGCCACATCAATAAACTCCCCCTTTGCTACTGATTTTTTAATCTCAATCCCTGCAGATACTGTCCCCACCGACTGAGAAAAACCCGCCAATATGGTCTTGTTTAATAAAAAATAACCGCCGTTGCCAGAGACGCTTACCTGTGCCAATTTACCACTAGTCACTTTATCTTCTAGCCCTTGAGGGATAATCATATAGCCTGCGATTTGTTGTCGCCAGATGGCTTCTTTTGCACCTTGTTGGTCATTGATCAGCCGAACATCTAGTTTAGGATTGCTACTGGCATAGCGAATCAGCGTATCAGATAACCGACTATGGTCATAATCCACAATAGCAACCGGTGCTTTATTGACTACTTCGGTGTTGTACGGCCAAGGGTAAAAAAAGCCATACACCACAGGCGCAATCAATAGCATCATCAACACCCCAACATCAGAAAATATATCTACCAAGGTATTAATAAAACTGGAGAAAAAACCATGATGATGTGGCTCTGGTCGTCGGTTGGTTGATTTATCCGTAGTCATTATCTTTCCCCCCAACGTTGCGGATTATTCAAGGCACGATGAGTAAACAACACACAGAGACACATTAATACCAACACGGCTAACATAAAGCCCCAAATCGTTGAAATAGAGATTCTAACGGGGGCATCCATCTGTAACTGAGCAATATGTAGGTTCATATAATGGGTCAGAGGCAAGATTAACGCCCACTTTTTTGCACTACTAGTAATCGCAATAAACGGGTAAGTGACCCCAGCAAATGCAAAGGAAGGAGCAGAGATAAAACCAGTCGCTGATAAGCCTTTACGCAAAGAGAAGACCATCAAGGTTAAAATCCCTCCTAACCAAAACGACACCATCATTAATAATAAAAACGCAACAAAAGTTAACCACCACGAACTCATACTAGACTGATGTAGATGGGCAGCTAGACTCAAGCAAATTGCACCCCAAATGGTATAAGCAAGCATTGACCAAATAAATTTACCATTTAGCCCTGCAACCAAAATCAAAAATCGGTAGAAGCTCAACTTATGTTTGCTAAATACTTGATGGGAAGCGAGGGGATCGCTGTCAAGATCTACCGTTACGCCTACTTCAGTTATGCCTGCTTCTGTTGCTGTTTCTACTTTTGTCTCTAATGTTGGCTTTGCATCATCTTTATTAATCTGCTGATACCATTTATCAAGGGTTTTATCCCGTACCTCTCGCCCTACAGTGGTCGCCCCGATCACCATCGCTAAGATATGTAATAATGCGGGCAGAACGGTTGAGGCAAGAAACAACTGATAATCACCATTGCTATTAAATAAGCTGACTCTTTGCACTTGAATCGGTGAATAACTAATTTTTGCTTGCTCAACACTCATACCTTTTTTGACAAGAGAGTTAATCTCAATCCCTGCAGATAAAGTTCCGACCGCATTTTGTACGCCTTTTTGAATAATGCCTGAATGCGTACCATACTGAGCATTTACCTGTAATGCCAGATTAGAGACTCTACCCTGTCGTATGCTATCATCGAAGTCATGAGGAATAATCACCGCACCATAAACATTGCGAGTGAGAATATTATCTTCAATCTGTCGTTCATTGGCATAGTTTGCCACAACTTTGATGTCTGGACTCTCATCCAGATAACGAATCAAGGTATCTGAGACTGTGCCATGACTGTGATTCACCACGGCAATCGGAACATCAACAATCACCCCACGCGAAAAAATCCACCACACCAAAAAAATGGTCAGTGTTGGCAACCAAAACATAACGGCAAAGTCCCAAGGGTTTTTTAGCAAAAACTTACCCTCAGACTCAGCACTGTTAAAAAAGACGCGTAAAAGATGCCACATAACCTGCTCGTGCTTTATTTATTTTTATTATCATCATTTGATAGGGTCACCAATACGCTCATGCCTGCTCTTATTTTATCATTGCTATTCTCAGGTCTGGCTTTTACTTCAAAGGTTCGCACATCAAAGCCATCATTCTGTCTGGTAGCTCGCCATGTTGCAAAGTCAGATAATGCGGAGCTAGCAAAGACGGTGAAAGTCTGGGTATATTTATCAGTTGTTGTCGATAATGCTGGAATCTCTGCGACAAATTGACTACCAATAGCAAAGTTAGCTAAATGCTTTTCCGTGACATTTAAAATAACCCATTGATCACTCGGATCCACTAAAGTCAGTAATGGTACGCCTTGGCCAACCACTTCACCAGGATTGACCAAAATATTATTCACCACGCCATTAATAGGGCTGTGTAAGTTGGCTTCTTGTTTGGCAATCAATGCCTCTTGCAGTTTACCTTTAACTTGCTCAACCTGAGCTTGAGCAGTATGAATGTCTTCAATCCTTGCCCCTTCTTTTGCCATCTGATACTGCTCTTTACTGGCGTTCGCCTTTAGTTGTTGGGTGACATATTTGGTATAAGCTTCATCACGTTTTTGTCGCGCAATTAGCCCCTCTTGATATAGGTGTTCAAGGCGCTGATAGGTTGCCTGAGCAAAGCCCGCTCCTGCTTGATTGGCTTGCCAACCGGCTTTGGCTTGCGCAACCTGTTGTGGTCTTGCACCATTCTTAGCTTTTGCCAATTGATTTTCTGCCATAGCCAGTCCTGCTTGAGCTTGATATATTTTGGCATTAATCTCTGGTGAATCCATGTGAATCAATTGTTGATTCTGTGCGATTTTATCCCCTTCTTTTACTAAGATACCAGCGATTCTTCCTGGTACCTTGGAAGCGATTGCAGACTCTTGCATCTGCATCTGCCCCTGTAATACCACAGGTGGTTTACTGGTTTGTTGGTTCCAAACCAGTCCATAAATCACCAGTACGACTATCACAAAAAGAATCGTAGCAATCGCCAAGCGTTTTGCTAATTGTTTTTTATTATTCATTATTGCGTTTCTCTATTCGATTGGTTGACGTTTTATTGGTTAACATTTGCTTAGTTGGGTTTTGATTCATTGCCTGATTACTAGTTAAGACTTGATCAGTTAAAGCTGATTCTGTCTGTTTATTCAACTGCTCATCCACTTGCTTGCTTTGTTTTACTATATCTGGTTTTGGTGCATCTTGTCTTGATACATCTTGCTTTGATAGATTCTGTTGCGATGCCTTTGCTCGTGATACCTTCGCTCGTGACACCTTTGTTTGTGATGTGTCTTGTTGATAGAGCTGCGGCAATCGGACATCTGCCTTAGCAATATAATCATTAAAAGCAAGTGGCGTACCACAGCTTTCCATCAGTTTTGCCAGTGCTTGCACATAGTCATTCACCGCTTGAGCTTGTTCGGTACTCGCCTTTAAATATTGCGTTTGTGCCTGTACCACATCCAGCGCAGTATTTACCCCTTCTTGCATGCCCAATTTACGTAATTCTAAGACTTTATAGCTCAGATTCACGTTTGTCTGTAATGCTTGATATCTGGCTTGAGCATTGGTGACATCATGCCAGTTTTTTTCCACCAGCAATAGTAGATTGTCTTTTACTTCCAGTGCAGACAAGTCAACTTGCCGTATTTGTGCATTGCTACTTGAGAGCAACGCCGATTTATCCAACCCGCCTGTGAATGTCCACGTTGCAGACACCCCAGCAACCCAACTGGGTTTTGTATCAATATCAGCATAACCAAACATGGATACGGTTGGTTTATATTGAGTATCAGAAAACTGATGCAACTGTTCAGCTTGTTCTCGTTTTGCTTGTAGTAGAGTCAAGGCTGGATGATTTTTTAAGGCAATGTTTTGATAATAGTCTAAACCCTGCAGTGGTTTGGTCGAGATAAATAACGGTGTCGTCGGTTTAATCCGATAAGTCGTACGCAATAAACGTTGCAGACTCATCATTGCCAAACGAGAGGTATTGCGAGCCTTGACAAACTCACTTTGTGCATCCGCTAATGCACTCTGTGCTTCCATACGTTGCACTAAAGAGATAAAGCCCTCTTCATACATGCGCTGAGCCATGTGGTCTGTTTGCTCAATAGTATGAAACGCATCTTTACGTAACGCTGCTGCAATAATAGCCAGTTGCGCATTAAAATAACGCTCAACTAACAAGGTATAAAGCTGATCTTCCGACATTTTTGATTGCGCTTGTGCTTCAAAAGTACGCGCATCCAATACGCCCTCTAGTGCATCTACCCGGCCGGCGGTGTACAAAGGATAGACAAACCCTACCCCCGCACTAATAGATTGATCCGATCTAGAAAATTCATAACTATCTGGAAGCTTGTCCGCTATCGCATTACCCAATGGTGGAATAATACTATTAGAGGGAAGCTGAATACCCAATTGCCCTAAGCGTGATGCCAATCGACCATGTAGTCGTGATTGTGCCTGATCAATACCATTCGCGAGGTTCTGTTTAGTTTGAGATAAGTCAATGTCCCGCCTGACTTTATAAGCGGTGGCACTGGCTCTGGCAAACACAAGCGGATCATCAACGGTTTCTACCGCTTCTCGTTGCCATTCTTTTGCTTGAATATTAGCTTGCTCTGCTGCCAACTTTGGGGAAACTTGTGTTAGTGCTTTTTGAGCTTGCTGAAGCGTCAGCAAACTAGGGATTTTTACAGGATAAGCATTCGTCACCTTACTATTGGTCACAGGATCAATAGCAACCGTGATAGGAGGCGTGGTTACAGGAATGGTCTTTGTAGTAGAGGCATCTGCGATAGGTTTAACATTTGGCTGTTGTGCATTCGTCCGCTCTGTCTGCGCCTGATTTATGTTCTTCTGTTTACTATTTGCCTGCTTAGTCACATTAGTCACAGAGCCATCGTCAGCAAGACACAAGGGCGACACACTTGCGATCGTACTTATGACTAAAATGGTGGGTAACAGATTTATTTTTTTCATAGTTGTCATAATGCTATTATCATAATATTAAATTTTTATCTTAAAAGATGAGTAACCTTATTATGATAAACAAAGACTGTCAAGTTAAATTAACCGATTGACTTTTTTTATGCATGCAAAACTTTATAAATCGTTCCTGCCATTACTTTGCCAATGCCTTTGACTTCCGCAAGCTCCTGTTCAGAGGCTCCGAGTACCTTTTGTATACCACCAAAGTGGTTAAGCAGGTCTCGCCTGCGTTTCTCTCCGAGTCCTGGGATAACTCCGAGGACGGAGCCAGCTCGTCTTTTATCTCGTTTTTTACGGTGGGCAGTGATAGCAAAGCGATGTGCCTCATCACGGATATGGGTAATTAAATGCAATGCCTTACTATCGTTGGGCAAATCAAGCGGCGGATAACCGCCAATAAAGTGTAAAACTTCGAGTCCTGCTTTTCGCCCCTCACCTTTTGCCACCCCAATCATCAAGGTATCATCAAGTTTACCCAATTCTATCAGCACCTCTTTTGCCATATTCAATTGCCCTTTACCGCCATCAATCAATAAAATATCGGGCAAAGGGTGCTTTTTATAACGACGCGTGAGGGCTTGAGTCATCGCTCCATAGTCATCACCGCCGATAATTCCATGAATGGCGTATTGGCGATAATCTCGCTTGCGCAGTCCACCCGTATCACAAACCACACAACTGGCAATGGTAGCCTCACCCATGGTATGAGAGATGTCAAAGCATTCTATCCGATCCATCGGACGGGTTTGCCATTCATTGTTTACCTTGATTAAGGCTTCTTTGAGTGCTTGATAACGTGCGTGCAGTTCAAGATAATCGCCTAATTTAGTGGTTAACGCATTGTTAGCATTTAGTTTAGCAAGTTCAAGCCACTCCGCTCGATGTTCTCGTACCTTGGTTTTTAACCTTGTCTTTTGCTCAAAGTGCTGGGCTAGTGCTTGTTGTACTGCCATTTGCTCAGGCAAAGGTTCGCTTAAAATAATTTCGCTCGGCAAATCATCACTCACTTGAAAATAAAACGACAGCACAAATTTGGATAAATTCTCCGCAAGCTCTTCACTGACATCAAGATCGGGAAAATAGTTATTACCACCCAACACGCGTCCATTACGCACGGTGAGCACATGCACGCAAATAATCCCTGCCTGAGAGCAAATGGCGATAATATCCGCCTCACCTTTGACCTTATAAACCGCTTGCCGAGCCTGCACTTCTCGGAGCATGGTTAATTGGTCTCGATAGATCACCGCTTGTTCAAAGTCCATCTCCTCAGCACATTGCTCCATTTTCTGCACAATTTGTGCTTGAATTTGCCTGTCTTCTCCCTTTAATAGGCGAATGCTATTGGCAACATCCTCTTGATATTCTTCTACGCTCACCATGTCCACACAAGGGGCTTTGCAACGCTTAATCTGATACTCTAGGCAAGGGCGTTTACGCTGACGAAAAAAAGTATCGCTACATTGACGCACTTTAAAGATTTTTTGTAATAATAACAGCGTCTCTTTAGCAGAATTTGCCGAAGGATAAGGACCAAAAAACCGCCCCTGTTGATGATTGCCTTTACCACGTCCATAGGCTAGGCGAGGATATTTTTTATCCGCAGAAACAAAGATATACAAATAAGACTTATCGTCTCGTAAAATCACATTATACGGTGGACGATGTTGCTTGATCAGGTTTTGTTCAAGTAATAACGCCTCGGTTTCACTGCGAGTTAGAATGGTCTCAATGTTATCAATACGACTGACAAGGGCTTTGGTCTTGGGGTGGGTTTGGGTTTTAGCAAAGTAGCTGGACACACGACTTTTAAGCGATTTTGCCTTGCCGACATAGAGAATGTCCCTCTCCTTGCCGAGCATTTTGTAAATACCAGGGGAATTTGGCAGGCGTTTGATTAGATGGTGTAAACGCTCAAGACGGTCGGATTGGCTGGTATCGCTCATAGCGGTTTTGTATTTGGCTTAGATTCAACAATGGGGTGCCCTATTATAACGAAAAATTAACCTATCAAGGAAAACAAATGCAGATGTATAGTGAATTAAAATCAAAATTGCTACAACTAGACAACTGGGAGACTGATTTTAAGAGCTTGGTCTGTAGCATCTGCACTACTGTATAGCCACCAAAGAAATTTTTACCATTGGGATAAGTTTTTTGCAAGTGCTATTTATGCTATAATTTGTCCCTTGAATCATCCCTAATCATGACAAAACAAGGTAAATCAACCCTATGACTACCACGCTATCCACCCTACAAAAATATAAAAAAGAAGGTAAAAAATTCTCCTGTTTAACTTGCTATGATGCCATGTTTGCCCAAATGATGGACAATGCAAAGATTGATACCATTCTCATTGGTGATAGCCTAGGCATGGTAGTACAAGGGCATGAATCCACCGTGCCTGTCACGGTTGAGCAAATGGTCTATCATACGCAAAACGTCGCCCGTAGTAACCATCATGCTTTAATCCTAGCCGACTTGCCCTTTATGAGTTATACCTGTGTTAGCGATGCAGTGGCAAATGCTCGCAAGCTGATGCAGGCAGGTGCTCATGTGGTAAAACTTGAGGGTGGTGCAGAGCTTTGCGAGATTGTACGTACCCTTGCTAATGCAGGCACGCCAACTTGTGTGCATTTGGGATTAACACCACAATCAGTAAATGTTTTTGGCGGTTATAAAGTACAGGGTAAAACCGATGAGCAAGCAGAAAAGTTGCTTGCTAATGCCAAAGCCGTGGTAGAAGCAGGGGCAAGTATGTTGGTGCTAGAAGTGATTCCTTCCGCTTTAGGCAAACAAGTCAGCGAAAGTGTGCCGGTGCCTGTCATTGGTATCGGAGCAGGCGCAGATACCGATGGTCAAGTATTGGTTATGCACGACATGTTAGGGGTAGTCCACGGGCGCGTGCCTCGTTTTGTTCATGATTTTTTAACCGATAAACGCAACAAAAGTGGCAGTGTACAAGAGGCGTTTGAACTGTTCCATCAGTCGGTACAAGAGGGTAGCTATCCTGCTGAACAGCATCAGTTTTTGGCTTAATCATACCAGCTATCGACTTTGTCATAATAAGTCATAGCTGACTAATCCAAAGCCGTAATTTTAACGACCATAAGGGCTGAATCCCTGTCATGCCCTGAGTGATTTTACCATCACTCAGTATCAGATAAGAGGGAGTGACTTGCCCTTGCCAACGATTAAAAATTTGCCCATCATCATCGTTGATGACTACAAAGCTGAGGTTATTCTGTTGTAAATAACGATGCAATTCACCATTGTCACCTGATTTGACGGCAATGGTAACGACGGGATGGCCAGCTTTTGCAAGCGTATTCACCTTATCCGAAGTTAGCGAACATACCCCACACCAACTTCCCCAAAAATAGAGTAATGTTGGCGATTGCTCACTTATGGCTTGCAAGTCAAGCGTTTGTCCTTGATAATCGGTCAATTTTAATTGGGCATTGGCAGGCATGACCGGTTGTCGCCACCAATTAATAGCAAAATATATGAGCAAAAATATTGCTACATATTTCACAAAATCTAACAGCCACTGTAAAAATACTCGGCGTTGTGATGGCGTTGGGTATTGTATGGGCATAAAAAATTCACTTAGGGGTGTTGGTAAAATCACCACAACTATAGTATCATCAAACGCCTAAATAATCCCAAATACACAGGATAAATCAGGATAAATATAGTCACTGTAAAGACAAAACAAACAAGGAAAACCCAATGTCGTCATTCGACTTTTTAGCAGAACAACAACCCACAGCAACCACAGTACAGGCACTCTATTATCTTGATAACTTTTTTAACGATAAGCCATG
>PDWI01011014.1_pt1 | contig 10005 bp, 5 predicted proteins | sample 1430891 | NCBI WGS metagenome assembly PDWI01 (sample SAMN01162508, study PRJNA174530) | Oral metagenome, whole genome shotgun sequencing project. | biome: Marine environment; feature: Marine mammal; material: Swab sample of the gingival sulcus; isolation source: swab sample of gingival sulcus... | reverse complement strand
AAAGCCAAAATCTAAGATTAGTATTATCTTCCTCTATGCTTCGAAGTTTTAGGTCGCGACATAAGAATTTGTTATCTTCTCTTGAGAAAAAAGTCCAAAGTCCTTCAGAGTCTAAATGAGCATTCCAAACACCATCCCCTAAACTTTCGTCAGAATCTAGCCCTTTTAATATATAACTTTGACAATCTTTATATGAAGATAGAGAGAAGTTTAAGTACTTATTATCCTGCTTAATCGGTCTGTAATCTGTTGGGTCACAAAGAATATAAACAATTCTATTCCTGTTTTTTTGTTTTATCTGCTCAAGGATTGCTGATACATACTTTATTTTAAGAGGAATATTTGCTATTAAATCAGGTATTGCAATGAGACCTTGTTTTTGTTTGTCTAAGCTTAAAAATGTATTGTCCTCTTGTCTTATTCCTGAGATAAAATCCGTTTCAGATAATTCTCCTAAGGATATATTTTTTGTATATAGATTACTTACTTGAAGAATGGCTCTGTTTGGAGAATAGTTGCTTCCTCCTTGCTTGTAAACAATAGAGATGTTACTAGAGTTCTTCTCTGCTTTTTGTTGAATGCTATAAGGGATTTTAACTTTACTGTCCCATAGTTTAAGTTCGAGCTTTCGAGTCTCATCTTCTGAAAATATAGAGGAATTAGTTAAAATTCTTAGACGCATGTATGCTCCAATGGTATAAGATGTTACAATGTGAGTTCCGTATCTCTTAATTAGTTTGGAGGTGTCAAAGCGTTTTAAGTCACGAACAAAACGCTTACTTAAATAGGGTGCAAAGTCTTCTGGATAATCACTGTCAAATGAAAGCCTTTTTGACGCTTTAGATATTGAAGAATAGTAAGTGTTTGTTGAATACTTCTGTGTCAGTATATCCTTTTTTGTAAATGATAGGTTGACTTGTTTGTAAGATGCTGAAGGATAAAATGTAATTTCTTCAGTGTTTTTTATGTTATTTAGACTAATGTGATAAGTTCTTATAGGCTCAGAATTATTGACATCCTCCTCTATAATTTCTGGTTTTATATCTGAAAACTCAACCTCCTTAAAGGCTTTCCATGGAGATTTCTTTAGGTCTAAAACGTGATATTTTGTAAAGCCATCAACATCATTGATCTCATAAGATATGAGATTGAAGCTTCGCCCCAAATACCTAGAGGCATCTGTTCCTTGGGTACTGGCTCTGAACTCAATGCTTGAGGGGACACTCCAATTATTTGCTTCTTTACTTTGTTCTGCTTCAAGCTCTGTTTTGCATGAACTTAAAATAAGAAGAGCTAAAGCTAGTCCTAAACAATTGATTTTGAAGAATGAAGAATCCATAATATTATCGTTATTTTATTCATAAGTCTAATCTTTTGCAAAAATAGTTTTTTTCTTAAAATAAAAAACTTATAGCTTTAAGATATTTACTTAGTGAGTATAATTTTTTTGATGAATTATAGGATTTGATAGGGTGAAAGCTTATAGAGATTGAATGCTTTCTTTGATAGGTGGAAGGCTTTCTAAACTTTTCTAGAAATCGTAGGGAAGATTTTTTTGAATCGTAGGGAAGGTTTTGAAATTTCTTCCCAACAAATTTTTGAAAACTTTGCTACGATTTTCTTCGAACAAAAGTAGTAATTATTTTTATTTGGGACTTAGCCTTTTAGTTCGTTCTCACACTTTTTTATGCAATACCTTATAATAATATGGTATAAAGCTTCGTTTTTTGCTAAATTCTTCTCCTCCTATTGTGTTTCATTGAAATAAAAGTTTTAACTTTGTAAAGTTTTTAATCAACGATTGAGAAGATTATAAAGGAATATAATTAAAGAATTAATAGATATGTCTAAACAAAATCAAAAAGAGTTTGAAGGACTCGAACAAGTTGACAAAGCCCTTGTAGAAGGCGAACACTTCATTGAAGCAAACTTAAACAAAATTTTGCTAGGTTTAGCCTTAGTTATTGGTGTGGTTGTGGGTGTATATGCTTACATTAAGTTCTACCAAGAACCAAAAGAAGAGAAAGCTGTGGCTGAATTGTTCGTTGCTGAGAATAACTTCATCTTGGGACAAGATAGCTTGGCAGTAGCAGGCGAAGGAATGTCTAGCATGGGTCTACGTCAAGTTGCCGAAGAGTATGCAGGAACAGAAGCTGGAGCTATGGCTCATGTCTATACAGGTATTGCATTCTATGAAGAAGGTAAATACGAAGAAGCAATCGAAGAGTTAAAACAATGTACTGCAGAGGATAATTATGTAGCTCCATCTGTAAAGCGTCTTATAGGAGACTGCTACGTTCAGTTGAATAAACTTGAAGAGGCTGTCGCTGAGTATGAAGAAGCTGCAAGCATGGCAGATAATCCTGCTATCGCTCCAAGCTGTCTGCTTAAGGCTGGTCGTGTGTATGAAGTCTTAGGACAGAAGGATAAAGCGATTGCTCTATACGAAGAGATTCAGGAAAAGTATTATACTTCTCCTGAGAAGGAACTAGTAGCTACAGACTTGATGCGTGCAAAAGCAGGCAAGTAATCATCTATTTTAATTAAAGGCGAATATGTCAACAATTGATCATATCGCTACGAGATCAGCTGAAAGTCAAATCCTTAATGCTAAGGGTTTGACTTTTGGTATAGTCGTAGCTGAATGGAATAAGGAAATAACGGAGGCTCTATTAGATGGAGCTGTAAAAGTGTTGGAACAAGCTGAAGCAAAGGCTATAAAGATTCTGCATGTTCCAGGGGCATTTGAATTGGTTAATGGGGCTACTCGAATGAAAATGTTTGAGCGTGTAGATGCTGTCATCGTAATAGGTTGCGTTGTGCGAGGTGATACACCTCATTTTGATTACATCTGTCAAGGGGTAACTCAAGGAATAGCTTATCTAAATACGACACGATCTCTTCAAACTTTCTTTGGGCATGGATATAAGCCTGTGATATTTGGGGTTTTAACTACCGAAACTATGGAGCAAGCTAAGGAGCGAACTTGGGGGACTTTAGGTAATAAAGGAGAAGAATTTGCCGAAACTGCGATAAAAATGTGTCGAAATGTTTGCATAGTTCAAAAATAGTTTTTATCTTTGCAGAGCAAAAAAGGAAAGTAAGGGCAGTTACCAGAGTGGCCAAATGGGGCTGACTGTAACTCAGCTGGTTTTCACCTTCGGTGGTTCGAATCCATCACTGCCCACTTTTTCTTGCGGAAGTAGCTCAGTTGATAGAGCATTAGCCTTCCAAGCTAAGGGTCGCGGGTTTGAGCCCCGTCTTCCGCTCAAAGAGAGTTGAGCTAAGATTTTATTCTTCGCTTACTCTAAATAAAAAGGATCTGCGGTTGTGGTGTAATTGGTAGCCACGTCAGACTTAGGATCTGATGCCGAGAGGCGTGGGGGTTCGAGTCCCTTCAACCGCACAAAGAGAGCTTACTAGTTTTAGTAAGTTCTCTTTTTTTTATCCTCTTTAGTTTTCGGGGTAAATGCTTCTATCGACAGGCTGATTTCTTTATATTCTTATACCATATTATATATAGGGTGTTTTTTTGAAGATTTACTCTTGGGTTTGTTTGCTTGATTTGAGTCTCTTACTTACTTTTAGGTTTGAAGCTGTCTCTTTGTGTCGTAATTTTAATTCTGTTGAACTTATCTTTTAGGCAGATAATATTTTATATCTTTGTATTTTAGTAATACTGGTATATTATTTGTTTATTTAGATATGAGGAAATTTTATTATACATTTCTGTTATTCTTCTTTACTCTTGTAGGACTTTTGGCTCAAGAGGTACAGATTTTAGGCGTAAAGTCTGCTCTAGCTAAGGAGGATAAGTTTAATCACTTGCAAGTTTATCTAACTTGTGGAGCTCCATCTATGCTCAAAGTTAAGGCAGATGCTTCTTGTCAATGGTTAGTTTATGAGCAGGATCCTCAGAAGGCAGTGCTTTTGAACTCTGCAGTTTATAATAGTTCAGAACAACTTTGGCTGATTCCTCAGCCTAAAGTAAATCAGACTTACCTAATTCGTCAGGCTGAACAGCTGGATAACTATCTGATTCTACTCAATTACTTAGATTATTCTTTGGATATAAGCGATCTTGTGGTGCAAGCGGTACAGCAAGATCCTTTTCGACGTATTGTTCTTCGTTGGCAAGGCATGGTGCGAGCGATTACTTATTATACGCCCGATGGTCTGCAACAAAAGATTCCTCGTGAGGCAGAGCTAAGCTATGATGAGCTTATATGGAATGAGAAAAAGCAAGGATTTGAACAAAAACGAGTAACTAAGCTTTTGGATTTAGAGGGTGAGAAATATGAATTGACCTCATCATTAGCAGAAACAGATTATACGATTGAGGGGGATAAGTGGCAGAAGATTTTTGGCTTAAAGCCTCTAAATCTTAAAAGTAATGTGTACGAGTCAAAAAGACTTGATGTACATGCTATTATTCATGTCCTCAATACAAAAGGAGAAAAGCAAAAGTCTGATAGATGGATGAGTTTGTCTGCTCCGATTACTTTGTCGTTTAGAGCCGAAGGGAACGGAGGAGCTGTTAAGCGTTATCGTTGGAGAATTTTCTATCAGAGTTCGGAGCGATCTAAAGAGCAAGCTCTACTTTATGATTCATCTGCTGAGGGTACACAATTTGATTTACAGCAGGCTGGACTTTATACCCTAGTCTTAGATGCTTTTGGTTCTGATGTGGGGAATGAACAAAAAGGACAGGAGTGGATATTTAAGGTTCGAGCTTCTAAGCTTGAAGTACCAAATGCTTTTAGTCCTTTTGATAGTGTTGGAGTGAATGACCTCTTCTCTGTTTCGGCAGAGTCAATAATTAAGTTTGAAGCTCATGTCTATGCTCCAAATGGACAGGAAATTTATTCTTGGATAGATGTGAATGGAGGCTGGAATGGTCGCTACAGAGGGCGTAAGATGCCTGCTGGAGTATATTATTATTTGGTTATAGCTGAGGGTTCTGATGGAGAGAAATATCAGAAGAAAGGGGCTGTCAATTTGCTTACATCCTACAATACAATCTCTGAAACGAATTAATTAGATGCAAGATATTGAAGTCATAGGCTCAAAAGTCCATAACCTTAAAGGAATAGATGTTCATATTCCTCGCTATTCTCTGACTGTTATTACAGGTTTGAGCGGAAGTGGTAAGTCATCTCTAGCCTTTGATACAATTTATTCTGAGGGACAGAGACGTTATATTGATACTTTCAGTGCTTATGCTCGTGGCTTCCTCGGTGGAGGAATGGAGCGTCCAAATGTTGAAGAAATCAAAGGACTTGCACCAGTTATTTCAATAGACCAGAAGACTACGAACCGTAATCCTCGCTCTACAGTGGGAACAGTAACTGAAGTGTATGACTTCTTGCGTTTGCTTTATGCTCGTGCAGGAATACCTATTTCCTACCTTTCTAATAAAGAGATGGTCAGCTATTCTGAATCTGAGATTTTGGATTTGATTTTAGAACGCTTTAACGGAAGGAAAGTGCTGTTTCTCGCTCCTTTGGTTGTGCAGAGAAAAGGGCATTACAAAGAGTTATTCGAAACTCTTCGTAAGAAAGGATATCTTCATGTCCGAGTAGATGGTCAAATAGAAGAAGTGGTGTATGGAATGAAATTGAGCCGTTATCAGCTTCATAATATTGAGGTTATTAGAGATAAGCTCAAGGTTAGTCTGGATCAGAAAGAGCGTATAGCTAATAGTCTTAATGCAACGATGCGTGAAGGTAAAGGTATGATGATGGTACTTGATATGGAAAGCCAAGAAATAGCCTTCTATAGTCGTAATTTGATGTGTCCCGAGACAGGATTAGCTTATAGAGAACCAGCTCCTCATAATTTCTCATTTAATTCTCCGAATGGTTACTGCCCTAGATGTAAAGGTTTGGGAGTGATTGAGCAACTTGATTGGGATAGCCTAATCCCTGATCCCTCTAAATCGATTATTTCTGGCGGATTGAAACCTTTTGGTCGTAGCTTGAAACCTCATCTTTTGAGTGTTGTAAAAGCTCTTTTTGAGCGTTACGATCAAGCACTTGATACTCCAATTTCTCAATTGCCTAAGCAAGTTTTAGAAGATTTAATCCATGGAAGTGAAGAACTTCTTGATATAGAATTAAAAGGTTATAGCAGTAAGAAAAAAGTAGCCTTTGCTCATGAAGGATTAATCGATTATATTGTCGAACGTAGTCAAGCGGAGGATAATCCTGATCGTTTTCTTGAAGAGTTTTTAAGTGAAGTTTCCTGTCCTGAGTGTCTTGGTAAAAGGCTGAATAAGGAATCCTTACACTATTTTATAGACGGTCGTGATATTGGAGAATTGGCAAGCATGGAGCTGTCAGACTTATACCAATGGTTTTTCGACTTGGAAGGAAGACTTTCGAAATCCCAAAAGCTTATTGCTGAGGAGTTGTTGAAAGAAATTCGTAAGCGTTTACGCTTCTTAATAGATGTTGGTTTGGAATATCTAAGTCTAAACAGGGTTTCATCTTCTCTTTCAGGAGGAGAGAGCCAACGTATTCGTTTGGCTACTCAGATTGGAACACAGCTTGTAGAGGTCTTGTATATCCTTGATGAACCAAGTATTGGTCTGCATCAACAAGATAATGAACGCCTCATAAATTCTTTACTTGAACTTCGGGATCTAGGGAATACAGTTATCGTTGTTGAGCATGATGAGGATATGATGTATTCGGCTGACCATATAATTGATATTGGTCCAAGGGCTGGTTTGCATGGGGGAGAGTTGATGTTTGAAGGTCCTGTAGAAGAGCTTCTAAAGGCTGATACCCTTACGGCTAAATATTTGAATGGTAGTCTATCTATTCCGCTCCCAGAAAAGAGACGATTAGGTCATGGACAGATGATTCAAATAAAAGGAGCTTCTGGAAATAACTTAAAGAATATTGATGTCAATCTTCCGCTTGGAACACTAATTGGCATCGTTGGAGTCTCTGGAAGTGGTAAGAGTACTTTGATCAATCAAACCTTATATCCTGCCCTAAATAAGCAAATATATAATGCACACAAAGAACCATTAGCTTACAAAACTCTCTTAGGATTGGAACATGTTGACAAAGTAGTTGCTGTCGATCAAGCTCCAATAGGACGGACTCCTCGGAGTAATCCTGCTACTTATGTAGGAGTATTCACGGATATTCGTAATCTCTTTGTCAATTTGCTTGAGAGTAAAATGAGAGGTTATAAGGCTGGACGCTTCTCATTTAACGTGAATGGTGGGCGATGTGCGACTTGTCAAGGAAATGGTTCTCAGAAAATAGAGATGAATTTCCTCCCAGATGTTTATACACCTTGTCCGATATGTAAAGGTAAACGCTATAATCGAGAGACTCTAGAGGTGCGATATAGAGGTAAATCTATTGCCGATGTTTTAGATTTGACGATTGAACAAGCTTTGGAATTCTTTGATGCAATCCCTAAAATTAAGCGTAAGATTCAAATGCTTTATGACGTTGGACTGGGCTATGTGAAGCTTGGTCAGTCTTCGACAAGCCTTTCAGGAGGGGAGAGCCAAAGGATCAAACTGGCAAGTGAACTCTCAAAAAGAGATACAGGTAAGAGTGTATATATTCTAGATGAGCCAACGACAGGTTTGCATTTTGAGGATATTCGTATTCTTTTGGAGATACTTAATCAGTTTGTTGAGCGTGGGAATACAGTTATCGTTATCGAACATAATTTAGATGTAATCAAAAGTATGGATTATCTCGTCGAGATAGGTCCAAAAGGTGGAAGCTATGGTGGTGAATTAGTTTTCCAAGGAACGCCAGAAGCTCTTGCTCAGTGTCCAAATAGTCCTACGGCTAAATATTTAAGGAAGTTCCTAAAAAAATAAAGAAGATGAAGGAAGGGAAAAACGGAAATAAGCGTATATCAAATAAAGTCTGTCCTGAGGGTATGACGATTGAAGAGTGGCAAGTTGCTCTGCGGAGGGAACAAGCCGAATTTGCTCAGTTTGAAGTTCTCCATTTAGATCAGAATAGAATCTGGGGAGATTACTCAGTAGCCAACAAACAGGGAGCATGCTATCGGACGGCTTTTAGGGGTGTTCTAAGTGAAAAGAACTATTGTTCTTGTTTGGATTTTAGAACAAATGGTCTAGGTACTTGTAAGCATCTCGAAGCAGTCTTGCTCTATTTACAGAAAGAGGTTGCTGGTTATCCGTGGGCTGGTATCGTGTATTTGCCTGCTTACACCTCAATATTTGTTAATTATAAGGGTGGACGCTCTATTGTTATTCGTGTGGGGCAAGACTTTGCTTCCGAATATCTAGCCTTGAAGGAGCGATATTTTGATGAAAATGGAGTATTGCCTGAGGAGAATTATCACTTACTGCCGAATATTTGTGAGCAAGCAGAAGCGATTTCTGTCTCTTTCCGTTGCTACGATGATGTCAAGGATTTTGTTCAAGAAAGGCTTAATCAGAAAAATTGGGAGGCAGAGCTAGCTAAGGTTTATCCTCAGTCTTGGATTCCTTTTAGCGATAAGTGTCTTGACTCTGAGCTAAAAAAAATTGCCACCTTCCTTTACAATCTTACAGCCCAGAGCAATGGCTTAATCCTTTCCTCGGATAATAGATATATTCCCTTTCTGATCTCCGAATTATTTCGTACGGTTCACACCTTTACACATGAGCATCGTCAGTCTTATATTGTTCTAAGCGAAACAACAGATATTCTCCTTTGGCGTAAGATTTTTCAGTATAAAGATGAACTAAAGTCTCTTCCAATTTCGATCCTCAGTGCCTCAGAATTTATAGATCTAGTGGATAAAGGCTTGGATACTGTACCTTTTGTTTATATTGATCATGCCGAATGTCTGAAAGAGTGGAAGGATACACTTTCTATTGCTGTTAAACAGATTTCCATAGCTCATCTCTACCTTCGAGTTCAAACGATTGAAGATTTGACACCAGTTCAGATGTCTTCTATCTTACAGCACATAAGCCCTTTTATCCTTGGTCCCTTCTATAAGTTTATTCATAGCTCAAGGACAATATTTCCACTTGCTGATAGTGGACAGAATCTACCTGAGACCTTAAAGAATATTGTGGCAATAGCTCCTGATTTGCAGGGCTTAGAGCCAGAAGATGATAACTTAAGACGAAAAATTTTCTTAGATGAAAAGCCTGAAGACAAGCTAAAGATTGTCTTGAAACTTCTTTCAGAACTCCTTAACGATGAAGAAGGTCTAGCCTTAGTTCAGGCTCATTTGTCATCTTTATTAAGTCGAATTAAATAAAATCAATGGGTTATAGTTATTTAGATGACCTCAGTGAAGCACAGCGTGAAGCTGTGGTTTACTCAGGAGGTCCTAGCCTTGTTATTGCTGGAGCGGGAAGTGGTAAGACACGTGTCCTCATATATAAAATTCTTCATCTATTGCATCAAGGAATTCCTCCTTATAAGATTATGGCTTTGACCTTTACGAATAAAGCTGCCAATGAGATGAAGGAGCGAATAGAAAAGATTGTTCCATCGGTTGGTCGGCATCTTCGTATGGGGACGTTCCATTCGGTCTTTATGCGTATCCTACAAGAGCATGCAGAACTTCTTGGCTTTCGGAAGAATATTTCCATCTATACGACGAGCAATACGAAAAGCTTGATTAAAAAGTTGCTTAAAGAGATGAATCTTGACCCTAAGACTTACAGCACTAAACTTGTAATGTCCAAGATTTCGAAGGCAAAAAATGCCATGCTCAGTCCCAGTGATTATAAAAAAGATAACAACAACTTCCTCGCTGATCGCTATCAAAATGTCCCACTTATGGGTGATGTTTATAAGGCTTATTGCAAGGAGTTGAAGGAGAGTAACGCAATGGACTTTGATGACTTACTCTACTTTACGAATATCCTTTTTCGAGACTTCCCTGATGTCTTGGCTTTGTGGCAAAACCGTATTGACTATCTTCTTATTGATGAGTACCAAGATACAAACTATGCCCAAGACTTGATTGCAAAATATCTGATGCAAAAGAAGGGGA
>PDWI01018711.1_pt1 | contig 10006 bp, 11 predicted proteins | sample 1430891 | NCBI WGS metagenome assembly PDWI01 (sample SAMN01162508, study PRJNA174530) | Oral metagenome, whole genome shotgun sequencing project. | biome: Marine environment; feature: Marine mammal; material: Swab sample of the gingival sulcus; isolation source: swab sample of gingival sulcus... | reverse complement strand
GTGATTCTTCAGGAGATTCTGAAAAAGAAAATACAGAAGAGCCAAAAGAAGCCTAATATCGGCCAGGAGAAAATAACTTGGCCACTGAAGTATTTGGTAAATACGAGGTGGGATGTCCAGTAGACGGTTTGCCGTCAGGCAATAGTCTGGCTGTGTCTGATAATGCCTATTGTGAATACTTTAAGGATCGCTGCTTAATACCGTCTAGGCCAGAATCTGTCTGTATATGGGCGCTGCTCTCGGAGTACAGGCGCAAAAAGAATAAACTTGATCATGCGGCGGACTTTAGAGAAAAATACAATAGTCGGGCTAGTGTAATAGTTTCTGCTTTAGACTTGATTCCAGATAGACCTGACTATGGTATAGACCAACGTCAGGCCGTGTTTGATGACACCAAGGATATGTTAGAGTATCAACTTGGTATCTCCTCGGCTGAGGTTATGCGAGTGGCAGAAAGCAGGCTTGATATGTCCAAGATAGGCGCCACGTTGGGCTTATACGAAAGTATACTAAAAGGGCGTGATTATGATGAGTCGACTATGAAAGATTCTCATGAGGGCGTGGTTGATTTATTGCTTAATTATCGTAGGTCTATTCTTGATGGATTGAATAATCGGCAACGAAAGAGGAATCGATCAACCATCAAGCAGAATTTATTCTCGGTTTCCGATCAGTCTGAAGCTTGCATATATGCTTTGATATCAAGGCTTCAGAATCCTGGCCTATTTCCTCAATTCTCGTTCGGCAGAGAAGAGTCGAATTCTAGCGGCAGGAATAGGGATTATTTGTGTCATAATCATGATTTGGCTATAAGGTCGCAAGACTCGTTCATACCAATTCAGATTAAATTTATGCCTACTGGTCGTAAATATTCTCGTGGGGTTGTTAAAATCAACTTTTCGGAAACTTTTGATGCAGGTGAAGGCCTAGATTTTAACGATAGTATAAAATTTGCAAAACATAGGCCGATAAATTTAATAGCAAATATGCTCGGTGCTGAACTTGAGGGCAGTGCATCTGATCTAGAGCTAGAAAGGCTTGATCAAATGTCTAATCATATAATTGATAGCATCTCAGAGCAGTCGCTGTAGTCTGTTTATTCCTCAATAAACCCGCCACTCTGGTGTTTCCATAGTCGGGCGTAAGTTTTGTTAGCTTTTAGCAGCTCATCATGTGTTCCGTCTTCAATAATCTTTCCGTTGTCTAATACGACAATTCGATCAAGCTTCGCTATAGTGCTGAGGCGATGAGCGATAACTATGGCCGTGCGACCCTTCATCAAATTAGCTAGTGAGCTTTGGATCAGTTTTTCTGATTCGCTATCTAGTGCCGAGGTTGCTTCGTCTAATACCAGAATTGGCGCGTCTTTTAATATAGCTCGGGCAATAGCAATGCGTTGTCGCTGGCCACCGCTAAGCTTGACGCCACGTTCACCGACGATTGTATCCAAGCCTTTAGGTAGCTTGCTGATGAACTCGTAGGCGTTGGCTTTTTTCGAAGCTGATACAACTTCCTCATCGCTAGCGTCAGGTCGACCGTAGGCGATATTTTCGCGGATAGTGCGATGAAATAGAGCCGGCTCTTGCGGTACATAGGCGATGTTTGATCGTAGGCTTGATTGGCTGATATCGCGCAAGTCGTTGTCGTCGATCAATATGGCGCCGCCAGTTACGTCGCTAAATCTCAGTAGTAATTGAACGATGGTAGATTTACCGGCACCAGACGGACCGACTAGACCGACTTTCTGTCCAGGCTCAATATGTAGTGATACATTTTGTAGCACGTCTTCGTTACCATCATCGTAGCGATAGTTGATTTGGTTAAATTTGATATCACCCTGAGATAAGCCGATATTCTTGGCATCAGGCTTTTCGGTGATTTTATTAGGCGTTAGTAGCATTTCGGTCATCGGCTGAGCGTCCAAAAACGCCTGATCGTAGCCGTAGATGATATCTGACAATACGAATAACTGTGAACCGATACGTTGAATGTAAGCTAACACAAATATTCCAGTAGCTAGTGTCATCGTGCCATCTTGTATAAAGTGTACTGATGCGGCAATAGCGCCTACTTGGACGATAATCATCAGCAGCACTCTGGCTGAACCTTCAGTGACTATAAAACCAATATCTTTTCTGTAAATTTTACTAAATCTTTTGGTCAGTTTATTGACATTGTTAGCTTCTCTTTTTTCGCCAGCGTAGCTGCGAACCGTTAGATTGTTGGTTAAAACATCGGCTACTTCGCCGTGGATCTTGGCAACTAGTTCTTTTCGCTCGTGGCGCCAGTGCGTTCGGAACTTAGCGCTCCAGCGAATCTGGATGATTAGCATAACCACCAGGCCTAGTAATATGGCGCTAGTCTGCCACGAAGTTAGAGCAACTAATACTAGACCGCTAGTAACGGTAATTATAAAACCTAAAGTTCGGATGATGAATAGGTCTTGTATGTGAACGTAACCGCGTATGAAGTCGATGTAGCGGCTAGTCATCGAACCAACTTTTTGGTTGACAAAGAATGAATGATCCTTGCTGATTAATTGCTCGAAGGTCGACTGTCTGAGCTCCTCTGTCATAAAAGCTTCATGTCGAACCATGGACCTAAAGCCGATGAAGTTTAGTGAAGCACCGATTAGGCCGATGGCGCCGGCGATCCATAGCCAGTTGATTATTTCGCTTTGATGATTGGCAGTTAAGCCTCCGATTGCCTGTGATAGGGCGTAAGGAAGGGCGCTGTCAATTAGCGCTGCGCCGATTGGTATGGACAATAAAAAATACTCCTAAGCGACATTAAATATTTTAGATTAGTTTTTATCGAGACAGAGGACTCGTCGTTTTGACGGTTCGTGATTTATTGATTGTAACACTTTAGGCTTATCTATAGCAACACTTCTCACTAACTAAAATGTCGTATATAATAAATTCATGCAAAAAATACTTCTTTATTACAAATTTACACCAATTTCTGACCCTGAGGCTATCAAGCTATGGCAGAAAACTTTATGCGATAGTTTGAACTTGCGCGGTAGGATATTGGTCAGCCGGCACGGCTTGAACGGCACGGTTGGTGGTGAGTTGGACGATCTCAAAGAATATATCAAAGCTACCAAGCAGTACGCTGGCTTTAAAGACACGGTATTTAAGTGGAGTGACGGTAAGCGCGAAGACTTTCCAAAGATGAGCGTCAAAGCTCGTCGTGAGTTAGTTGGATTTAAGAACAGCGACGATGAGTTTGAGGTCGATGAAAATGGCGTAATCGGTGGCGGTCCGCACTTAAAACCAGAGCAGATTCACGAAATGATCGAGAAATACGGCGACGATGTGGTGTTTTTTGACGGTCGCAACGAACATGAGGCGCGACTGGGTAAATTTAAGAACGCTGTTGTACCCGATACTCGAACTAGCCGTGACTTTATAGCCGAGCTTGAGAGTGATAAATACGACGACATCAAAAATAAAAAAGTCATCAGCTATTGTACTGGTGGAATTCGCTGTGAAGTTATCAGCGCCATGATGAAGAAGCGTGGTTTTAAGGAAGTCTATCAGATCGATGGCGGTATAGCTAAATACGGCGAAAAGTATGGTGACGATGGTGAGTGGGAGGGCGCGCTCAGGGTATTCGATGGCCGTAAAACCATGAACTTTAGCGATAAAGCTAAGAAAATCGGTCAGTGCATCCACTGTAAGGCCAAGACTAGCAATTTTGAGAACTGCGCTTTTAACGGCTGTAATGAATTAGTAGTCATGTGCGAGGACTGCGCTAAACAGCCCGATAAGAAATTTCACACCAAAGATTGCTTGAAGAAGCATAAAGAAAAACTCGGCTCGGTCGCTGAGGGTTGACAGGCTGGTTGGCACTAGACCGTGCCAAATCTAATTGTTTTTACAGGGGTTGATTTCTTATTGTAAGTGACTTACAATAAGAATATGGCAATAGCAAACAGACGAGAAAGTATCTACGTAGCCCAAATCAGGCGCTGCCTATCGATCAAGCGGCACGCAACCAGTAGAGAGCTGCTGATAGCTTGTCGTGAGAAGTATCCTTCGGTAAGTTTCACGACTATTCATAGGGTTGTACAGCGGATGATCGATGACGGCGAGTTGGCTTTAGCGCCTATGTCACCAGATGGCGAGCGGCGGGTAGATATAAATGTTTTGCCACACGATCATTTTGAGTGCTCTGAGTGCGGATATTTAAAAGACATTAGGTTGCCGGGGCAAATTTATGAGACAATAGATAATGAACTAGGGGGTTGTCACTTAGATGGTCCGCTACTTATAAAAGGTAATTGTCATTCATGTTTGAATGAGGGAGGCAAAAATGGCTGTTATTGATATCAACAGTAAGAAAGATTTCAAAGAAAAAGTTCTCGATAGCGACAAGTTAGTCTTGGTCGACTTTTGGGCCAAGTGGTGCCCGCCTTGTCGAGCTATGGCTCCAGTCTTGCAGGTCGTATCCGCCAAAATGGACAAAGAAGTCGACATCGCCAAAATAGACGTCGAAGAATCACCTGATAATGGCGCTTTGGCTCAAGAATATGGTGTTCAGGGCATACCAAATATGCAGATTTTTAAGGACGGAAAAGTAGTCGACCAATTGGTCGGTATGCGTCCAGCTGGTGTTCTAGAAACAGACTTGAAAAAACATTTGTAGGTTATTTGCCAACAAAGTAGCTAGCAAAATTATCAATCTTTTCTTGGCTGACAGAGTCTTGATTTTGGTGTTGGTTGATAATTTTTAGGATGGCTTTTTCTGGTGCGCTAACTTCGTCTAGGTTAATTCTGCCGCCAAAGTTATCGCTAAATAAAGCGTGATTATTTAGTTGCTCAGAGAACGCTTTTGATACTGATTTGAGGCTGAGACTACACATAAATAGCCCTAGTGGCTTGGACAGTAGTTCGTCTTTATTTTCTTTACAAAATCTTGCCATACTAGGCAGCGCCTTTTGAGCGTAGATGGCCGTACCTAGGATAACTTGGTCGAATTCGGCTAGACTAGTAGCTTCGTCAACCGAATGAGTAGTAACCTCGCCAGGTAGCTTTTTGGCCAATTGCTCGGCGCACCATTTGGTTGACCCATGAACTGAAGCATAGATAATAATCGTTTTCATTGTTTATATGTTAGCACAAGGCTTCGACCATAGGCTAATTAGCCAAGTGGTATAATATAGAGGTTAAATGTGGAGTCGCCATGAATAGTCAATTACAGAAAAAGCTGGAATCTTTGCCTCGTAGTGCCGGGGTTTATTTCCATAAGTCGGCCAGTGGCGAAGTGATTTATGTTGGCAAAGCGGCAGTGCTAAAGAATCGAGTTAGGCAATATTTCCAGGACTCTAGGTCGCGTGATAATAAGACTATGGCTTTGGTAGCTGAGATCGCTGATGTTGATTGGATAGAGACCGATAGTGAAGTAGACGCATTATTTTTAGAAAGTGAGATGGTCAAGCGCTACATGCCACGTTACAACATCTTACTACGTGATGATAAGAGTCAGATATATGTGCGTATCGATATGAAGAGCCAATGGCCAACAGTGACGTTTACTCGTAATCCTGGAGATGACGGCGCTGAATACATTGGCCCGTTCTATAGTGCCTACGCTCTTAAAAAGGCTCTACGCTACCTAAGAAGGGCCTTTCCGTACCTTACTAAGAAGCCAAAATATAGTGACTCTAAGTTAGAGCAGCAAATTGGTCTAGTGCCTGATGTTTTGCGCGGTAATGTAGAGTACAAGAAAAATTTACGCCAGCTGATCAGTTACATAAAAGGTAATCGTAAGTCGCTGGTAGTAGAGATTGAGCGAGAGATGAAACTGGCAGCGCGCCAGCAACGATTTGAAGATGCAGCTATTTTGCGCAATAAAGTTCGGGCTCTGTCGGAGTTGCAGCGTCGAGTTTGTTTTAGCGACAGGGAATTTATGGATATTTCAAAAGATCGTGCCTTAAATGACCTGATGAATATATTGGGCCTAGAGTCAATTCCAATTAGGATCGAAGGCTATGACATCAGCCATATGAGTGGACGTAATGTTGTGGCGAGCATGGTGGTGTTTAGTAACGGCGCCAGCGATCGCTCAGAATATCGTAAATTTAAAGTCAGCGAAAAAAACGATGATACTGGCAATATATATGAGGTTATTTTGCGTCGGCTCAGCCCACTAAACCTGAAGAAATGGGGCCAGCCGAGCTTGTTGTTAGTCGATGGCGGCAAGGGTCAACTAGCAGCTGCTATTAAAGCTCGAGATGAGCGTCAGCAAACTGTGCCTATCATTAGCATCGCCAAACGAGAAGAAGAAATAGTAATCGACACTAAAGGTTCTGGTGTGAAGATAGACTATCAGCGGCTGGGCGATATGGTGTCAAAAGACGGTGAATATATGGTAATTAACTTACATCCAGATCAACGTAATGCCGGGTCTCACTCTAAAAATCTACGATCGGGCGAGATTGGCAGATACGACGATGTTACAAAATTATTCCAGCGAATGCGCGACGAAGCCCATCGATTTGCGATTAGTTATCATACTTCACTTAAACGTCAGCGTCAAACTGATAATTCCTTAGAAAATATTCCTGGCGTAGGTCCTAAAACGCGCCAAAAATTACTAAAGAAATTTGGTAGCATCAAAGCTATCAAAAAAGCTGAAATCGATCAGTTGGCTGATGTGGTTGGGCCTAAAAAAGCTAAGGATATCAAAAACCAGCTTAAAGACTGATACTAGCCATAAAGCTTATGGTATTATAGTTAGTATGAAGCGCGGATTTACGATAATTGAGCTAATAGTGGTAATCATAGTAATCATAATTTTAACTGGCGTAGTCATGATGGGCTACATGGGCTGGCGTGAAGATTCTATTAAGACTGTGGTTCAGGCTGACTTAAAAACGGCAGCTAGCACGCTAGAGCAGCATAGGAATTTTAATGATTCTTATCCTACCACTTTGCCGATCACCAATCGAACCGAAACTAATATAACTCTCACGATCATAGATGGCGGTGATAATTTCTGCCTCTATGGCGAAAGTAAGGACTATCCATCGATCCATTTTTGGCTGCGTAGTGACGAAGGTTTTATTCGCAACACTGCCTGCTGATGACATATCGGCTCAAATAAGCTATAATCAATCACTGTAAATGAAGAAGCAAATATTTATTTTTCTAATCAGATGGGCGTTGAACTCATTAGGCATTTGGGTGGCAGTTAGGTTGCTAGGCACTGACTATGAGGTGACAGATGCAGCTGTTACTACTGGCACGTTCGTTCTAGCTGGATTAGTTTTCTCGATAGTTAATGCAGTTTTAAAACCAGTAGTAGTGATCCTGTCTCTGCCAGCAATTTTGTTGACCTTAGGATTGTTCACTCTGGTGGTTAATGGCTTGATGGTTTACGTGTCGCTAGCGTTTGTACCAGACTTGTCGATGACTTTCTTTAATTCTATCCTTGCTGGTATAATCCTTAGTCTGGTAAACTATATAGTAAGTGGCGTACTGGATGAAAGCTAGATAATTGAAGGAGATTTTATGTCATTAGATACTATATTGCCTTATATAACACTCGCATCGGCGATTTTAATGATAGTTGCTATATTGTTGCAGCAGCGAGGTGCTAGTTTGGGCGCTGGTTTTGGTTCTTCTGGTGAATTGTTTACGACTAGGCGCGGTTTTGACAAGAACTTGTTTGACGTGACAATTATATTTGCGGTTATTTTCGTACTTTCTATATTGGCCGCTATGATCCTACCAGGCCTAAGCTCTTAGGAGAATCCTAACTTGGCAGCTAAAAAGATAAAGCAATCGAAAACTTCTAAAAGCCGAAAGCTTTTGGCCAAGTCTTTGGGGCGCAAGACTAAAAAGATTCAAAAATCGACTATTCGTCACGCCCATCGATTTATAGTCAAGCGCTTGGATAGACTATCAGATGTTCGTCGGTCAGTTATTGGCTGGGTTGTTCTGCTGCTCTTGTTGGTCAGCATCGGTGGTTTTCAGTGGATGATGTTTAGAGATGCCTACACTCAAGATGCGCCAGCCGCTGGCGGTACATTTTCTGAAGGAGTTTTAGGCCCAGTTGACAATCTAAACCCAATTTTTGCTAGAACTAGTGCTGAAAAATCAGCCGCTAAGCTGTTGTTTGCTAGTCTTTATGGCTATGACAACACTGGTAATTTAAAGGGTGATTTAGCTGAGTCGACAGCGATCAACAAAAAGGAAACTGAATACACTGTCACCCTAAAGGACGATTTGAAATGGTCAGACGGCAAACCATTAACAGCCGAAGATGTTTTGTTTACGGTTAATTTGCTAAAAGATCCACGAACTAGAGCTGAAATATCTGGCTGGCGATCAATAAAAGCTGAGCTGATAGATCAAAAAACCATCAAATTTACTTTGAAGAATCCTTACGCGCCGTTTATGCACGCCTTGTCTTTCCCAGTTCTGCCTAAACACATTTTAGCCGAGGTCGGCCCTAGCAAAATTCGTGAATACAAATTCAGCAAGCGTCCAGTTGGCAGCGGTCCGTTTAGTTTTAGACTGTTACAAAACGATAACGCCGACGGCAGCAAAAAGATAGTTCATATGGTGAGTAATCCTAATTATCATCGCGGGACAACTAAACTAGAGCGTTTCCAGCTTTATGCTTATCCGACTCGTGGCGACATAACTAAGGGCTTGAAGACGAATGAAATTTTGGCAACCTCAGAGTTGATATACGAAGATTTACCTGAGGAATTACAGGCTAAAACTGGTGTAGTTTCGGATAACCTCAGTGGCGGAGTTTATGCGCTATTTAATGTCAAGTCAGAGGTGGTAAAATCAGCAAAGATACGCCAAGCCCTAGCTCTATCAGTAGGCAGGGGCGAGATACGCAGCAAATTATCATGGTCGACATCTCCACTTAATGGACCAATCATATCTGATCAAGTTAGTGGCAAATTGGCTCAATTTCCAAAGAAGGATCTAGCTAGAGCAGGTAAGATTCTAGACAGTCTAGGCTGGAAGAAATCAGGTGAGTTTAGGCGCAAAGGCTCTAAGGAGCTAACACTTTCAGTTGTGACCATAAAGGGCTCTGAATATGAAAAAGTTACTCAAGAATTGGCGGATATCTGGACTAAACAACTAGGAGTTAAGGTGGAAGTAAGAATAGTTGACCCGCTAGATTCTAATCAAGATGTCCTTCAATCAGTTCTTCAACCTCGCAATTATGATGTATTGGTTTATGAATTTGCATTAGGCGGTGATCCTGATGTATTTGCTTTCTGGCACTCATCTCAGACTACTAGAAACGGCCTTAATTTCTCTAATTATAGTAATCCAGTAGCTGATGATGCCTTGTCTAGCGGCCGAGCCAAATCTGACGTCAAGCAGAGGACAGAGAGCTACAAGTTCTTTGTCAAACAATGGGTGAAGGATTTGCCAGCTATACCGCTTTATCGTTCAAAGATAGAGTACGTTCAGAGCTATAATGTTGATACTCTGCGTTCAGGTGTGAAATTGGTATCACCAGACGATCGCTACAATAGTGTTCTGTACTGGTCGGTTAATAATGCGGGCGTGGTGGAATTGGTAGACACGCTAGCTTGAGGGGCTAGTGCCCATTACGGGCGTGGAAGTTCAAATCTTCTCGCTCGCACCATAGGCTACATTGTGGCGCGTTGGCGGAGCGGTTACGCAGAGGTCTGCAAAACCTTTTAGACGAGTTCGACTCTCGTACGTGCCTCCAAATTTAGTTGCGCGAGTGGCCCAAGTAGGTAGACGCGAGGGACTTAAAATCCCTTGGCCAAAAGCCGTGCGGGTGAGGATTGCCAGTGGCGATCCGCAAGGGCGACAGCCGGTTGAGCTGTGCTCATAACCGCGATGCGCCGGGGTCGCGCTAGCGTGACCGATTCCCGACGCGGAATCGAAACCTTCAAATCAATATTATGCGCGAGTGGCGGAATAGGTAGACGCGAGGGACTTAAAATCCCTTGGCCAAAAGCCGTGCGGGTTCGATTCCCGCCTTGCGCACCAAA
>PDWI01011676.1_pt1 | contig 10006 bp, 9 predicted proteins | sample 1430891 | NCBI WGS metagenome assembly PDWI01 (sample SAMN01162508, study PRJNA174530) | Oral metagenome, whole genome shotgun sequencing project. | biome: Marine environment; feature: Marine mammal; material: Swab sample of the gingival sulcus; isolation source: swab sample of gingival sulcus... | reverse complement strand
CAAAGAAGCCATTCTCCAACTGATTGAGGTAGTTATTCCTGAATATGATAAAAAACATAATACGTTAAATGTGATAATCGGAGGAGTTTAATCATAAAGTAAAGAGTTATGACAGCAGAAGAAAAACGAGAGCGTACAAAGAGGTCTGACCCCAATTTAGATAATTGGGAACAAGAAGAGCTGGTCAAGTACATACTGGAGCTGGAATCCAAAATTAAAGCCAAAGATTTTGGCTTTAATGATTGTGATTGTCAAGAAATCCTTGACTATATTAACAAGCACCTTAGTCTATCTCAAAGAGAGCTGGAAAGAGCCTCACATAAACTTAAATCTATTGACATCAAAAGCCTTAAAGATATAGAAGAACGAGCTACCCTTGAGGAAGATTATAGCGGTTGTCGTGCTTGGCATTGGGGCGTGGATAGCCTTAGCGAAAGACTTCGTCAAAGAGCTAAACAAGATGAGCCAAGACATACACAAGTGTAGCTACCGAGGCACTAAACCCAACACCAACAAAGACCAATCTAAGCGATTGAGAAATAAGTAACGAATTATGGGAAATGAAGATATACAATATAAGCTTTTTGAGGAAAATTTTAATCCTAAGAAGACAACCGACGACTGCTATACACCTAACGAAATTTATCAAGTCGTTAAGGAGTATGTTAATGAGTTTGTCTGCCCCTTGGAAAACTTAAAGGTTGAACGACCTTTTAAGCTGGATGGCGACTATCAAAAGGAGACAGAGCATTACGACGAAAACACAATCGTCATAGATAATCCCCCTTTTTCTATCCTTGCCGAAATTAAGCGGTTTTATGTAAGAAGAGGTATTAAATTCTTTTTGTTTGCTCCTCATACCAGTTTGCTCTCTACGTTTATACCTGAATGTAATTATATCATCACCAATTCGCGGATTACTTATGAGAATGGTCTAACACTCAACACCTCTTTCGTTACTAATCTCTTAGGGGACACTCTTATTAAGGTTTGCCCAATACTGCACGAAAGGATAAAGAAAGCATTAAAATTAAAAGAAGAGTCCCCAAAGTTTAAGTACTGCGATAATCTAATCACTTCAACAGGCTTGGGGGAGCTTGCCTCAAAAGGAGAAGCATTTGAGTTGAAAAAGGATGAAGCGATATATGTGTGGCGGTTAGATAGCCAAAAACCATACAATAAGCAGATTTTTGGAAGTGGCTACATTATCACAGATAATAAGGCTGAGGAATTAGCAAAAGCAAAGCTTAAATCCAATGAAGATAAAGATGTCATCACTTTCAACTTAAGCATAAGAGAACGAGAACTTCTTGATTATGTCTCAAAGAATAGTAAGCAAAAAGACAAAAGGAGTTTATCGAGGGCAACAAAAAGATAATGAGATACGCACAAGAACGATTATTTATTTAAGGGGATGCAGGCTCTTTTTATACAAACATATACAACAGAATGAAAATAGATGTGATTATAGCGATTGACCCTGATGTGGATAAGAATGGGGTCGCTTTTCTTGAGGTGGAGAGTCGGAGGTTGGAAGTCGCCTCTTTGACTTTCCCACAGCTTTTGGATTATTTGCAGAGTGCAAAGGAAGTCTCCGAGCAAACGGGACAGAGCTACAAAGTGCTGATTGAAGCAGGTTGGCTTAATAAAGCCCATTGGCACGTAAACCCCAAAGACACGAAAAGGCTCGCTGCTGCGAAAGGTAATTCGGCAGGACGTAATCACGAAGTAGGGCGGAAGATTGCAGAGATGTGCAAGCATTGGGAGATGCCTTATGAACTGATTAAACCTCTCGCTCTGAAAGTTGGCGGTCGCTACCTTTGGAAAGGTAAGGACGGCAAGATAACACATAAGGAGTTATCCTCTTTCACAGGTCTTATGGGGCGAACAAACCAAGAGGTCAGAGATGCAACACTTATCGCTTGGAGCTACGCAGGTTTGCCCTTGAGAATATCAAGGAAATAAGATTGTAAACGATTATAATGTAAACACTTTTGGCTATATTTGTAGAAAAGTAGTGAACAATCAAATTTATAAAAATATTGTTATGAAGACAGAATTAGTGAAAATTTCGCAAGTAAAAACAAATAAAGAAAATCCTCGAATAATTACAAGCGATAAATTCAATAAGCTGATTAATTCTCTACTTGTTTTGCCTAAAATGTTAGAAATTCGTCCTATCGTTGTGGATAGTAGTATGACTGCTCTTGGAGGGAATATGAGGAACAATGCTCTTAAAGAAATTTCCAAGATGAGTATTGAGGGGGTTAAAGACCGTCTAATGAGACAGTCTGATTTTCTTGAAAAGACAACAGGCGAGCGAGACATTCTTATTAAATACTGGGAGGAGTGGATTAAGAATCCACAAGTACAGGTCATTAATGCCAATAATCTATCCGAAACCGAACGAGAGCAGTTTATAATCAAAGATAACACCTCATTTGGTCAATGGGATTATGATATGCTTGCTAATAATTGGAATGAAAAGAAGCTTGAAGACTGGGGAGTAGATGTTTGGCAAGTTAATGCTGAAGAGTTTGATAGGATGATAAATGGGCAATTAGAAGATGAAGACTCTGAAGCCATAGAAAGTAGTAGCTACAATGATGATGGAAATAAACCATCTATAAATGACCGCTTTATTGTTCCTCCATTTACAATCTTAGATACAAGGCAAGGATATTGGCAAAATAGAAAATCTTTATGGAGATATTTGTTAGGAGACACTTCTTCATCAAGGGCTGACAAACTTATAAAGTCTAATCAGATGAAATATCCTAAACTCTATAAAGAATATGGAAGAGTAAAAGATGAACTTAAATGTACATTTCAAGAATATCTTGACAATTATGTTGCTGAAGATGTTTTGGAAAGTATGAATAACTCGCCCTATTCAGCTGGAGTTAGTCTTTTTGACCCTGTTTTAGCAGAATGTTTGTCTAAATGGTTCACTCCATATAAGGGGGCTAAAATTTTTGATTGTTTTGCGGGTGATACTCAAAAAGGCTTGGTCTTTGGTCTTTGTGGATATGATTTCAAAGGAATTGAACTACGAGAAGAGCAAGTAAGGGAAAATTTGGAAAATCTTAAAGATCGGAATGTTAATGTTTCATATATCTGTGATGATGGTAGGAATGTAGATAAGCATTTTGATGTCAATAGTCAGGATTTACTTTTTTCTTGCCCGCCATATTATGATTTGGAGGTTTATAGCAGTTTAGATAATGATGCTTCTAATCAAAATACTTATGAGGATTTTCTGGCCATATTAAAAGAAGCATATTCAAAGGCTATAAAATGCTTGAGAGACAATAGATTTGTGGTTATTGTTGTTGGGGATATTCGCAATAAAAAAGACGGAGGTAGTTATTATGACTTCCCTTCTGATATTAAAAATATATTTAAAGAGAATGGATTACATCTTTATAATGAGCTTATATTGGTTGAACAGATTGGGACTTCTGCTCTTAGGTGTAGCAAGTCTATGGAGACTCGCAAAGTTTCTAAAACACACCAAAACATACTTGTCTTTTATAAAGGAGACTTGTCTGAAATAAAGAATGATTTTAATCCTATTACTTATCGTAAAGAGGATGATATTCTTTTTGAAAGTATAGCTAAGATAAATAAGGAGGATAACGATGCAAGCAATTAATAATATCCCTAAAGACTACTATTATACTCGTTATCTAAGCAAGATATATAGCTTGTATTCAGTTAAAAATCTTCCTGCTAAGTTAAATATAGATAGTCGTTTAAGAAGACTTCTCAATCTAATTAACAAGGCAAGTAATAGGAAGGCTTTAAAAGGTAATGATGTTAATCTTTCACATCAATTTTGTAATCCCCTCTTTAATCCTAAAGAGGTGTATGTTGCTTTTAGTGGGGGAAAAGACTGTCTTGCTAATGCTATTAGAGCTAAAAAAGAGGGTTATATGGTTACTCTTGTTTATATACAAGGGATAAATAAATCTTTATTCTCAGAAAAAAAACATGCAAGAGAGGTCGCAAAAGCTTCAGGGTTTGGATATAAAGAGATTACTATCTCTATCACGGGGAAGAAAGAGTGGAACGAGCACCCGTTAAAAAATATTTTAATACTTAGCTTGCTCGTAGATGAGGGGCTTAAGAATGGAGTTGGGAAATATGCCCTTGGTAATCTATTTGAAGAGAACTCTAATAAGGGGTCTATTGATTATGACTTCTCGGATAGTTATGATCTAATAAAGTTATTTGAGATGTTTGTTAGAAGAGCATACCCAAGTGTAAGGTTTATGACATACATCCACGACAACACCCAAAGTTTTTATGAATGTTATAAGTTTGACAAAGAGATTATAAATAAGCTTTGCACCTGCATAACTCCTGATTTTAGAAGACCAATGATTAGAAAATTTAATATTCAAAAATTTGGAGAGGGTGTCCTAAATAAAGATGGTTGTGGTACTTGCTATAAATGTGCAAGCGAGTACTTAAATAAGGTCTTAGTGAATATGGCTCCTTTCAATCTTAATTATCATAAGAAGTGTATTGGTGCTATAAAAGATTTTGATAAAAACTATGTAGATGATGACGTAGAACCTGAGAATGGAATTTCTTGTAATCAATGGGGAGGAGATAATACTGAGAAGATACAGGTCCTACACGATAGAATAGGTTTCTATATAGGGAGACTTCGTTATGATAGAGAATTTTCTATTTGGGTTGTACAGGACTTTTTTGGTAATAAGCACTATAAAGACCGAAGATATGCAGAGCTTGTTAAAAATAGGTTCGTAGAGTTTTATAAACTTTCTTAATAGATGATATTTATGAAGAAGAAGACAAAAAAAGACTACGAGAAAGAGCGTCTGTTGCGGATGGATATTATTGCGACACTTTACAAGCGTGGAAATTCGTATAGAGCTATTAGAGAGGAGGTAATGGCACGCTTAAACTTAGAAACGTATAGCCTTAAAACTGTTAGTAAAGATGTGCACCTACTTCTTAAAGAATGGCGAGAGGAACGTTTATCAAATATAGATGATGCCTTACAATTAGAATTAACTCGGATTGACGAAATTGTAAAAGAAGCGTGGTCTGCTTGGGAAAGGTCTAAGGGGAATTATGAAAAGAATAAACAACGGATGAAAGGTCTCCCAAATGAGGATAATGTAGATGGGGGCATACTTACTACCGAGCTTGAACAAACGAAAGAGAATGGTAATAACTATGGCGATCCTCGTTACTTAGATGTTGTTCATAAAAACCTTATAGAGAGAAGAAAACTTTTAGGGCTTTATAAACCTGAAAAGAAAGAAGTCTCAGGAAATTTTTCTTTTGAAAGATTGCTAATGGAGACAGGGGTTGTAGATGATGAAGAATAATGAGCAAACAAAAAAGAAAGGTGCTGAAATCCTATTTGATAGTTGGCGTAATGATTGGAATAAGTTTGTTCGTGAGGTCTTAGGCGTAAACCTTGACAAGGAACAACAGGATATTGTTAGGGCTGTTCAATTAAACAAATTAGTATCAGTGCGAAGTGGTACGGCACGAGGCAAGGATTTTGTCTCTGCCTGTATCGCTCTGTGTTTTTTATACCTAACTCCAAAATGGAAGCGAGGAGCTGATGGCTCGCTTGAGCTTGTTGAGAACACCAAGGTCGCTCTAACAGCCCCAACGGATAGACAAGTCAAAAACATTATGATGCCTGAAATATCAAGGCTCTTTAGCAGAGCAAGGCAGAGAGGCTTTGCTTTATGTGGACGGATTAACGCTTACGATATCCGAATGAATGATAATGAGTGGTTCTTAACTGGTTTTAAGGCTGACGAACATAATCACGAGGCTTGGTCTGGGTTTCACGCAGTAAACACAATGTTTATCGTTACAGAAGCAACAGGTATCTCAGATGATACTTATTCAGCGATTGAGGGTAACCTGCAAGGTAATTCAAGGCTTTTGTTAGTGTTTAACCCTAATACCACCGTTGGTTACGCAGCAAGGTCGCAGAAGTCTGAACGTTGGAAAAAATTTAGGCTTAGTAGTCTATCTGCTCCAAATGTTGAACAAAAGAAAATAGTTATTCCTGGACAAGTAGATTATGAGTGGGTAGAAGATAAGGTACGTAACTGGTGCGAGCCTATCAGTAAAGAAGATGTTAAGGAAAGCGAAAACGACTTTCAATTTGAGGGAGTTTGGTATAGACCTTCGGATTTATTTCGTAAAAAAGTTCTTGGGGAATTCCCTAAGATTAGCGAAGATGTGCTAATCCCTCATAAATGGATAGAGCTTGCTCAAGAACGCTGGAAAACTTTCAATTTGGGCAATCAAAACGATGCTATCCTTGGTGTGGACGTTGCTGGTATGGGGCGAGATTGTTCTGTGTTCTGTAAGCGTTTTGATAATTATGTGGCTTGTTTTGATAAACAAAATTCAGGGGGAAGGGCTGATCACATGGCTGTAGCTGGGAGGATTCATAATGAGCTTACAGGACATAGTGGTTATGCTGTTTCTATTGATACTATTGGAGAGGGAGCGGGTGTTTATTCACGCCTTATAGAGATGTGTATTGAGGGGGGCAGTAATTTGGATAAAGAAAGTATCGTAAGTTGTAAATACAGCGAGGGGGCAAAAGACTATTATGGCAAAGACTTAACGGACATAACAGGGCAATACACTTTTGCCAATATGCGTGCTTTCTTGTTTTGGGCGGTTAGGGACTGGCTTAACCCTGATAATAATACAGGGGCTATGCTTCCTCCTAATGGTTCTTTCTTTGATGAGGCTACAGAGATACGTTGGTCATTCCTTTCAAATGGGAAGATAATTATAGAATCAAAGGACAACATTAAAGAGCGTTTAGGACATTCAACGGATGAATTTGATGCATTGGCTAACACCTTTCACCCTCAAGCTATAGAGGCTGTCAGAATGAGTAATATGCCTCAGAACTATTACAGCGATGAAGAAATAGAAGATATGTTATATTAAACACTAAGAACAATGGATATAAAAGAAATTACAGAAGCAAGCAGGAAACCTTCAGAAATCATTGATGACTTGAAGAAAAAGGCTATTTCTGTGCCTAAGTGGGATGACCTTGAGAAAGAGTATGATCCCAAGAAGCACCCCGTAATGACAGATAAGAGTTACAGGGATAAGGTTACAAAGAAAGGTATTGAGAAGGTTACGAGAATTACTCTTGGTTGGCAGAAGCTCGCTGTTAAACGAATGACTGAGTTGATGTTTGCTATACCTGTCAAGAGAGTGTACAAGCCAAATGATGAGAGTGAGAAGCAGGTCGCAAAGCTCATAGAGGCAATCTTTCAGAAGAACCGAATAGATAGCCTAAATATTGAGCGGGGAAAAAGCTTTTTCGCCTCTTGTGAAATAATAACTTTATGGTATTCACAAGAGCAAAAGACCATTTACTCTGGGACTGAAAGCCTTCTTAAATTGAGGTGTAAAAACTTCTCTCCAAACAATGGGGAAAGCCTTTACCCTCTTTTTGACGAGTATGACGATATGATTGCACTATCTATTGAATATACGAGACAAGAAGAGGATGGAAAAGTAACATACTTCGAGACTTATACGGCAGATGAGCATATTCGTTGGCAAACAAAAGGCGGTCATACGGAAGAGGAATTAAGGGAAAGTATTGAACTTGGTAAGATTGCAGGAGTTTATATGCACCGAAAAGAGCCAATTTGGGAAGACCAAAGCGAAAATGTATATGAGGCAGAGTGGACCTACTCAAGAAATGGCAATTATATCCGAAAGAATGCTCGTCCCAACTGGGTTGTATTTTCTGATGAGAAAAATATTAGATATGGCGAAAAAGCTGGGAATGAAAACTCTGGGCGAAATGTCCTTAGGTATGGAAAAGAGGACAGAGCAGAGTATAAGACTTGGCAACAATCGGTTGAGAGCATTAAGTTTCATACAGAAGAGATTAAACGAAACTTCTTTATGCAGTTGCAACTCCCTGATATGTCTATGGATAATATGAAGGCAACACCGATGAGTGGCGAAGCTCGTAAGATGATGTTTGTTGATGCAATGTTAAAGGTTATTGATGAAAAAGGGGCGTGGTTAGAGTTTTTTGACAGGGAACTAAATGTAATACGTGCTTTTATGAAGAAAATGTTCCCTAAACTTGCTGATGCTATTGACAGTTTGCAAATCGAACTGATGATCACACCTTTTAATATCTCCGATGAAAAAGAAAACATCAGCAACCTAATGACAGCCAACGGTGGAAAGCCGATTATCTCACAACGTGAAGCCATTGAGCTATATGGGCACTCTGACGATGTTGATAAGACATTGGAAGAAATTATGCGAGAGAATTTAGAAGATGCTCTTAACCTTACAGAATAAACACAAAGAGGTGACGAAGCAGAAATATTCAGAAAAGTTAGAAAAGGCACAGGCTAAAAAGCATCATATCAGCCTTGCTAAAGCAGAGCGTAAAGTCAAGAGTATTTACGAAAAAGCTATTAGCAAGGCTGTAAAACTTGTGTCTTTGCAGGACTTGTTGCTTGAAGATGATATTTTCTCCTTTTCTCAGAATAATATCCTTAAGTCCAGAGCTGAAAAAATTTTCAATGATTTTTCTGAAGATTTAGAAGTAGCTGTAGTAAATTCAATAAATACCTCTTGGCTAATTGCAAACAATAAAAATGATGAGCTTTGCGACTTAGTATTTGGGGATATAAAGAATTTACTTGGTAAAGAACAGAAATACAAATACTACAATCAGAATGATCAGGCACGGAAGGCGTTTCTTGAGCGAAAGGTTGGGGGATTGGGGCTTTCTGAGAGAATTTGGGAATACAAAGAGCAGTTTCGTGATGAGGTAGAGTTTGCTCTTGATTTAGGTATTCGTAGTGGTCGTAGTGCTGATGAGATGTCTCGAGATATAAGGAGATATCTTAAAGAACCAAACTTGCTTTTTCGTAGGGTAAGAGACGAGCACGGAGAATTAAAACTCTCAAAACGTGCTAAGTATTATCATCCTGGACAAGGTGTTTACCGAAGTAGCTATAAGAATGCAAGACGTTTAACCGTTACAGAAGGAAATATTGCCTATCACAAAGCCGATCATAAGAGACGTGATGCTTTGGATTTTGTTGTAGGTATTCGTATTGTACTTTCTAATAATCATACACTCAACGGAAAGCCTTTTAGGGATATTTGTGATGACTTACAGGGAGACTATCCAAAAGATTATGAATTTACAGGGTGGCACCCCCATTGTCGTTGCTCCGCTTTATCTATCCTTAAAACTGATGAGGAGTTAGCTCGAGATACAAAGCTTATATTACAGGGGCGTGCTGATGAAATTACCAATGAAAGCGTTAATACAGTTAGCACTCCGCCACCTGCCTTTAATGAGTGGCTACAACAAAACGCTGACCGTATTGATAGAGCTTCCAAGCGTGGTACTTTACCTTATTTCATCAAAGACAATCCGAAGTATGTCCCCCAACTAAGCAAGCCGTCAGCTCTTGAGGTCGCATTCGTGAACACGTATTAGAAAAAGAGCCGTCAGCGTAATGCTCACGGCTCTTTGCTTCCTTTGTTTATGTCGTCAAACAATAATTAAACAACGGAAATAAATCTACGTCCTATCTCGTGAATACCTTCCACAATCTGCTGACGTTTGTCTGCTCGTGGCTTGCGATGTCCACTCATATAATGTCCTAATTGCTTTTCGTTTATTCCTGTAACTCGTGCCAAAGCTGAACGGCTAAGCACTCCATCAAGGCTATGCAAAAGAGCTGACACTTCCAAGATAAAATCAAGTTCGTATGTCCCATCAACTACACAAGCAGGTAATTCGTCGCCGTCCTCTATACAGCCCTCAACGTGAAAGGCAAAGGCTTCGGCAAAACTCTCTTTTAACTTGTCTAAGTCCTTATGCGTATCAACAACCAAACCACCAATGCTATCACATACAGCAGAATAGTTCTTATCTTCCCAACCTACGATTACTTTAATCTTTTCCATAATATCCTTT
>PDWI01011013.1_pt1 | contig 10007 bp, 9 predicted proteins | sample 1430891 | NCBI WGS metagenome assembly PDWI01 (sample SAMN01162508, study PRJNA174530) | Oral metagenome, whole genome shotgun sequencing project. | biome: Marine environment; feature: Marine mammal; material: Swab sample of the gingival sulcus; isolation source: swab sample of gingival sulcus... | reverse complement strand
AGAACCTTTTGTGCTTTTGGGATTATTAAATTTATTTTTGCCTTTGTTTTTACCTATACTTCTTGTTTTGGAAGAAGATATAAAGAAAAGATAGCGAGCAATTTATTTGCTAAAGAATACATTATAAAATTTTACAGAGAAGGAATATTTGTAAATAAATGGTTGTTTCCTTTAAGATTTTATCATTGGAGAAATAAAATTTACATTAAAGAAATTAAAACTGGGATAAATTTTATTGAATTTATTACAATATCTAAAGCATTTATACCAACCGGGCATAGTAGTGATGCTATAAAAACAAGCAAACTTAGAATACCAATTGAAGATCCTAAACAAATTGAATTATTGAGGAAAAGCTACCATTAAGATTATGTTTAATTACAATTATCGAAGAATATTAGTCGTCATAATTACTATCTGGTTGTCGGCTATTTTTTTGGAATCTTGCTCCAATGTCAATTTTCTAAATCAGGGAAAACCTCATTTTGTAGATTTTTTCTTTACAGATGAGAATGGTAATAAGATAGATAGTTATTATGCTGCTTCAAAAAATGATAATTATATCTATTTAGTTATAATAACAGAGAATGCTATAGGAAAAGAAGTAACTCTTGAAATAGATGATAATGATCCGGGGTTTATTTACGATAACCAATATATTAATGGGAAAGTTCGTTTTAAAATAGAGCAGGATGAACAACAACTTAAACTTTATATTTTTGATTATAAAAATAAATTACATAGACAACTCAAGGAAAAAGCCCTCTTAGAATGAGATGCATCTAAGAGTTGTTAAGAGTCCAAAAATCTCCTTCTTTTTTTATATTTTTAAAGATTGTTTTTTAGTATTTTTTATATTAATATTAGGGTAGATATTTTCTTAATATATCTTTAATTGTTAAGATAGTTTTATGATTATTTCCTTAGATATATTGAGGATAAATCTTTTTTATAATTGAATAATTTGGTTAGCTTTAAAAGGTGTTATCATGAATAATAAACAGCGAATAATTTATGGAATAATAATTACTTTTGTGGTTTTTACAATGGGAATTTCAAGCCGTTGGTTGTTAAAGTACCTGCTTGGTTCTCCGGCTCATTTTTCTTTGTCTCATTCAACAATGTTAATTCTTTCTTTGATTGTTATTTCCATTTTTAAAGGTGAGGTCAATTATAAAATTTCATTTCCGAAGTTTAAAAGGATCTTCAAGCCGATAATTTTTGCAATCTTAGCAATGATAATAACGAATAGTATTATGCTCTCCATCACAAAACTATTAGGGGCAAAACCTGAAGAACATTTTGCAATTAAAACAATGACTCCAATGCAAATTTTTATTTTTATATTTATCTATGCCAGTATCGTAGAGGAAGTTTTGTTTCGAGGTTTTTTGATGAATTTTTTAAGTCCCTTAAAGACCAAGAAAATTACTATTTTAAAAAGAAATATCAGTTTACCGGTTATTTTAGCAGCTTTTTTATTTGGACTTTCCCATTTGATTTTAATTACAAGCGGAGCGGGTATTTTCTTTTTAATAAGAGTGGTAGTTTTTACTACTACACTTGGGATAGTTGCCGGATATTATCAAGAAAAATACGATAATAATATTTATGCTATAATAACCCACATGTCGGCAAATTTCGTGGGGTTTATGGGTTCTTTGCTAATGAGTTTAAATTAAAAAATATAAATAAAATAGGATTTTAAAATGGATATGATAGAGAGATTAACCAAGGTGGAAAGAGCATTTTTTGAATTATCAAATGCCGAAAAAATAAATGCTAAACTTCCCTATATCACAGTGGATAATTTTCCAAAATTAGGTCTATTAACAGCTTTAAGGTTTTTAGAATGGTCAGCCGAAAATCCTGGGGGAGTGATTAGTTTGCCAACAGGTAAAACTCCTGAACATTTTATTAAATGGACGAGTCATATCTTGACTAATTGGGATGATCAAAAGGTTAGAGATTTAAGAAGTAAGTATAATTTAGATATTAGTAAACCTGATTTGTCAAATTTACATTTTGTGCAAATAGATGAATTTTATCCAATTAGTTCTAGTCAAGCTAATAGTTTTAATTACTATGTTAAAAAATTCTATCTTGAGGGTTTTGGCTTAAATAAAGACAAAGCTTTACTAATTAATTCTGATGAGATTCCTCTCTATAACGGTGCTCATTTCTACGAAGTTTTTCCTGATTTAAAAATAGATCTATCACTTCGTTTTCGTGATGCTAAAACAGCTCTGGAGGAAGTCCAGCAAAAATCAATTTTTATGATTGATAAATGGTGTGCTAACTACGAAGCTAAGATTAGAGAGCTTGGAGGAATAGGCTTTTTTCTTGGTGGAATTGGTCCTGACGGGCATATTGCTTTTAATACCAGAGGGTCTGATCATTATTCAACAACAAGATTAACAGCTACCAATTTTGAAACACAAGCAGTGGCAGCCGGAGATCTTGGAGGCATTGAAGTTTCCAAAAATCGTTTAGTAATTACAATTGGCTTAGCGACAATTAGTTATAAGAAAGATGCAACAGCTATTATAATTGCAGCCGGAGAAGCTAAAGCCGGAGTCGTTAAAGATAGTTTAGAGAAGGAGCCTGATAATTTATATCCGGCAACAGTTCTTCATAAATTAGAAAATGCTCGTTTTTACACTACCGAAAGTGCAGCTTCTACTTTACAGGATAGTGTTGATCGCTATTATGAGAAAGGAGAATGGACTCATCTTAAAACAGAAAAAGCAGTTATTAATTTATGTAAAAAATTGGATAAATATGGTCATCATTTAACGCTTGAAGATTTGAAAAACGATAGATATTGTAAATTGATTCCGAACTTAAATGAAAATACTGTCAAATCTGTTATAGAATCTATATCTCAGAAGTTTAAAAGAGGGTTAGAGGATGATACAAATCAAGTTTATTATCATACCGGACCTCATCATGATGATATTATGCTGGGAATGCTGCCTCATATCAATAGGCAACTCAGAGAGAAGACTAACGAATTTCATTTTACGATTTTAACTTCCGGTTTTACTGCTGTTACCAATGGTTTTGTGCTTGATATTTTAGAAAAAGCTAAATTATTAATCGCTAAGGGCAAAATTCAAATGATTAATTATCCTGATTTTTTTGAAATTGGTTATCAAGAAAAATGGGATAAAGACATTTCGCATTATTTGAATAAAGTTGCCGAAATGGATAAAGCTGAGATGGAGAGGGGATTATGTCATCGAGTTGTGAGGGCAATGGTTGAGATTTTTAAGGTAAAGAATAAAACAGAATTAAAGGATGCCATTGATGAGGTACTTTTAACTTTGAAAAAGAGCTATGATGGTGAAAAAAATCCTCGGAAAATTCAAAAACTGAAAGGAATGATTAGAGAATTTGAAGAAGAGTTAGTTTGGGCTCATTCCGGAATTCAAGTTAAGAATGTTCATCATTTACGGCTGGGATTTTACACCGGAGATATTTTTACCGAACAGCCTGAAAGATCGCGTGATGTGCTGCCTATTTTAGAGCAGCTAAGAGAAATAAAACCGACTGTTATTAGTTTGGCTCTAGATCCTGAAGGTAGCGGTCCTGATACCCATTATAAAGTTTTGCAGGCAATAGCTGAAGCCGTAAGAATGTGGTCAAAAGAAGAAGATTTGTCTAATTTGAAAATTTGGGGGTACCGCAATGTTTGGTATCGCTTCCATCCTGCTGATGCTGATGTGGCAGTTCCTGTTTCTTTAAATTCTTTGGCAGTTTTGGATAGTGCCTTTACTTCTTGCTATATGACTCAGGTTAATGCCTCTTTTCCAAGTTATATGTTAGATGGTAAATTCAGTAGCTTAGCCCGAAGAATATGGGTGGAACAATTAAAGGAATTACAATTGCTCTTGGGTAAAGATTATTTTTATTTAAATGAAAATACCAGAGTTAGGACGGGACATGGGATACTTTTATTTAAAGAGATGGATGTAAAGACTTTCTTGAAGCACGCTAGGACGCTAGAAAAATCAATGGAGGGGATAGATTTTCTGTAAGGTTTTTTAGGGAAGTATAGGACTTCCCTAAGATAAAAATTTTAAGATCCTATCCAAAGATTTGTAGTAAATTCCCTAATTCCTGATTAGGATTTTTTTGACTAAACATTCCCTTAATTTGCTCGTTGATAGAGCTTTTTTGCGAGCCTTCAGGAGTTGTTTTTTTATTGTTCTCTTTTTGTAATTCTAATTCTGCTTCACGAAGCATATTTTCTGCTTCGGCTGCAACTTTTCTATCTTGAGCAGAAGGATTTGCCGGAGCCAGAGCTGCTCTTTTAATTTTTTGTGCTTTTTCAATGGTCTGTTTTGGGGTGGCAGCTTTAGATGTTTCAATTTCTGCATGACCACCGGTAATATATCTTTTCCCATCAGGTCCAACTTCATATTCATAATGAGGACTGCTTGCCCCTGCATTAACATGAGCTTGCTCGTGAGTTCTTACTTCTCTATCTCTTGCTTCCAAGCGTTTTATTTCAGCCTTTTCAGATTCTGAAAGACCCTCTTTCCCAAGACATCTATCACATTCCCCACAGTCACATTCTTTATTTTCAGGAACAATTTTATTGGAGATCATCAGCTGATCTTGATAGCGATTATTTTCAGCCGAAATAATGGCAGTCTGCTCTTTATCGATTAAGTTTTGATTGAAATTTTGTTTCTCTACTTCTTGGGTAAGATTGTTTTGACCCAAATTGTTTATTAGAGAATGATTAATAATGTCTAACATAATTCCTTCTTTCTTTTATATTAGAGCATCCTAAAATATCAAAATTCTAGGATATTCTAACCCTTTATCTCTATATTCGGCAGAAATTTTAGAAACTTTAATAATAATTAAAAAATTTTTTATAAAAAAAGAGGCTGTCCAAAAAGTAAAATTTTGAGTAAGAAAAACTATTAATTGTGAGTTTTTGAACTACCCCGACGGTTTCACCGCCACCCCTTCTAAGAAGGGGAATTTTTAACTATTTCGTAACTAACATGATAGCCTGAAAATTCTCCTCCTTTGGAGGAGTGAAAGACTGACGAGGTGGTTTAATTTTACCGTGAAATCACTTTTTGGATAGCCTCTTTATAAAAGAATAACTTATTTTATGAAGAATATTCTACATGAATTTACCTGTTTTAGATTCTATTTTAACAGTAATCCCCCTAATCGCTTCAATTTTTTCCAAATGTTCCATTATTTCTTCATGAATATTGTTGCCATACATTTCTTCATCAGCTTCTAATTTAATAACAATGAAAACACTATTATCTTCCTCTATAGAAATAGATGCCACATTATTATTATCAATAAGATTGACACCTTGTTTAGGATTGATAATATGTTTTAGAATCTTTTTGACAGCCTCTTCAGAAAGAACGAAAGCCTTCTGCTTTGATAATCCTTTTTCCTCTTTGTATTTTCTGATGGCTTCTTTAATTCCATTGATAGCTAAGACACTGCAATGCATTTTTACTGTAGGTAAGCCCCCAAGCTCTTTAGCGGCATCATTACTGCCCATTTTCATGATTTCATCAATATGCTTTCCCTTAACCATTTCTGTTGCAATAGAAGCTGTCGCAATATTGGAAGCACATCCATAGGACTTAAATTTAATATCTTCAACGATTAAAGTTTCATCATTAATTTTTAAAGTATAATGAACCATATCTCCACAGGCCGGACTTCCTTCTGTTGCTTCAGCATTGAAGTTTTCCAGCACTCCCAGGTTTTTAGGATTAGTAAAATGATCCATTGTTTTTTCTGTATATTTTAATGCCATAATTATTCCTTAATTTTTAGATTTTTTAGCTTTGTAAAAGGTAGTTGCATGTTCATTTTCAAGTTCAGAATGTTCACTTGGGATAAACGAGGACATCTCTCTTAATTTTTGAACTACCTCTTTAACATTTTTAATTGTATATTCAATTTCTTCTTCGGTGGTATATTTAGAAATCGTAAACCTAATTGAGCCATGGGCTTGTTCATGTTTAAGTCCAATAGCAGATAGAACAGAACTTGGTTCCAGCGATTTTGAAGAACAGGCAGAGCCACTGGAAACGCAGATTCCTCGTAGAGAAAGATGCATCAAAATTGCCTCTCCTTCAATATACTGAAAAGTAATATCCACATTATTGGCTAAGCGATATTTTTCGGTTTCATTCTTAGGTCCATTGTAGAAAATATGATCAATTTCACAAAGACCACTTGCTAATTTATTTCTAAGAGAGATTAGTTTCTTTCTGTTTTTCTCAAAATCTTGTTCTGATATTTCAACAGCTTTAGCAAACCCCATAATAGCCGGTAAATTTTCAGTTCCGGGTCTAAAATTCTTCTCTTGAGCTCCACCTTCCATTAAACGAGTTAGTTTAATTCCCTTTTTAATATAAGCCGCACCAACTCCTTTAGGTCCGTGATTTTTGTGAGCATTAATAGTTAAGAGGTCAATATTTTGCTCTACTACATCAATTTTTTCTTTACCCAAGGCTTGAGCTGCATCAGTATGGAATAAAACTTTATTTTTTCTGCATATCTCGCCAATTTCTTTGATTTTTTGAATAGTTCCAATTTCGTAATTGGCAAAAATAATACTAACAAGCACTGTTTTAGGGGTAATTTTCTCTTTTAATTCTTCAAGATCAATAAAACCTTCGCTATTAACTCCAAGTTCATCAATTTCCCAGCCTTTCTTTTTAAATCTATTCATAACTCCGGAAACCGAAGAATGCTCTATTGAAGACATAATGGCATGTTTTCCCTTGTCTTGATAAAAATTTAAAATTCCGCTGACAATAATATTGTTGGCTTCAGTTGCTCCTGAAGTAAAATATATTTCATTTGGATTAGCGTTAATACTTTTAGCAATGATACTGCGAGCAGATTCTAAATGCTCATCTGCTTCAATTCCTAAATAATGCAAAGAAAAAGGATTACCGTAGGAATTAAGATAAAATTCCTTCATATAATCAAATACTCTTTCATCTATTCTGGTTGTATCACCATTATCTAAATATACTTTCATAATTTTATGCCTTATTTTTTCTTTATATCCTTCCTATAATAGGAAATTTTTATTAAAAATTCAATAACAATCTACTACTTTATTTTAGTACTTAGAATGATAATTGTCATCTTTTCTAATTATTTTATTAAAACTCTTTTAAAAAGAGTTATTTCTAGTAATTTTAACCAAGATGCAGTCTCCCCAAAAGTCAGAAAGTCTCACAAAGTAATTGTAAAGCAAAAGTATTTGAGGGCATAATTTGGAGAGCTTAGCTGGTTATTTGGTCTAGCGAGTCTAAGCTTTTCCAATAATTTCTAGATTTAGAATTGTAAGCATCTAGATTTTTAAAGCTAGTCTTCTTCTTTATGAGTTCGCTCCATTAGCAATTTAATTGATTCTTTCGGAGATACATTTTCAAATAAGACATCGTAAATAGCTCTAGTAATGGGCATTGAAATCTTATTTTCTTCCGCTATTTTTTTTACAATTCGGGCGGTTTCAACACCCTCAGCCACCATAACCATACTCGCAATAATTTCTTCCAATTTTTCTCCTTGAGCAATTCGGTATCCTACCTGATAATTTCTAGATAAATTGGAATTAGCTGTTAAAATCATATCTCCAATGCCGCTAAGACCTGAAAAAGTTTCTCTTTTTCCTCCAAGATAAACTCCAAAACGATTCATTTCAGCAAGTCCTCTAGTTAAAAGAGCTGCTTTAGTATTGTTGCCAAGTCCCAAGCCATCACTAATTCCGGCTGCAATTGCGATAATATTTTTAATACTACCGCCAATTTCTACCCCAATCACATCACTACTAGAATAAATACGAAAATTTTCACTAGAAAATTGATCTCTAACAAAATTTGCTGTTTTTAAATTTTTGCCGGCGGCTACAATTGCTGTTGGAGTAGGATTAATTGATATTTCATTGGCAAAAGAAGGGCCTGCCATAATTACAAAATTATCATCTGTTATGCTAGGAAAGAAGTTGAGGAACATTTGCCTAATATCCATTCCTGTTTTTACTTCAATACCCTTGGAGACATTGATGAATATTTTTTTTGAAAAGTCATAGTTTTCAATTAACGAAAAATAAGATCTGATGAATTGGGTTGGAACAGCATTGATAATAATATCTTGCTCTAAAGCATCAAAAATATTATTAACAATTTTGATTTCTTCGGGAATGGTGAAACCTTTGAGTTTATTATCAATTTTTCTTGTTTTAACTAATTCAAGATAAGCTTCTTTATTAAATTCCCAAATGGTTATATCATGTTTTTTACTAAAAAGATAGGCTAAAGAAATTCCCCAGGCTCCAGCTCCTAAAATTCCTACTTTCATAGATTGATTTGCTCCTTTTTTTCTAGTCTTTTTTTCATTTTATTTATCCAGCTATAGGGAATGGGAAAATCGCCAAGGATAACTTTTCCGTTATTTAATCCTCCATGACAATCACTACCTCCGCTTGTTAAAATCTTTAAATCTTTGGCAAGTTGCTCAAAAAAATGTACTTCAGAAACATTACATGAAGAATGTTGAGCCTCTAATCCATCAAAGGAGTAGGATAGGATTTCTTTAATCATCTTAACATTTGAAATTAAAAAATTAGGATGAGCAAAGAAGGCTAAACCTTTGGCTTGATGAATAATATTAACCGCCTCCTTAGGATCAATAACGAATTTTTTTTCATTATATTTACTTCTGTTATGAAGAAAATTTTTAAAGGCTTCAGCGGTTGATTTAGCATATTTTTTTTCAACGAGAGCTTTGGCAATATGGGGTCTGCCAAGATAGCCTTTTTCAGAATATTTTAAGAGATCATCCATCGAAATATTAATCCCGTCTCTTCTCATATTAGCCAATATTTTTTCAGCTCTGGTAGTTCTTTTTTGGTTTATTTTATCTAAGTAATTTAGGAGATATTCTGATTTATGATCAAAAAAATACCCCAGTACATGAACTTCATAGTTCTTATAATAAGAAGTCAGCTCAATCCCTGTTATAAATTCAATTTGATATTCTTTACTGTAAAAGAAGGCTTCCTCAAAACTTCCAATTAGATCATGGTCTGTAATACTAATCGCTGCCAGATTTTTTTTCTTGGCATTTTGAAAAATTTCCTTTACGGTAAAGGCTCCGTCTGAATAGAGAGAGTGGATATGAAGGTCTGCAATTTTACTCATTTTCGATAAAATTTTCTTTAAATTTATGATAATTTTTAATAATAATATCTTTGTCTATTTTTTCAATAATTTGATCACTCTCCAATTTCTTTAAAACTCTAGATAAGGTTTCTCTAGAAGTTCCGCTTAAAGAGGCTAGATCTGTTTGAGGAGGAAGATCAGGAAGAATAACATTTCCTTCTTTTAAAATTCCAATTTGTTCAGCCAAAGAATTTAAAGTTAATAAAACTTTTTTTTGAGAATCATCAAGAGATAAACTTTTAATTGAAATATCCGAATAACGCAGCCTAATTGTAAATGTTTTTAAAAGATTAATAGCGAAATTTGGATAATTTCTAACAAAATACATAAAATCACGATCATTGATAGCTAAGAGTTGAGCATCGCTAATAGTCATAGCATTGGCAGATCTTTCAATATTATCAATAATGGACATTTCTCCAAAAAAATCTCCGGATTCGAGGATGGAAAGGATTACTTCATTACCATTCAGACCAATCTTGGTTATTTTAATTCTTCCGCTATAGATGATATAGAACATTTTTCCAATTTCGTTTTCTAGGATAACAAAAGATTTTTTCTTAAATGTTCTCAGAGAAGAGATTTTGGCAAATTCCTCTCTTTTGATGATATCCATTTGGAAGGTAGTGTGCAGAAAGAAGATGTCTCTCTGGTGGTAGGGAAACGGCTAACCAAGAATATTTATGTGGGCTATGATGTAAATATGTATAGTCAATTGGGAGAGTTCTGGGTGCGGTACGATTTGGGCAAGGGCTTTTCGGTGCAAAC
>PDWI01011532.1_pt1 | contig 10009 bp, 8 predicted proteins | sample 1430891 | NCBI WGS metagenome assembly PDWI01 (sample SAMN01162508, study PRJNA174530) | Oral metagenome, whole genome shotgun sequencing project. | biome: Marine environment; feature: Marine mammal; material: Swab sample of the gingival sulcus; isolation source: swab sample of gingival sulcus... | reverse complement strand
GGCAATCGGCATTAAAAAAATCGGAATCATTGACGACATAATATGTACGGAAAAACCCATACCAATCATCAATCCCATAGTAATAATGACAGTTGCCATTGCCAATATCATTGGTGCAGCCACCAAAGCAGGCGAGCGGAAAAAGAATAACATTAAAACAAAAATTAGGGCGGCGGCGGCGGGAGCTGAAATCGCCATTTGTATAAACATCTCTACACCAAACGTATCCTCAGCAACAGGTAAACCGGTGATATAGAACTCATCACCATTTTTATCCAGTGTATTGATAATTTTTTGTATTTCTTGATAAAGACGATAGCTTTGGTCTTTAGCAACGATAGGAATAAACAATCCAGCCGCTTGGTTATCACCCGATACTAAAGTATTTTGCAGCATCGGTAGTCGCGAAACCCAGTCATGGATTTGTGTCGCCTGTGCTCGGTTCTTTGGCGGCACCTCCATCATCCAATGGAAAGAAATGGCTTGATGACCATCTTTTTTGATTTGGGTAATATTATCACTGATTGGCAAGCTCATCACATCGTCAACAATCACCCCTTCCAAATTCATAATGGCATCGGATAATTTTTTTAGGTTACCCAGTGTTTTCGGATTATAAATACCTTCGGCATGTGTGGTATTGGTAACACCAACCACCAACATATCCGCCAACCCAAAGCGTTGTTTAACTTCATCGTGCAAAACGCGGGCGGGGTGACTGTGCGGCAACATATTTTCCGGATCAGTATCCACACTGATGCGAAACATTGTCAATAACGACAACAACGTCAGTAGCCCTGTGATTAAAAATATTTTTTTCGGATGATTAATGGAAAATTGTATTAGCTTATTTTTCATATCAGCAAAATTTAATTAATATTTTACTAATATAAGAAAGTTATTAATTATAGTCAATAAAAATTTGCCGAGACAACAAAAATGATGATTTTTCGCCAACTTTCATCAAATAACCATTTATCGGAATGACGGTACTGCGGTATAAGAAACATAGAAAATTTGTATATTTTCCGCTACAATGCAGGCTATGAAAAATAAAAAGACACAGGTATTACTGGTTAATTTAGGCTCGCCTGATGATACGTCTATCCCTGCTGTTCGCCGCTATTTAGCTGAATTTTTGTCTGATAAACGGGTGATTGATGTACCCCGTTGGAAATGGTGGCCGATTTTACATGGGATTATTTTGCGTTTTCGTCCTAAAAAAACGGCTGAGGCCTACAAAAGTATTTGGACTGATGAAGGCTCACCTTTAGTTGTCACCACACAAAGACAAACAAAAAAATTAAGTGATAGATTATCCGTTGATGGTATTAACGTCCACTATGCTATGCGCTACGGCAATCCGTCGATTAATGACGTCATCGATAAAATCATTGCTGAAGGCTGCGAACATTTATTGGTCTTCCCCCTCTACCCACAATATTCACGGGCAACAGTTGAAACCGTTCGTGATAAAGTTGAATGGGTTTTAGCAAAAAGAAATCATAATCTACAAGTCGACTATATTGAACACTATTACGAACGTAAAGACTATATTAATGCCCTAGCGGACAGTATTCGGGAGTTTCAGGCACAACACGAACACCCTGAAAAACTAATTTTTTCCTATCATGGTATGCCTGTCCGATTTATTGAGGATGGTGATGTTTACTACGAACACTGTAAAGAAACTACCAGAATGACGGTACAAAATTTAGGGCTATCGGAAGAGGATTATCTCATGACTTTCCAATCACGATTTGGACGTCAAGAGTGGATTAAACCGTATACTGATAATATCTTAAAAGCCTTGGCACAAAATGGCACCAAAATCGTTCATATCTTATCGCCTGCCTTTTCAGCAGATTGTTTAGAAACCCTAGAAGAATTAGAGGTAGAAAACCGTGGTTACTTCCAAAAAAACGGCGGGGAAATCTACCGCTACATCCCCGCACTCAATGACAACGAGCAACATATTGACGTCCTCGAATCTATTATCCGAGAGCGACTTAGCACCTGATGTTGCCACACTGAATAGACGAAAAATTCTTATTACCGGTTGCTCTAGCGGCATTGGCTATTACACTGCCAAACAATTACATCATGATGGGCATATTGTTGTCGCTGCATGCCGCAAAGCCAGCGATGTCGAACGCCTCATCAATGAAGGCTTACACAGCGTACAAATTGATTTAGATGATAGTGGCTCTATCGCCGAAGGTATTGCCAACACGCTAACCATCACTAATGGTGAACTGGATATCCTAATTAATAACGGGGCTTATGGACAACCCGGTGCCGTAGAAGATTTATCCCGAGCAACATTGGAAAAACAATTTTCCAGCAATGTTTTTGGTACACACGAGCTCACCATCAAATTAATCAAAACACTACTGGTATCAGAGAATCCTCGTATTATACAAATTAGCTCAGTTTTGGGACTCGTCACCCTGCGATATCGTGGTGCTTATGTTGCCTCAAAATTTGCTTTAGAGGGACTAACAGATACCTTGCGTTTGGAACTTGCCGACACAAAAATCAAGGTGAGCCTCATTGAACCGGGTCCAATTATTTCTCAGTTTCGTAAAAATGCCCAAGCCGCTTTTTTACAACACGTTGACATTAAACGTTCACGGCATATTGATCGGTACAAACGTGCAATGAAGCGATTTGATAGTGACGAAGCTCAACCCTTTACACTCCCAGAAGCAGCAGTTTATAAAAAAATCGTCAAAATAATAACTGCTAAAAACCCCAAGCCGCGTTACTACGTGACTAAACCAACTTATTTCTTTGGACTCTTGCGAAGATTACTTTCTACGCGTAGTTTGGACAAAATCCTATTGAAAATTTCTGACGGCGAAGATAAAAAGTTTGATAACAATAAATAACAAACTTATACTACATCACGTTGAGAAAATTAATATTTGATTATTCACAAAACCGTCTTAAATAACCAAAACAACAATGACAAATACAAAAATCAAACCACAATTCACATTAAAGGAAAGTCTCTCAGAAAAAAGTTTTTGGATTATGCTCTTTTTAGGTTTTTCCGCAGGATTACCGATTTTATTAGTCTTTGGCACATTAGGGGTTTGGTTAAACGAAGCGGGCATCGACAAATCAACCATTACCTATTTTAGTTGGGCGGGTTTAGGCTATGGCTTTAAGTTTGTCTGGGCACCACTAATCGACCACTCTCGCCTACCTTTTCTGACTAAATTATTTGGTAAACGCCGTGCCTGGCTGCTTTTCTGCCAAGTATTGTTATTGCTTATTATGGCTGGCATGGCAATGACTGACCCTATTGGCGGTGAATATGGACTAACGATTATGGCATTACTTGCCGTTGCCCTAGGCTTTACGTCTGCTAGCCAAGACATTGTTATTGATGCTTATCGTATTGAAAAAACACCCGAACACCTAATGGGGTTATCTGCCTCATCTTATATTTTTGGCTACCGCGCGGCCATGATTGTCGCTAGTACTTTTGCCCTAATTATCTCTGAAAAAATGGGCTCAATTTTAGGTCATTACGACTACAGTGCGTGGCAAAAAACTTACTTCATTATGGCAGCTTTTATGCTCGTCGGTGTCGTTACGACTTTAGTCATTGCTGAACCTGAAAAGGAAAAAGAAGCTATGGACAGTCACGGCTCTAAGCAATTACTATTGCTATTTATTGCTATGATTATTCCTTTTATTCTGATTTATAGTTATTGGCAACCGGTAATAATTTACTTATTTAACTTGCCTGAAAAATTGTCTCAGTTTAGTCCGCTGGGGCAATTTACATTTGCGGCAACTCGCATGTTAATCGCAATTGCCAGTAGCTTTTTGGTCGCAAAACTTCTCGTCAAAACAGAATTGATTGAAACCAGAGTCGCCCTAGCCTCTTATTGGTTACCCATTAAAGAATTTATCCAACGTTACCCTACAAAACTAGTCATCATGATTTTACTACTGATTGGTTTTTATCGTATTTCCGATATGGTACTGGGTGTTATTGCCAACGTTTTTTACCAAGATATGGGCTTTAGCAAAGAACAAATTGGTTATATTTCTAAATTTTTTGGTCTAGCAATGACGATTTTTGGTAGTTTCTTGGGCGGGTTTATGATTGCTCGCCTGGGTACAATGAGCATGATGATGCTAGGGGCTATCTTGGCAGCTGCAACAAATTTACTATTTATTTTACTGGCAGCAACAGGAAAAACAACTTTTATGTTATTTATTGTTATCTGTGCTGATAATTTAGCAGCGGGAATTGCCAATATCGCCTTTGTGACATTTTTATCTCGACTAAGTAATATTCAGTTTACCGCCATGCAATATGCAATTTTCAGCTCGTTAATGGCTTTACTACCACGACTCATTGGTGGCTATTCAGGCTCAATTGTCGAAGCCAGTAACTACCCAATATTCTTCCTTATCACAACAATTATGGGTTTGCCTGTTATTTTATTGGTCTGGTTGGTCAGTAAACGATTGACCCTAGACAAAGATAAGGCATAATATAGAAAACTCTGAAAAATATTATTAAAACTTAAATATAACTATGAATATTATTAAGCAATTTGAATTAGAATTACCCATCTTTCAGGCACCTTTAGAAGGTTATTCCAATCAAGCAAAATTGGTTGCCGAAACGAGTAATAATGGTGCATTGGGAATTTATAGTGCCAATTATCAAACATTAGATGAGATAGAAAATAATCTCAATCTCATCAAAAAGATGACAAATAAAAGTTTTGCCGTACTCTTTGACGTTCGCGGTGGCAACGATGATTTAGACCTAGCAGACCGTTCAGGGGCAAATAATTACCTCAAATCTGCCTACCAAGATTTACAAATTAGTGCAAGTGATGAAATTACCCTACCCTCAAAAACAGCGATTATTGAAAAGTTGTTAGTGACAAAACCTGCTGCTGTTATTTTTCAAAACGGATTACCCGATGACGAAACTATCGAGAAGTTTAAAACGGCTAATATCACTACCATGGCGATTGCTAGTAATGCACTAGAAATTGTCGTTGCCGATAAGTACGTAGATGTTATTATTTTACAAGGTCTAGAGTCGGCAGGGATTCACTCTCAATTTGACAACACCCTAAACACAAAACACTATCCTATTGGTACACTATTGCACCATGGCTTGAATATCAGTGAAAAACCATTAATTGCCTGGGGAGATTACCAATATCCGGAAAATATTGTCGGTGCATTGATTAATGGTGCTTCATCAGTAATTATTGACACGCCGTTTTGGACAACACAAGAATCCCCTGTACCCGATTGTTACCGTGAGGCTCTAGCAGAACACAATGAAATGCTAATCACGGACACAACCGTCTGGACGGGTTATCACAGCATTTGCCTGCAAAATAAACTAACAAAACTGGCAAATAAGTGGAATGAGGTTATGTCGCCACAAAAGCAACAACGTATTATGCTACCTATTATTCGTGCAGCAGTTGAACGAAATAATGCCGATTACTTGCCACTATGGGCAGGATACTTTGCTATAAGAACGGAGAAGTCTGTCGCAGAACTTTGTGAAAAATATCAGAAAAACTTAGATGACATAATGAATTAGTGGCTGCTCTCCCAGACATCACCATGATAGCGTGATGGTCATTTAAGCATATTTTTGTTAAGTGTACCGTCATTCTCATTTAATTGATTGATCAATGTATTAATATGTCCAATTCTATCCATTATGCCGATATTTCTATTGAAAATGGTGTTCCCTGTTCAACACAATTTGATGATATTTACTTCTCACCGCAAGATGGTATGGGAGAAAGCCATTATAACTTTATTGAAGGCAACCAGCTTCCCGAACGATTTAGCAATTTATCACAACCAGTCTTCACAATTGCTGAAACAGGCTTTGGCACAGGACTAAACTTTTTCCTCACTGCCAAGCTTTGGCAAAAAACTGTTCAAAATAATCAATTATTACACTATGTTTCTGTTGAGAAATATCCTATCCAAAAAAAATTCCTCGAAGAAATTTATCAAAAAAATAACTGGCAGAGTGATTTAACAGATACCTTTCTACAACAATATGCAAATTGTACAGCAGGACACAATCAAATAAAAATTGGGAACAATATTCAGCTATCCTTACTCATTGGAGAAGCCATTGAGCAATTCCAACAACTAGATTTTTCTGCCGATGCTTGGTTTTTAGATGGTTTTGCCCCCAATAAAAATCCTGATATGTGGTCACCAGAGCTATTCCATCTCATTGCACAAAAAACCAACAATCAAGGTAGTTTTGCGACATTTACTGCCGCCTCTATGGTAAGAAAAAACCTACAAGCCGCAGGCTTTACCGTCGACAAAGGCAAGGGTTTTGGACGAAAACGTGAGCGATTATTGGGTTATTATTCAGGAAAAAATATTTAGCGTAACTGACTAGATTTTTGTTCTAGATTCGAAAGCGTGCCCCAGTGTATGGCTATCGATGTACTCTAACTCACCACCCATTGGCACACCAAAAGCGATACGTGAAGTTGCTACTTGATATTTTTTAGCCAATTCAGAAATATAATAGGCTGTAGCGTCACCTTCAACTGTAATATTGGTTGCTAGAATTAGCTCCTCAACATCGCCATGTTGCAATCTCGCTTCTAACTTATCTAAGCCAATTTCATTTGGCCCAATCCCATCTAAGGGCGACAAACGCCCCATTAAAACAAAATATTTACCTTTAAAATGTGTTGACTGTTCGATGGCTAAAACATCCATCGGACCTTCGACAATACAAATCAGTTGATTTGAGCGAGCCTTATCAGAACAAATACGACATAAATCATCTTCGCTTAAGTTACGACAATCTTTACAATGCCCAACGGAACCAATTGCCGATAGTAGTGATTCGGCAATTTCCGCTCCTGCACTGCGATCTTGCTGCAAAATATGAATGGCCAATCGCTGTGCGGTTTTATTACCAATAGACGGTAACCTCGCTAACGATTGGATTAAGCGTTCAACCTTTTCTGAAAACATGCTATTTGATTATACAGAATGACGGTACTAAAACGGCATTTTCATACCAGGGGGCAATTGCATGCCATTGGTAATTTTCCCCATGTGCTCAGCAGCTTTTTCTTCTGCCTTTCGCAAAGTATCATTAAGGGCAGCAGCCACTAAATCCTCTAACATATCCCTATCTTCTTCTAATAAAGAATCATCAATACTGACACGTTTAATGACATTTTTACAAGTTGCCGTGATTTTTACCAAACCACCAGCCGCCTCGCCAGACACTTCTATCGTTTCCAATTCTTTTTGTGCCTTTTCCATATTTTCTTGCATTTTTTGTACTTGTTTGAGCATACCGCCCATATTTCCACCAAACATATTTATCATTTCTCCTAAGTTCGTTTTATGGTTTTTTCAATAATTTTGGCATCAAGTGCCTGTGTTACTGCTTTTACTGCAGAAAGTGATTCAAATTGTTTCAACAAATCCGCCTGAGACTGAGCCTCTCGTTGGGCAATTAAGTCTGAAGGCGTCTGAGTGTGCAAATCAATCAGCTGTGTTTCTAAATTAACCACAATCCCAAAATAATCTGTCAACACCTGCTTTAGCTCACAGAGGGTTTCTTCAGTCATCATTACCTCATGCTTAGGTGACAACGAAAATAAAGCACTAATACTATCTTGCTGTGGTGTTAAGTCTAGTAATCCCAAACTAACAAAGTGCTTTGTATAATCACTCAGTGAGAGTTTTTCCACGTCCTCAAACCAGTCAAACTCGCTAACTTTCTTTCGCCAAGAATGACTTTCCGTACCGTCATTCTGCTTAGTCGATAGCGACTCAGGTGAGTTTACACCATCTTCAACTTCACCCTCAACGACATCGGTAGATTGAGTGATGTTATCATTGACCTCGTCTTTAAGTTCCCAAGGTGGAATACTTTTATTTGATGAAGATTGTTCAGCAGCTTGAGGTCTTGGAGGCTTAGCTTCCGGCGGTTTAATATTTCTTGCCGTTTGCATTATCGACTGTAGCTCTTGCATACTGGGTGCAGGTTCGTTATTCACTTCCTCACTCAAATGCCATTGGCTTTCTGCAGTAGATATTTCTTCTATTTGCTTAGATTGCTGGTTGCCTAGTTTTTGTTCAGGTAATTTCTCTTCTGTTTCCTCAGATGTTTTTTCTTCGGATATTTTTTCTGAACCAACTGATTCACCGTTAAAACGGGCTTCAGCTTCTAATAAATCTTGGCTTTCCGGTATAGGCTCAGCCTGTACTTTATGACCTATTTCCGTCGTCTTTTGTGACGTTGTTATTTTTTCTGTAGGCTGTTCAATTGTTTTTTTTTGAGATTGTGGGGTTTGAACCGTATCTTCAACCTCATTAATAGTGTCATCACTTACTTCACCGCTCGTTAATAGTGTACGGTGACGAACCACCCAATCATCGGGGATAAACGCCAGCATACGCAATAATGCCATCTCTACCGCCTCTCTTGGGTCACCCGACAAGCTGAGATTTGGCAAAGCTTTTTCAGCAATATCATACCAAAGGTGCAATAACGGCTTGGGAATATCACTAACGGTCGATAGTAGTGCAGGACTTAACTGCTCAACAATACCTTCTTTCGCCCATGCCATACGTTGTAAGCGTTTCATTATCTCAATTAAGAAAGCTCGTGCATCAACCTCATAATTATCCAAACGGTACAAAGCTACGCTTAGCTGATTGGGATTATTGGTTGCAATGGCAAATAAAATCACCTCAATATCAGCAGGCTGAATCGTCCCTAAAATTTCTGTTACCGCCGCAATGGTTAGCTCACCCTGACCATAGGCTATCGCTTGATCCGTCATTGACAGCGTATCGCGCATTGAACCATCCCCTGCTTTGGCAAGGAGCGATAAGGCCTCTTTTTCATAATGAATAGATTCAGCTTGACAAATATTTGCCAAATGTTGGCAAATTTGAACTGTTGTTAGTGATTTTAAGTTAAATTGCAAACAACGAGATAAAATCGTAACAGGCAATTTTTCTGGATCTGTCGTTGCCAAAATAAACTTCACGTGTTCGGGCGGTTCTTCTAAAGTTTTTAATAAAGCATTAAAACTGCTCTTAGAAAACATGTGCACTTCGTCAATTAGGTAAACTTTAAAGCGACCTTTTGTCGGCAAATAGGAAACGCTCTCAATGAGTTCACGAGTTTCTTCAACCCCTGTTCGAGAAGCCGCATCGACTTCAATTAAATCAACAAACTTACCCGCCTTAATCTCTTGGCAGCTTTCACACTCTCCACAAGGATTAGCACTGACACCGTTAACTTCACAATTCAGTGATTTGGCAAAAATACGAGCAATTGAGGTCTTACCCACCCCCCGAGTTCCCGTAAATAAATACGCATGATGTACTTGATTTTGGGACAAGGCAAAGGTCAACGCCTTCTTAACGTGCGTTTGCCCAACTAAATCTGAAAACGTTTGAGGTCGCCACTTTCTGGCCAATACATGGTAAGTCATCGGATTATTATACAGGGATTATGAAGGATAACGAAACCCAATCACGGATTTTTCAGAAGTTACTATAGAAAAAACAAAGAGGCTACACCAGCGAGCCCCAGCAAGCCTTCGGTGCATACATCCACTGCTGCCGCTGCTCCCTTCCGGGCCTGACGGGATTCACAATTTCGTATCACGAAGAACCAGTGTAGCCAGCAGGCATTATACTGTAATTACCCATATGTACGCAATGAAAAATCTAACCTTACTTGTCTAACAACGTTCCTGAGTGGTCAGTAATTTTGGTTTTCGTCATTAGCGAACTCATAAAATTATTTAACGCCGTCTGACCCAATTGTGGCACTAAAATTCGCTTCAATTGTTGCTGCTCTCTTTCACCGAGTTGCTCACCCTGGCGCACAGCTGTTGTCGTATAAACATAATGCTGCCCCGTAGGAGAAACGACTTCTCGGGCGTTATCCTTGCCCAAACGAGGAGATTGGTTGGCAATCATCATTGCC
>PDWI01013414.1_pt1 | contig 10010 bp, 7 predicted proteins | sample 1430891 | NCBI WGS metagenome assembly PDWI01 (sample SAMN01162508, study PRJNA174530) | Oral metagenome, whole genome shotgun sequencing project. | biome: Marine environment; feature: Marine mammal; material: Swab sample of the gingival sulcus; isolation source: swab sample of gingival sulcus... | reverse complement strand
GCCATAAATCCGGCATGTCCCAAAGAGAACAAACCCGTAAATCCATATATGAGATTTAAACTTAATGCCAGAGTGATATAGATACCACTGAGATTCAAGATTCTCATCTGATATGAGTCTAAAACAAAGTTGCTAATTATTAGTAAAGTTGCTAACAATAGAATAGAAGAAACTGTGAGAATCTTCTTTTTTTTCATAAGTGTTTCCATGATTAAACCTTTTCTGTCATGCTTTCTCCCATGAGTCCCGAAGGCTTAACAAGGAGAATTATTATGAGTAAAATAAATGCAAAGGCATCTCTATAACCTGTGAGGGAGGGCATAAATGCAACAGCCATAATCTCCGTCATTCCTATAATGAATCCACCCAAAACAGCACCGGTAATATTTCCGATTCCCCCCACAACTGCTGCAATGAAGCATTTTAAACCGGGGATAAGCCCCATGAGGGGATACAGCTGGGGATATTTCATGCCCCACATAATGCCTCCGACCGCTGCCAGAAGGGAGCCCAAGCCAAAGGTATATGATATTATTTTATCAACATCAATGGCCATTAACCTTGCCGCTTCATGGTCTTTGGAAAGAGCACGCATTGCCATTCCGGTTTTTGTATAATTAACGAGATACATAAGTCCGGCGAGAAAAATGAAGGTGATAACGGGAATATAAAAGTTTACGCTCACAATGGAAATGGAGCCCAAGTGAACAACCTTACCAAATATTTCGGGAATGGGAAAAGCCTTTTGAATACCCCCGAAAACAACAACACCAAGATTTTCCAGTAAAAAAGAAACACCTATGGCAGAAATTAGCACCGAAACCTTGGGTGAATCCCGAAGGGGTTTATAGGCAACCCTCTCAATTGCCATTCCAAAGACGGCGGTCAGTCCAATAGCCACTGCAAATCCGACCCACCAGGGCATAAAAAATGTTGTTACCGCATAGAATGCAAAATATGCCCCCAGCATAAAAATGTCACCATGGGCAAAGTTAATAAGGCGAAGTATGCCATAAACCATTGTATAACCTATGGCGATTAGTGCATATAAACTGCCAACAGATACTGCATTGGACAGATGCTGAAGAAAAATTTCGAAACTCATTTAAAACTCCAGTGAAATGAAATTAAACGGAAAATGTTATCAAACTCTATATAAAATTAGACCCACCGGTATGCCTATATGTCAAGAATATTATTCTTTAGTAATCGCAAGACCTTAGTCTAATAAAATTTACAGTTTATACAAGAAAAGGGTACAACAGGTGTACCCTTTTCAAAAAATGCTTAACCGCATCACCATTTTTGTCAAGAGTAATCATACCGGCAGCACCCTCAAAATTTTTAGTTTTAGCAATTTCGTCTCTGATCTTCTCAGGATCAAGAGAACCGGCCTTTTCGATTGCAGCTCGGGCGACCATGTAGGCATCAAATCCAAGAGCAACAACAGCTGCCGGCTCTTTTTTATACTTCGCTCTATAGGCCTTCAGGAATTTTTTAGACATTTCAGTAATGGGGACTTCAGATGTAAAAAAAGTAGAAAGAGTTGCTCCTTCCACAGCCTTTTTACCAACGGTAAGAAAAGGACCTGTTTCCCATGTATCTCCACCGAGGAATGGAATTTTAATTCCCTGGTCTCTTGCCTGCTTAATGATAAGAGCAGACTCTGTGTAGTTACCGGGTGCAAAAATTACATCGGGCTTAAGCTGAGCAATGCTTGTAACCTGAGCAGTGAAGTCATTGTCACCTGTATTGTAGTTATAGGGTTTAGCAAGAATGGCATTGGGGTTCTTTGTCAGCTTCTTAAATGAATCTGTAAAGAATTTAGCAAGACCAACTGAGTAGTCATTGGATATTTCCTGAATAATACAGGCAGTTTTTGCTCCAAGCTTTTCAACGGCATACTGAGCCATGACCTTTCCCTGGAAGGGATCAATAAAGCATACACGGAAATACCAGTCATTCCCCTTGGTAACCAGAGGGTTAGTAGCGGAACAAGCTATTGCAGGAACCTTACCCTTTACGATTGGTCCAGCTGCCATGGAGAAAGAACTTCCCCAGCTTCCAACAAGAACACTCACCTTTTCCTTGTTAACAAGTCTTTCAGCTGCATTTGCCGCTTCAACCTTGTCGCTCTTGTTGTCAACCAAAACCAGTTCAATTTTTTTACCAAGAACTGTGGGGAACATTTTGTTTGCAAGTTTAATACCTTCGACCTCAAGCTCTCCTCCATTGGCATTTGGTCCTGTCATGGGCTCAAAAACACCAATTTTGATAACATCCACCTTGTCAAGCTGAGCGGCTTCTTTTTTACAGCCGGAAAGCATCACAGCAAAAACAAGAACAGCTGTGACCATAAGAGTTAATCTCTTCATGTGAAACTCCTTTTTTTTGTGTTTAATACTGTTTTAAAAACCAGATTAAGGAAAAATAAAAAAACATGGGATGAAAGTCAAATGAAATTTAAGGCTAAACCAAAATATAGAGAAATATTTACATATCTTGACCATATTTTCATAATAAATGGCAAAAATTGACATAAAACAATATAAAAAAGAGGTTTTTATTTTTTTTTGTTGCCGATGCCCTAATAAATGCTCATTATATAGTAAGTACCACAGTTAAAGATAAAGGAGAAATGAATGGGAAAACATATATTGCCGGAACTGCCCTATGACTACAAGGCTCTGGAACCGCACATTGACGCCCGTACCATGGAGATTCACCATACAAAACACCATCAAGGTTATATTGACAAATTAAACGGAGCTCTTGAAAAGCACCCCGAACTCTTCGATTTAACAATTGAGGATTTAATATCAGATTTGGCGAGAATACCGGAAGATATCAGAGTTGCCGTACAGAATAATGGAGGGGGGCATGCCAACCATTCATTGTTCTGGAAAGTTCTTGGAGGAGAAATGGAGCAAGCTCCCCGGGGAGACTTGGCAGCAGAAATAGAAAAGACCTTTAGCAGCTTTGACGACTTCAAAACTACCTTTGCAGATGCAGCAGCAACCCGCTTTGGCTCAGGTTGGGCATGGCTCGCAATGGACAAGTCGGGCAAGCTTGTGGTTAAGTCCACGGCAAATCAAGATAGCCCCCTCATGGAAGGGATGATGCCTGTTTTAGGGCTGGATGTTTGGGAACATGCCTATTATCTGAACTATCAGAACAGACGTCCCGACTACATAAATGCTTTTTGGAATGTTATAAACTGGAAGGAAGTGGAGAAGAACTTCACTGAAGCAAAGTCAAAGCTTTAGAGTAGTCAACCTGTCGGTTTTTCCTAAGGAGAATCTCTAAAAGGGAAAACCGACAAAAAATATTACACTTTCTCAAAATTGCAAAAAGAAAAAATCTGATTCATAACAATCAATTTGTCATCGCTTATAAAAGCTTCTCAAATTTTTCAAAGCTTCCCTGTTTTTGGCGCTGAGACCGATTTTTTCCAATTTTTCAGCCATTGCCACAGCCCTGTGGTATTTATTCATTTCAAATAGAATTCTCACAGACTCAATACCTGCCATGACAGAAAAATAACCCGGTTTTTTACTAAAATTCAAAGCTGAAAAGAAACGAAGGGCCTTTTTATAGTTTTTATAAAAAAGCAGACTTATCATTCCCAGATTATAGTTCACCTCTTCAAAATATTTTCCCTTTTTAAAAGCTAACTTATAAAAATTATAATAGGACTTCCCAAAATTCTTATTTTTTAAATAGAATTTTCCCCGATAAAAATTAACGGCATCCCTGTCATATCTGTAAAAACTTCGAGAATAATATCGAAAATCAGAGGCACTATTAATTTTGAGACTATGGGCCACATTGAGTCCAAGAATCTCTTTAAAGAACCCGCTCTTATTAAGCTCGGAAATTTTTTTTCGAGTCATTTTTGATGCAACGGCACCATCACCGATTTTAAAGTAGTATAAAATTCGAAGAGCTAATACTTCTGAAGACAGGGCGGAACTATTAACTGAGTTTAAAATTTTTAAAACATCCTGAGTTTTTCCCTGACGAATTAAGAGATTGGCGACCTTGACTCGCATTTCGTCATATATTCTTCCCGATTCCGGTTTACGAAGCTCAGCTAAAAGGAGTTGAATTGCCCTTTCGTAATTTCCCTTTAATTCAAAAAAATCAGAAAGTAAAATATTCGCCCTTACAGCAACTTCCTTCTTTTTGATTTTCTTAGAGATAATCACCGCCCTGTCTATATTACCAAGCTTAATGAGGGACTGGAGAAATATGAGAAAATCCGAATCGCTCAAATCAGATACAACCCTGTACTTTAAAAGGGAATAGACCCTGGCATATTCTCCTAAACGATATAAAGAACGCACTCTCAGGAGTGGAATTTCCTGCCACTGAGATTCGCTCATGGGAGGAATATTCCCCCTTTCGATTAAGGCAACAACCTTTCCATACTTTTCCAATTTGTAGTAAGACATGACAAGGCTGAAAAATGCAAGCCCTCTATCTTTCTTTGCATCGCTATTTAGATATTTCTCAAAAAACTGAATGGCATCTCCATAGCGTTTACTTTCAAAGCTCATCTTTCCCTTAAAAAGATAAATTCTCATTACCCAATGGGTTCGAGGAAAATCTCTAAGTATTTTTTTAAAAAAATACTCCGCAAGAGAAGGATCATGGGGATAAATGGCCATGGCATATTCCACCAAAGATTTATCTACGCCCTTGGTTTTACGAAAACTTTTATATAAAGTCATGGCATACTTTCGGGCTTGTTTCCATTTTTTCAAATCCGTATTGATTTTTAGGAGCAGGGAAAGAGCCTCCACGCGAAAGGCAATTTTCTTAGCTCTTAAATACTTTTCCAGGAGCACTTTTGCTCCATAGAGATTTTTTTGTTTGTACCTCACAAGGGCCAGGTAATAGTTTGAATCGTCAAGAAACTTGGAAAAGGGCATCTCCTGTTTAATCTTGTCAAAATAAAAAGAGGCCTTTTCAAAATTCTTCCTTTCTATAAATATCAAAGCTCTCAGAAAATAAATTTCATCGAGATTATCATCAAAGGGATAATTTTCGAGGTAGAAATCAAGAATCTTCTCACTTTCTTCAAGCCTGCCACTTTTCCCATGTGCTCGTGCAAGGAGTATGAGAACTCGTTTTTTCTTGCGCTTGTCATCAATATCACGAAATTCTTTCAGATAGACCTCAACCTTACCGGGGTCACTGTCTATCAAGAGCTCAGAAAGAATCAATGCAGACTCATAGCGAAGCTCATTGTCTCCTGCCCCTCTCCAAACTCTATCGAAAAGAGCAATCCCTGCAGACTTATTCCCTAACTTAACTTGAATTTTACCAAGCAAAAAGAGTCCATTGAGATATAGAGGAGACTGAGATGCTATTGATGAAAAGATATCCAGATCCTGCCCGGCCTTTTTGTATTTTTTTAAATCCGCGTAGGCAAGAGCCCGGTAATAGTATAGATCATAAAAAGGCTTAACACCTGCATACTTATCGGTAACGGTATTGAAAAGGATAACTGCCTGCTTATTCTTTCCCTGGCTTTGGTAAATTCGCCCCAAGAGAATACGCAATTTCATCCTTATTTTTTCACCTACATGGGAATATATAAGAGGACTTATTCTGGAAATGGCCTTATCCAAGTTCCCGCTTTCGAAAAGGGAAAGACCGATGAGATATATGATCTCCGCATTATGCTCCCGGTCATTGCTCTCTTTAATGGATTTGTTAAACTCAATGACCGATTCGGCATAGCGCTTTTCCCGAAAATACATGAGCCCGATTTTTTTGTACGCCCTTGACCTCAGGATCTTATCCTTGCTTTTAGAGACAAATCGCTTCAACTCTTCAATGGACTTTAGGTTTTCACCGGTTTTATAATATGCGTCACCAAGCCAGTATCTTGACTCAACTCTCAATATCTCGCTTCGGCAATGTGTAAGGAAAGAATTAAACTCAAAAACAGCTGCACGATATTTTTTCTGTTCAAATACCGACCTTGCCAAATAGAACCAAGCCCTATCCATGTAAGAGTCATTTCTTTCCACAATTTTTCGAAAAATAAGCTCAGCAGAAGAATATGACCCTGAGTTAAAGGTTTCAGTGCCGATGACGAAAAGATCTTTTGAAGTTCTATTCCCCAGGGCAGAAATTGCAATTAACAAAAATAATATGGTAAAAAAGCGTTTCATTATTAAGTTCTCGAATCTATTATTTTTTTTCTGAGAATATTTAAGAGCCCCGTTACCGTTCCCTCTCTTATTTGGAAACGATCACCGGAAAGATCAAAGCGGTAGACTTCATCACTATCTCCCATTGAAATACAGGCATAGACTGTTCCCACAGGTTTTTCCTCTGTTCCACCACCGGGTCCGGCTATTCCCGTAGTTGACAGGGCAATGTCACAGCCAAGAACCCTGCGGGCATTACACGCCATGTTCATGGCCACTTCAGAGCTCACGGCACCCTGCTCCTCCAGAACATGGGGCTCAAGACCGAGCACACCGATTTTTACATCATTGTCATATGCCACAACAGTACCTCTATAGACAGCGGAAGAACCGGCTATGTCGGTTAAACGCTTACCAATGAGACCTCCCGTACATGACTCAGCAGTTCCAATGGTAAGGGAACTCTCTTTCAGGAGTACTATGAGCTCCTCCTCGGGGGAGCTTACCCCGTCTCGAAGAAGTTCCCGGGCAAAGAGCTCCCTCGCAACTCTATCCAGTTCATCTCTTTCTTTAAAATCTCCACCCTTACTTAAAAAAGAAATTACGCTGTGGCTTAACTTGGCACTCACTCCCCAAAAAATATTTTCCGAAAGCTCAATGCCATTCAAACGCTTGTTTATTTCAGATTCAACAATACCGGTTACTGTATATGAAAGCTTAAAATCCTCCCGCATCCCCAGATTCTCTCGGATATATGGCAGAAAGGATTCCTCAAACATGGTTTTCATTTCCCAGGGTACTCCGGGGAAAGAGGCAATATATTTGTCCCCCAAGGGGAGTAGAAAACCCGGAGAAATTCCGGCGGAATTCAAAAAGACATGAGCCCCATGGGGGACAGAAACCATTTTATTATCTGTATCATAGCTTCCTCTTCCCGTCTTATCAAAGCGTTTCTCCATTTTCTTTCTGGAAGGTTCGTGGACAACCTCCTCCAAATTAAAAATATCACAAATTGCAGAGACAGTATTGTCATCACCCGTTGGCCCGAGCCCCCCCGTTATGATGACCACATCGGCCATTTCAATGGCAGACTTAATGGATACGCGAAGCTCATGAAAATCATCTCCCAGGGTAATATGCCGCACAACAGTAAAGTTTGTTCCCCATAGGGCATTGCTAATAGAGGAGGAATTGGTATCAAGGGTCGTACCATTGAGAATCTCCTGCCCTGTTGCCAAAACTATAACCTTATAAATCATCACATTGACTCCGGAGATGTAACACCAATGAGTTTTAAGCCATTTCGCATCACAGTTCGAACTCCATCTGCAAGACAGAGCAATGAATTGGCTCTTGAATCGTCTTCGGTCAAAATTCTATGTTCGGTATAAAACCTGTGGAAGAGCTGTGCCAATTTCATTAGAAATGTGGCTACCCTATGGGGTTCAAAGTTTTCACCGGCATCACTCACCTCTTCGGGGTATTTCATGAGCATTTTAAGGAGGTTTCTGCACTCTTCGTTATTGTAGTATTTAAGGTCATATTTACCTCTTACATATTCAAAACCCCGCCTATGGCTCTCCTTAAAAATGGAACAAATTCTGGCATGGGCATATTGCAGATAAAATACCGGATTTTCCGAACTGTTTCTTTTAGCAAGCTCAATGTCAAAGTCCAGATGGCTATCCATTGAGCGCATTATGAAAAAATACCGTGCAGCATCAACTCCAACCTCGTCAATTAGCTCCCGCATGGTGGAAAAACGCCCCAACCTTTTGGACATCTTAACCGCCTCTCCGTCCATAATGAGATTAACCTGCTGTGCGATGAGAATTTTCAGAGTTCCCTCAATACCTGAAATTGCCTGAACTGCTCCCTGAAGCCGGGCGATGTATCCATGATGATCGGGCCCCAGAATATCCAAAAGTCTGTCACTTCCTCTTTTTAACTTATCATAGTGATATGCAATATCTGCCAGCAAATAGGTGGGGCGACCATCGTCCCTGACCACCACCCTATCCTTGTCATCGCCAAAATCGGTTGAACGAAAGACCTTTTTGCCATCCTCCTCGTATATATAACCTGATTTTTCCAAAGCGTCCATTACATTGAGAACATCGCCCCTGTTGTGGAGGTCCTTTTCGTGAAACCAGGTATTGAAGTTCACCTGAAAATCTTCCAAATCCCGCTGATGACCTGACACATTATATTCAATGGCCAAGCGAGAAATAAGAGCCAATCTTTCATCTTCGCCTGAACATTTTCCCAAAGCTTCTCCATGTTCCTGAACAATCCAGGCTGCAATATCCTTCACATATTCGCCTTGATAGCCATCTTCGGGGAACTCAACACTTTGCCCCTCCAACTCAAGAATCCTTGCATTTACAGACTCTCCCAAAAGTCGAACCTGGTTTCCATAGTCATTGATATAAAATTCCCGTTCAACACTGTGACCATTGGCCTCGAGAAGATTGGCAATGCTATCTCCCAGAGCTGCAGCCCTTGCAGAAACAACATTCATGGGCCCCGTGGGGTTGGCAGATACAAATTCCAGGTTATATGAAATTGGATTCTCCCCGGAACTCCTGCCAAAGTCATCCCCCTCATTAAGAACAGTGCCCACCATATCTGCCAGCGATTGGTCTGATATATAAATATTTACAAATCCCGGTTTCACCACCTCCACTCTCCCCACGAAGTCAGACTTTTCAATGTACTCCTTGAGAATATCGCCTGTTTCCAGGGGCGACTTTTTGATTATTCGGGCAGACTCCAGGGCAATGGGCGTGGAATAATCACCGAATTTCGCATCACGGGGGTATTCTATCTTTATATCAGGATAATCTCCTCCCGGTAGTTTCCCGTCATTTATGGCCTGCTCAAGAGCATTGCTAACCACATCATGTAGTTGTTGTTTAACTGTATATTTCAAAATAAACCTCTGCAGGGATAAAATAAAAAGCTCCAATGAAATAAAGTCATTTCACTTACTTCCTATTTGTCAATAAAATTTAGATTTGAATTACCATTGATTTAAAAGAGGGTATCTACTTTTTTGGGTCACCCATAACAAGGGGAATTATGGGCATATCCCTTTTCCCGGCTTCGCCGGAAAAAGCGTCGGGCTCTCGCCTTGTATGCCCAGGGCATGATATGCCCATGGCATATCGGCTCCATCCCTTATGCGGTAAAACAGCAAGTTCACCTGAACACCAGACTCCATTTCAAAGGATTTAAAATTTTGGGGTTTACTGAAGTCTCGCTTGAATTTTTTTGATTTCTGATATGTCAAGGTCCGTATATTCAGAAATAGTCTTCACATCCAATCCCCTGGAGACCATTTTCAGCACAATGTTCTCCTTTTCCTTATAAATTCCCTTTTCCAGGGCAATTTCTCTTTCCTCTTCCCGTTGTACTGCAATATCCGTGGCATAGTCATATTCTGCTGTTAACATGTTTCTCACCTCCTTACTTTTTCGCTCCAAGTACTCCTTTAAAATTTCATTTTCCATACACTCCCTGATTGCCTTTTCAAAGCCATTTTCAGGGTCTATTTCTGCATGTTTTCTCACAGATTCCACAAAGAGACTGTAGTCTCTTAGAATTTTACAATTCTCTAAAATTTTATTGCCTTTTTCCATGTTTATGTTGATTACATCAACTATGAGTTCAAGGCTTACATTTTTGTCCCCTGCATAGCCATCATCCATGAAGGCATCTGAAAGTTTTAAGGTCTTTCTTACAGGGTAGTCCTCCTTCCCGTTATAAAATACATAGAATTCAGGTCTCTGTATTTTTACTTACTGAATTTTATTCTTTATCTTTTCAATTTCCGATATTTCGAGT
>PDWI01021171.1_pt1 | contig 10012 bp, 9 predicted proteins | sample 1430891 | NCBI WGS metagenome assembly PDWI01 (sample SAMN01162508, study PRJNA174530) | Oral metagenome, whole genome shotgun sequencing project. | biome: Marine environment; feature: Marine mammal; material: Swab sample of the gingival sulcus; isolation source: swab sample of gingival sulcus... | reverse complement strand
CGTTTTCGCCTTGCGCTAGGTAAAACTCGCCTGTGCTTACATCCAAAAAAGCCACACCTGTTTGCGATTTGTGGGTATGTACACTGCCCAAAAAATTGTTACGTTTGTTATCCAATACTTGGTCGTTATAAGATAAACCCGGAGTTACCAATTCTGTTACCCCACGTTTCACAATCTTTTTGGTAGCTTTGGGGTCTTCCAGTTGGTCACAGATAGCCACACGTTCGCCCGCTTTAATCAGTTTGGGCAGGTAGGTATCTAAAGAATGATGCGGAAAGCCCGCCAAGTCTATATGCGATGCCTTGCCATTGGCGCGTTTAGTAAGCACTATGCCCAAAATTTTGGCCGTGCGTATGGCGTCTTCGTTAAAGGTTTCGTAAAAATCGCCCACACGAAACAGCAACAAAGCATTAGGGTATTTTTTTTTGAAATTGGATGGCAAAGATAAGCGTTTTTGTTATCAACTAAGCCCTTGTAGAAAAACAGTGTGTCTTTCTACTTTTCAACTTTCCACTTTCCACTTTCCACTCTCAACTGTCTACTACAGTGTTTTTAGCCATGCTTGGATGCGCTCTTCAGACAATGCCTTTTACATTAGCGCCCAAAGCGTTTAGTTTGTCGTGTATCACAGCCATGCCATCTACAAAATGACGAGGCCAACGTACTTGATCTCCTAAGCCAAAGATAGCAACTTCTTTACCACTCCATTCAACCTTTTCTAACAACTTGAAAAAATCTGCCCAAGGACTATTGGCTTTTTCTTCTCCCCAGGTTTCTTCTCCTACGGTAGAGCTGCCGATGATAATTCTGTCTGCTGCCTCAAAATCTTTTTGTTCCACCTCTCGAATAGGCTTTAGGGTGATAGCTTTATCCAGCTTTTTAAATATCTTCGCACTTGTTTCCACATTGCCTCCTATAGGCCAATACATTAAAATTGTTTTCTTCATAATATCTATTGCGTTAAAATTAATACATTGTTTGAAAGTGTAAAAATAAGAAAAAATCCCGTAACTTTGCAGCTAAATTTTAATACGCATATATGCCTTTACAACAACCCCCCATCAATATTGATTATAGTGGCACTATGTTTAGCCACCTTATGACCAAACGTATTCATCAGGTATTGTTAATAGCCAGTTCTTACGATGCTTTTATTCTGGAAGAAGACGGTAGAATAGACGAAAAGATATTCTTTGAGTATATGTCTTTGCAACTCAAGCATCCGCCCCATTTTATTATTGTGAATAGTTTGGAGGCGGCAGAAGATGTGTTGGCGTCAGATCATATAGATCTTATTATCAATATGTTGTCTGTGGCAGATGAACATACCATAGATGTTGTTACCAATATTAAAGCGGCTTATCCCCATTTGCCCATAGCGGCTTTAGCCCCTTTTAATAGGGAGATATCTATGCGTTTTGATAAGCATTCGCCTGCCCCTTACGACTATGTGTTTGCATGGTTGGGCAATACTTATCTTTTGGTGGCCATTATCAAGCTGATAGAAGACGAGATGAATGCCGAGCATGATATATTGGAAATAGGAGTACAAGCCATTATCTTGGTAGAGGATTCTATTCGTTATTATTCTGCCTATTTGCCCAATTTTTATAAGATTATATTCAAGCAATCTATGGAATTTATGCACGAGGGCCTCAACGATCATCAGCGGATGTTGCGTATGCGTGGGCGTGCTAAAATTTTGTTGGCTACTACTTTTGAAGATGCTATTGCGCTCTATAATAAATACAAATACAATTTGCATGGTATCATTAGCGATATGACCTATTTGCACAATGGTATCAACGAAAAATTGGCTGGTGCCAGTCTGGCAAAAGTCATAAAGGCAGAAGATCCTTTTATGCCTTTCCTTTTGCAATCGTCTGAGCAAAAGAATGTGACTGTAGCCAAAGAGCTTAATGTAGGTTTTATTTATAAACATTCTCGCACTTTAGCGCAAGAATTAGAGCAATTTATAATTAATTATTTTGCTTTTGGTGATTTTGTATTTATAGATCCCGATACCCATTTAGAGGTGGAGCGTGCCTCTAGCCTTAAAGAGATACAAAAGAAAATTTTTACTATTCCCGAGGCCGCTTTGCGCTATCATATGGATAGAAACCATTTGAGCAAATGGCTAAGAAGCCGTGCTTTGTTTCATATTGCTTCTATTTTTAGAGAGGTTCTATTATTGCAGCGTATAGAATCAGAAGAGGAAAAGGGGTGATTGCCCAATTCAATCGTAAAAACTTTGACGAATATTTTAGTTTTACACGTATTGGTGCAGGGTCTTTGGGAGGTAAGGCGCGTGGCTTGGCTTTCTTAGATAGCCTTGTTACCCGGAACAAGCTGGCCAATAAATACCAAGATGTGCATGTGCGTATTCCTCAAACTTTGGTGCTTACTACAGAGGTGTTTGATGAGTTTATGACAGAAAATCATCTTTACAAAATAGGTTTGTCCGATTTGCCGGACGAGATTATACTCGACCGCTTTTTGGTGGCTAAACTCCCCAAACGTATCAAGGAAGATTTGTATGCCTATGTGAAGGTAATAAAAGGGCCTATAGCCGTGCGTTCCAGTAGTTTGTTAGAAGATTCTCATTATCAGCCATTTGCAGGTATATACTCTACTTATATGTTGCCTTTTTCTCCCGATACCGAAGATAAAGCCAAGGTAAAAGCTATTAGAACAGCGATAAAGGCGGTATATGCTTCTGTGTTTTTCAAAGCCTCTAAATCTTACATACAGGCTACCAGCAATGTGATAGACGAAGAAAAGATGGGTATTGTGATACAAGAGGTGGTAGGTACCCAGTATGAAAATTATTTCTACCCCACTTTTTCGGGTGTAGCACGTTCTATGAATTTTTATCCCATTTATCCTGAAAAAAGCGAGGAAGGTATAGCCGATATAGGTATGGGCTTGGGTAAATATATAGTAGATGGCGATAATGCTTTGCGTTTTTCGCCGGCACATCCCAACAATATTTTGCAGCTGTCTACACCCGATATGGCATTGCGCGAAAGTCAAAAGTATTTTTATGCTTTAGATCTGTCTCAGAAACGTTTCGAGGCTTCTACACAATCAAATTACTTCTACCTACGATATGCAAAATCATATGATTAGAGATGGTAGTGCTGCACAGGGTAGAAAAATTATAACCTTTGCCAATGTGTTGAAATACAACAAATTTCCTTTGGCCGAAATCTTAAAAGACATACTGGAAATAGGGCAGAGAGAAATGAACAAGGCTATAGAAATAGAATTTGCGGTATCTTTGGACAATGCCAAAGGCTTGCCGGCTACTTTTTATATATTGCAAATTCGTCCTATAGTAGAAGAGGTATATCAGTCCCGTATAGATTTGTCTCATATCAAACCCGAAGACACCTTATTGTATTCTACGTCTGCCTTGGGCAATGGCAAAACAGAAGGTATCAGAGATTTTATCTTTGTGAAGCCCGAAAGTTTTGACCCTGCCAACAATCCTGAAGTAGCACGTATGATAGGAGACCATAATAAGCAGATGGAAGCTGATAATATCCATTATGCTTTGGTGGGGCCGGGTCGTTGGGGGAGCTCCGATCCTTGGTTGGGTATTCCTATCAAATGGCACGATATCTCTATGGCACGACTTATTGTAGAGGCCGGTTTGAAAAACTATAGAGTAGATCCCAGTCAGGGTACACATTTCTTCCAAAACCTTACTTCGCTTAAGGTGGGTTACTTTACTATTAATCCTGATATAGGCGATGGCTTTTACGATTTAGATACCATTAGCAAGCAAGAATGTGTGTTTGAAAATCAGTTTTTTAAGCATGTGCGCTTTGAGAAACCCTTGCAAATATTAACCGACGGGCGTACACATAGTGGTGCTGTTTTGATGGCAGAAGAATAGTTAATAAATTAGTGTGTTAATGTACGTATGATGCAGGTACAATAGTGTAATATGTTTGCTGAAGCCCTGTGTTTGGAATAGTTTTTGTTATGTTTTTGTAAACTTGTAATACGGTATTACAATCTTATTTTAAAAGTAAATTATTATGAATTATATTTTGTTTGATGATGCTACGAGAGCCGATCTTTTACCACTTGTATTTATGCGCCCTGTGGCCGATATACGTGTAGGTATTCTTACTATTAGAGAAAAATGGGAATATCTTTTAAAGGTAAAGACCTCTACCATGACAGAGGCTTACCTGGCCAAGAAATACCCTATTGTGCAGGCCGCTGATAATAATGTGCTTATTAATGGCAGTGTATGCCCTACGCAAGATATGATTCAAGCGGTTGCTAACCTCAAAGTAAATGAAGCTTTGGTTACAGAGGACTATATTATTGCGCTTAATGTGGGCGCCAATGTGTCCGGAGAGGTAGATATAGAATCTGGAGATAATGTACTGTTTGACAAGCCGCATATCAAGATAAAAAATGTACAGGATATTTTTGGTTTCAATGCAGAAGCCATACAGTCCGATTTTTCTATGCTTACCAAAGGCAGATCTTCTCAGACCTTGTCTGACAGTAATAGGGTAGTAGGCGATAGGTCTTTAGTGTTCTTAGAAGAAGGTGCCAAGGCAGAATGTGCTACTTTTAATACTACAGAAGGTCCCATTTATATTGGTAAAGATGCTGAGGTAATGGAGAATGCTTCTATTAGAGGTCCATTTGCTTTGGGTACATCGGGCGTGGTAAAGATGGCTGCCAAAATTTATGGTGGTACTACCATAGGCCCTTGGGCCAAAGTAGCCGGAGAAGTTAATAATTCTGTGATTTTTGGTTATAGCAATAAGGCACACGATGGCTTCTTGGGCAATAGTGTAATTGCCGAGTGGTGTAATTTGGGTAGCGATACCAATACTTCTAACCTTAAAAATACATACGAAGAAGTGCGCTTGTGGAATTATCCTACAGCCTCTTTTGTTAAAACAGGCTTGACTTTTTGCGGACTTATTATGGCCGATCATTCTAAATGTGGTATCAATACCATGTTCAACACAGGTACTGTAGTGGGAGTTAGCTGTAATATATATGGCTCAGGTTTTCATAGAAATTTTATCTCTTCTTTTAAATGGTGTAGTACGGCACATGTAGACGAATATGATATAGAAAAAGCCATATCTGTAGCCGAGATAGCGTATGGCCGAAGACAAAAAACGTTTGACGAGGTAGAAGAAGCTATCTTCCGCGAAGTGTATGCTATTACCAGAAAGAATAAGTTATATTAATACTTTTATATCCGTAAGTGTTGTCGTGAAGAAAACATTTATGGGGTTAAGATAATATATTTTTTGAAGATGTAAGGGAGTTGTGTTTTTATACGGCTCCCTATTTGTTATTCTAGTTTTTGGATTGGGTATACAATATCTAAACATATTTTGCGTTTCTTTGACATAAGCTTGGTGCAGGAATATAAATATCTGCATATGGTTTTTTTATTTAATCAATTATTTACTAAAATAATATATATGAAACATTGTTATACTCCTTTTTCAGATACTTCGTCTTTAAAATTTAAAACACAGCCATCGGAGCGTGTTATTCGTAATATCTTAAATTATTCTTTAGCTATAAGTTTGTTGCGTACCACTACAGGTATGGCGTCCCCTTCTCAGTGGGCAAAAGCCTAAACCTTTTCTGGTAATTATTGTGCACTTATATAGTTGATAGATATGTAGTCTGGTGTTGCTTGTTAAGTAGTGCCTGCAAGAAATCTTTTGTCTAAATAATATGGAAAGCAAACGACAAGAAAAAATAGGTAGGCTAATTCAGAAAGAAATTAGTATTTTGTTTAATACAGAGTTGTCGCATTTGGGTATGGGAGCTATGCTCACTATTACCAAGGCCAAGATCACTTCTGATTTAAGTCTTGCTAAGGTATATGTTAGCCTATTGGCTGCCAAAGATAATAAGGCAGTGGTAGATAATCTCAACAAGCATGAGAAAGAAATCCGTTTTGCCTTTGGCAAGGTGGCGGGTAAGCAACTGCGTATTATTCCGCATTTGCGTTTTTATGAAGACGATTCTTTAGATTATTATGAGAATATAGATAATCTTTTAAAAAATGACTAACGCGCATATTGCGTGCCACCTTATCTTTTTACATAAGGTGTGTTTGTGATAAAAAAAGAAGGCTCTTATGTGTTTAGGAGCCTTCTTTTTTATGCATTATGCGCTGGGTTTTCTAATGCATAATGCGGTGTTATATATTAAGTGCTTTTTACATTATTCTATCAAAAGTTTGTGATTGGCTTCCCAAGCGTTTGTTTTAATGTGAACAACATAAGCGCCAGGTGCTAAGCCTTTCAAATCTATAATAGCCTGTTGTTTGTCGCTTGTTACACTTCGTTTTATTTGTGTTTGGCCAAGCATATTCAATATAGATATGTCTATATCACCCTCTGATACATCTGTTGCAAAATTAATATGCAAACGATCTTTGGCAGGATTGGGATATAATATGAATTTGTCTTCTGCTGAGGTTTCAGTAATACTCAATGCCTCATCAATTTCTATCTTATCCAAGTACCAACCGTCGTCATTATCGTTTGTCAATCTAAAAGCAATACAAATAGTTTGTCCTTCATAGCTCGATAGGTCTATTATTTTTTGGCTAAACAAGGTAGAAAAGTCATCTTCTCCCCAGCTTTCTAACTCTACAAAAGTGTCTATATCTTGCTGAGAGCTGGTAGATACCAAAACAGCATACTGGCTACCTTTGACAGAGGCCGACATTTGTTTTTGATAGAAAGATAGTTTTGTTTTTGGACCAATATGTAGCATGGGGGTTACCAACCAATCTTCTGCCAGACCTCCCGATACATTTTCAGGCGCTACAAAAGCAGAAAATGAACCTTCGTAATGTGCCGCCGATTTCTTCCAATTGTTATTGGATCCTAAGCCATTGGTGCCTGTAAAACTTGCCCAACATTCTGGGGGAAGCATTGAGCCTTCAAATCCTTCTTCGAAAGGCAGCTGTTGTGCTGCGCAAGTAGTCCTAAAGCTTTTTTCAGCACCTAAAGAAGTGCCATGTGTATTTGTAGCATAAGCTCTGAAATAATATGTTTCACCAGGCTGTATATTGTCTAATGCTATAGAGTACTCACCCGAACCGGCTTGTGTATCGATTAGTTTATTATCCGACATGCCGGGATTAGGTGTTGTGCTCCATACAAAACCACGTTCTGTTACGGCGTCTGCCCCTTCGTAAGTTACTTCGGCATGTAAAGTGGCGGCATCCATACCTATGTTGTTAGCAGCTTTTGTAAGCACCACAGGGTTTAATATGCTGGGGGCTTCTAAAGGACTTTTCCATAAACCACGGCCGTAAGAAGCTACATAGAGCTGGCTGTTGTCTACATTACCATCGTCATAATATATCTCCAACTCACCTACTTTTACTTTGGGTAACCCCTGATTGTATTCTATCCAATCATCTTCTCCTTTTTTGTAAAAAATACCCAGTTCGGTACCTACATACAAATGTGTTTCGCTAACACTTTGTCTGTTTTGTACTATAGAATAAGCGGGTATTGGAGGTAGGCCGGCAGATATATTTGCCCATGTGGAGCCGCCATCAGTAGTTTGGTATACTGTTTTGTCATTATAAGCACTTAGGGTTACCCAGATGGTATTGGGGTCGTCCGCTTTTATGGCAATGTAGGTAATATTAGAGCCGTTGATAGGCAGGCCGCCTACAATACTACTCCATGTGTTCCCACCATCCGTGGTGCGCCAAATGCCGGATTGGGCCGCTACACATATCACTTGATTGTTGGAAGCAGATATAGCCATAGATCTTATTTTGCTCGACACATTTAGTGTAGATATTTTTGTCCAACTGTTGCCCTTGTTGGTTGTTTTCCACACATCTGCATAACCGGCATATAAGGTGTTATGGTCTACAGGATCTATAATATAAGGGGTTACCCATGCACCTTGCCCGGCATTATAAGGCTCTATATCTTGTGTCGATGCCCAGTGGTTGGTAGTACGGCTAATTTGACCATATACATAAGTGCCGTATTGAATGTTGGCATCGGTATAATCTATCAAACACTCCATACCGTCTCCGCCTTTCACATCGTCCCATGCATTATTGCTAAAGAGTTTGGTGCCATTGTCTTGCAAACCGGTAATTACTTCACCTGCTACAGTAGCCGATACGCTTAGTTTGTACATCTGGCTAATCATCATGCCATTGGTTCTGTCTTCCCACAGCGTGTTGCCATCTCTTTTAATATAAATACCACCATCGTTGCACTCAAACAAATCGCCATTGCTTCTGTATTTAAGGTTATGCTTGTCGGCATGTACAGCCTGTGCCCCTTGGCCTATCCAATGGTTGTTGAGGCTCCAGCTTACACCTCCGTTGGTAGATTTCCAGGTGTTTACCCCGCCTACATATACCACGTCTTCATCAATAGGCGATGCTGCCAAAGACAAATCGTACCAACCTTGTCCTCCGGCACCACTGCCATCGTACCAACCAAGCAGGTTCATATCACCACCGCTAAGCACTTGGTTGAAAGTAAGGCCTTGATCTTGTGACAGATATACACCGTGCAAGCCGTTAGAGGAGCCGGCAACCAAAGCGTATACATAATTGTCATTGGCAGGGGTTACCGCTAATTCTACTCTTTTGCCACCAAAATTATAATGATTCCAGGTGTTGCCGCCATCGGTAGATACAGACATAGAACCGCCACCTTTGCTGCTGCCATATAGCACATTGAAATCGCCCGGTTTGTATTCCATGTCTATAAAGGCACTATTGCTCAATTTGTCACTCCAGGTATTGCCGCCATCGGTGGTTTTGTATACACCTTTGTTGGTAGCAGCAATAATGGTATTGTTGTCGTTGGGGTCTAACAACAATCTATTTACCATGGCATTTTGCTCAAAAGTAAATGACAAATCGGTGGCTTGCCAAGTGGTACCACCATCGGTAGTTTTGAGCACGCCTATACTCCTGTTGTCATTACCATCGCGGTCGCCGGTGGCAATATATATGGTATGGGATGTGTCAAAATCTGAAGGGATAACGATGTCAGACACGCCTTGTATGGGGTTTTGATCTGTTAAACAAGTCCATGTGTTGCCATCGTCTGTGGTTTGCCATAATCCTCCTGCCGGTGCGCCTATCCAATAGGTATTGTTATCGGTGGGGTGAAAAGCCACACAATTGATACGTCCTCTTTAGGGAATGCGCCTGTGGAAGGGTCTACTTGTGATTCCATATCGTGGTACCATCTCAAAAACTGTTTCCAACCACCGGCTTTTTTCTTTTCGCCATCTTGCCAGTAGTAGCCTTTGTCTACATCAAAAGGTGCCCAGTAGGCATCAAAAGCGGCTTTGTAATCGTATAAAGTTAAATCTTGCGATTTTTTATCTGTTGGTAATAGTTCTGTCCATGGTTGAGCATAGCTCAAAGAGACAGACAAATAAGCTAAAGATAGTAAAATTAATAATTTTTTCATGTGTTTATGTGTTTGTTGGCTATTGGCCTTTAGCTGTTAGCTATTAGCCTTTAGCTGTTAGATAATATTTGTATTGTAAAGAGTATGCCGACATTCAGACCTCACAGGTTTTCAAAACCTGTGAGGTCTTTATTAATCACTAATCATTAATCACACCTTCTTACTTCTTCAACAAGAAGCTGATATCATCGGTGGCTTTCAATTCTTGTGGGGCTACACCGTGTTTAAAGATGCGCAAGCTTCTTTCGCCTAGTAGTTTGATATCATTATTTTTGATTTTGAACAAGCAGCCTTCGCGCAATCCGGCCACATACATCTTGGGATTAACCACCAAAAACTCTTCTATGCGTTGTTCGCGTGTTTCGCCGCCGTGTCCTTGTGGGTGTGCGTCTAAATAATGAGGGTTGATTTGGAAAGGAATGACTTTTAATCCTTTGAAAGATTTAGGTTCAACTATAGGCATATCGTTGGTGGTGCGCAAAGACGGACAAGCCACATTGCTACCGGCGCTCCAACCTATATAAGGCATG
>PDWI01011722.1_pt1 | contig 10012 bp, 6 predicted proteins | sample 1430891 | NCBI WGS metagenome assembly PDWI01 (sample SAMN01162508, study PRJNA174530) | Oral metagenome, whole genome shotgun sequencing project. | biome: Marine environment; feature: Marine mammal; material: Swab sample of the gingival sulcus; isolation source: swab sample of gingival sulcus... | reverse complement strand
CCACGTCGGGGATGTTGAACCCTGCCGTCCGACAGGCATCTTCTGCGGCCTTCTGGTTGACGATGAATTCGTCCGGCACGTTCCACATCGGTTGCTGAGGCTCCAGCAGCAGTGCGGACACATAGAGCGAACTCACCCGCAACTGCCGGGTGACGAGTTCGCGATGCGCGTCCGGCAAGTACGGGAAGTCCCGGTTCAGGACGGCCAACACGATCTGAACATGCCGCTCGTTGTCTCGTCCGATCTTGCGGAAGACCTCCTGGAACAGTGGATCGACCGAGCCGGCGCCCAGCTGATGCGATACGGTCGCGGCTGCGGTCTTCCCGACGATGAACGATGCCATCAAAACCGGCAGCGGGACATCCATCAGTGACTCCCGGGACCGCGCCCAAGCTTCGCCGGCGATTGCGGAGATTGAACCGACGTTGTCCGAGAGCCGCTGGCCGAGCGACGTCTTGGCTATTCGGGCCGCCGGTTCGTAGGTCTCCAGCAGTCCAGAGACCACTCCGCGGCAGGCAAGGTCGTGGATGACGCCGTCGCGAACCAAGCTGTACACGCAACGGCGGAGCACATCCGGCTCCCGAGACTCGTATGCCCGCATCAGCCCCGCTGCGTATACCGGTGGCGCCGCCGATACGTACGTGCTCATCAGGGTCCACCAGTAGCCGAGAGCCTCGCGCTGCTCCCAGCTGTAGGAAGCCGGCCGGAAAGCGCTCCACGTCAGCAGCGCCGGATCCCACTGATACTTGTGCGCCGACCTCCATGCCGGCTCCAGATCCGACATGCCCGTGGGCCAACTCACCGGGAAGATACCGGGGGTACCCCCATCCGCGGTTGAGCCGTTTGCCTGGGACGGTTCCTCGGTCACCACTTGATTCCTGCCTCCACTATCATTGTCATCACTAACGCGGCGCGTCGCTGTCACTCGGACGACGAGGACTCGGAGTCAGCCTTCGGCTTCTCTTGAGGCCCTTCGCGCAGGAAGCGGGCAATCACCGGACCACACCGCTCGGGGCTGTCCAGCAACGCCATGTGGCCACCGTCCTTGACGACATGCAGCTGGGAGTTCGGGATCAGTTTAGCCATGATCCGGTGATTGATCAGCGGGGTGACCGGGTCATCGTCACCAGCGACAATGAGTGTGGGCTTACGGATGAACGGGAGGAACGGCAGTGCCGTCCACCCCATCAAGGGCGCGGTGCGGAAGATGAACGCCTTCAGGCTCGCCGGCTTGGTCATGTGGAGCTTGTCGACGAGTTCAGGCTCCTCGCGTAGCCGGCCGCCGAACATCTCGCCGACCACCTTCTCCGCTTTTCCGGCTTTGTAGCTGTTCGGATTGCTGAAGTGGTAAAAAGCCTTCAAATTACCCGGAATCGCCAAACCACCGAAGGATGTGGAGCACAGCACGAGCTTGTCCACGTGGCGGGGGTGAGTGAACGCCATTTGTTGCGCGACTGCACCGCCGAACGAGGCACCGAGGACGTGGGCCTTTTTGATATCGAGTAAGTCCAGAACCGTGGTTCCCAGCTCGGCGAGGGTGATCATGTTCAGCGGAATACGCGGTAGCTGGGACTTGCCGATCCCCGGCGGATCGAAGGCGATCGTGCGGAAGCCCTTCAGATACGGAAGCAGCGTCGTCCACAGGTCCACTTCTCCAAAGATGCCCGAGTACAGGAGCAGCGGCGGTCCTTCGCCCTGGATCTGCACGTGCAAGTTGAGCCCACGCAGGTGGATCTGCTCGTGCTGGACCTCGGCGGTGGACACACCCGCCATGAGCTTGGAGAAATCGGTCATAATGGACTTCCTCAGGTCGGATTCCGAAGACCGCTGGCGGACCAGAAGCCCTGCCGTCAGGGGCCGGAGGCGCGACATCGCACCTAGCGCTCAGGCTAGCTGACCGAGCGGTCGGTAAGTCAAGGGGCGCAACGCGTTGACTTTCTCACCGAACGATCAGTAATTTAAGGCCGGGCCAGCCGTGGCCCAGGAGCGTGAGATTACTCAGGTCCAGCAGAGCCGCTGGGCTCGTGGTCTCTGCTCTCGTCAATCGCTGTCTCCCGGAGGGATTCACTGTTGTATACCTTCGCCGCTCCGCTTGATCGGGCGCTTCGCACCAATCCCGAGGGAATGGCAGTCATCTGCGGTGACCGTCAACGTACATATGAGCAGTTAGCCGCCAGGTGTCGTCGCCTCGCCGGAGCCCTCCACGCTCTTGGCCTCAACCACGGTGATCGGGTGGGCATGGTCGGCCCCAACTCCGACCGATACCTCGAGCTGTATCTGACGGTCCCCAGTTGCGGGTACGTCTTCGTCCCTGTCAACGCACGCTTGGCTGCCCCGGAGATGCTGGGCCTATTCGCCGACGCCGCCCCGCGAGTCGTCTTCATGGACGGCGACTTCCCGGTCCCCGAGAGTGCCGAACACGTCATCCACATCGGCGAGGAGTACGAGCAGTTCATCGCCTCCAGCGACGAGAGGACGTTGCAGGGGCACGCGGCCGAGGACGATCTCGCCGTGTTGTTCTACACCTCCGGCACCACAGGGGTCGGCAAGGGAGCGATGCACACCCATCGCGGACTCATCTCCAGTGGCATGCACTTCGCCGCCACCTGGCCGTTCCGGCAGGATTCCCGTTGGCTGGTGTGCTCACCGATGTTCCACACCGGCGGCACCCTGGCCATCACGGCGACCATGTTCGCCGGTGGTGGCCACGTCCTGATCCCAGCCTTCGAAGCCAACGCAGCCCTGGAGCTGATCCAGGAGCACAAGGTGACCCACACCCTGATGGTGCCGACGATGCTGGCCTCGGCCGCCAAGGCACAGAACCAGGAGCCGCGCAACGTCGACTCGATGAAGTACCTCAGCCACGGGGCGTCGCCGATCTCGGTCGAGACCCTGAAAGCAACGCGGCGCGCATTCCCGGACGCCGAACTGCTGCACGTATACGGCACGACCGAAACCACGCCGGTGACCATCTTCCTCACCCACGAGGAGAAGATCATCGACACGCCGCTGGTGAAGTCGTGCGGCCAACCCGCAGTCGGGATGGAGGTGCGCGTCTTCGACCAGGACACCGGCGAGGAGGCACCGCGGGGCACCGTCGGCGAACTCTGGATCCGCGGCCCGAGCGTGATGAAGGCATACTGGAACAAGCCGGAGGAGACCGAGAAGGTCCTCCCCGGTGACGGCTGGTACCGCACCGGCGACCTCGGCTACATGGACGAGAATGCCTACATATACCTGGTCGACCGGGCCAAGGACATGATCGTCACCGGCGGCGAGAACGTCTATTCCGTCGAGGTCGAGGCCGTGCTGTCGGCACATGAGTCCGTGGACGAAGTGGCGGTCTTCGGGGTACCGGACGATCGCTGGGGCGAGTCGGTGTACGCGGTGGTCTATCTCACCGAGGAGGTAACGGAGGACGAACTCATCGTGCACTGCAAGTCGGCCATCGCCGGCTACAAGGTCCCCAAGCACATCGAGATCAGCCTGGCGCCACTGCCCAAGTCTGCAGCCGGCAAGCTGCTCAAGCGCCAGCTGCGAGAACCACACTGGCAAGGGAAGGAAAACCTTGTCGCCGGCAGTTGATCAGTTCCTCGGCGGCAGTACCTCAGGAGATGAATAGCTGATGCTCAGCACGATGCCCGACTATCCCCTGTCGCTGCGGCACATCTTCGAACATGGCCGCGACAACTACCCGGACAGTGAGATCGTCACCGCCACCGCGGACGGTCACCGGCGAATCAGTTTCGCGGACCTGGCCAAGCGCGTCGGCCAGCTGGCCAACGCCCTGGCGAAGGCCGGGGTGACACCAGGAGACCGGGTTGCCACGTTCGCCTGGAACAACCAGGAGCATCAGGAGGCATACCTGGCGGTGCCGTGCTCGGGCGCGGTTCTACATACCGTCAACATCCGGCTGGCACCGGCGGACATCGCCTTCATCATGAACCACGCCGAGGACAAGATCTTGCTGCTCGACGCCGCCCTGGCCGAGCACATCGCCCCGGCTCTTCCCGAGGTCACCACCCTGGAACTGATCGTGGTGTTCGGCGAGGGCGACCGTTCCGTCCTGTCTGCGAAAGCTCCCATCGTCGAGTACGAGGAGTTCATCGCAGCGGAATCGCAGGAGTACGAATGGCCGGATCTCGACGAGAACTCCGCCGCCGCGATGTGCTACACCAGCGGCACCGCGGGCAAGCCGAAGGGCGTCGTCTACAGCCACCGTTCGACCTACATCTTCACCCTGGGCATGGCGTCCGGGGAATCGTTGAAGATGGATTACAACGACCGGGTCCTCCCCTACGTGCCGATGTTCCACGGCAATGCCTGGGGGCTGCCGTATCTGTGCTGGATGGTCGGTGCCGACCTTTACCTACCCGCGCACTACGCAAATGCGGAGCGGATCGCCCGCACCATCACGGACTTCCGGATCACCGTCGCCGGAGCGGTGCCGACGGTGTGGTGGGACGTCATCCACCTGGAGGACGACTCGATCGACCTCAGCTCGCTGCGGATGATCCTGTGCGGCGGCGCTGCCACTCCCCGCAGCCTGATCGAGGAGTACCGGGACAAGTACGGGATCAACTTCGCAGCCGGATGGGGTCTCACCGAGACACATCCCATTGCCTCCCTTGCGTTCCCGCCGCGGGACGCCAGCCCCGATGAAGCGCTGGACTACGAGGCCACCGCAGGTCAGATGCTGGCCGGCGTGGAGGTCCGCATCGTCGACCCGGACAACAATGTCCTGCCGTGGGACGGCGAATCGGTCGGCGAGATCGAGGTCCGCGGGCCCTGGGTGACCACCAGCTACTATAGAGACCCGGCCGAGGACAAGTTCCACGACGGCTGGCTGCGGACCGGCGACGTGGGTTGTCTGGACCGGCGGGGATACCTGCGCATCACCGACCGGGCCAAGGACGTGGTCAAGTCCGGTGGCGAGTGGATCTCCAGTCTGGAGCTGGAGTCCCTGCTGACGAAACACCCGCAGGTCAAAGAGGTGGCGGTCATCGCCGCCCCGGACGAGCGGTGGGGCGAGCGGCCACTGGCCTGCGTCGTCCTGAAAGAAGGAGCAGAGGTCACCGGTGACGAGCTCAAGCAGTTCCTCGCCGGCAAGGTCGAGAAGTGGTGGCTGCCCGACCTCTGGACGTTCGTCGAGAACGTGCCACGCACCGGCGTGGGCAAGCATGACAAGAAGTTCTTGCGTGACCAACTCGCCGGCGGCGAATTGAACGTTGAGCGCAGTGGCAAGCCTCAGAGCGGGGCGAATCCACGCTGACCTGAGCCGTCAGCAACACCTGTAGCGATACCCAACCAAGAGCGGGAGCGAAAACATGCCAGAAGCAGTTATTGTCGCCATCGGACGTTCGGCCATCGGCCGGGCCGGCAAGGGGTCGCTCGTCGACGTGCGCCCAGACAACCTTGCCGCGGATGTGGTGGACAAGGTGCTCGAAAAGATTCCTTCGTTCGACCGGACCCAGGCCGACGACCTGATCATGGGGTGCGCCCTGCCCGGCGGCGAGCAAGGCCACAACCTCGGCCGGGTCGTGAGTCTCCTGACCGGGACGAACGCTCCGGGCACCACCGTGAACCGGTACTGTTCCTCGTCACTGCAGGCTGTGCGGATGGCTTTCCACGCCATCAAAGCCGGCGAGGGCGACGCCTTCATCTGCGCCGGCGTAGAGTCGACGACCCACTCGCCGCTGGGCGTCTACGCAGACCAGCCGGAGACCGCCAACCCGCGGTTCGCGCGCGGCAACGCCGAGGGCTTGCCCGAGGCATTCCTGCCGATGGGCGAGACCGCGGAACGGGTCGCCGACCAGGAGAACGTGTCCCGGGAAGAGATGGACCAGTTCGCCGTCAACAGCCAAGAGCGTGCCGTTGCGGCGCAGGCCGCCGGACTCATCGACCCGGAAATCATCCCGGTGACGTTGCCGGACGGCACCGTCTACACCAAAGACGACGGGCCGCGGCCAGGCACGACCATGGAGGCCCTGGCACAGCTGCGGCCGGTGTTCCGTCGTAAGGACGGCCGCGTCACCGCCGGTAACTCCTGCCCGCTCAACGACGGTGCCGCCGCGGCGGTCATCATGTCGGACGCGAAGGCCGCGGAGCTCGGCCTGACACCGATCGCCCGGATCCTGTCCACCGGCGTCAGCGCGGTTGCCCCGGAGCTGATGGGCCTGGGGCCGATCGAGTCCTCACGCCAAGCCTTGAAGCGGGCCGGGATGACTATCGACGACATCGACATCATGGAGCTCAACGAGGCTTTCGCAGCCCAAGTGATCCCGTCCGCGCGAGCCATCGGCGTCGACCCGTTCAGTGAGAAGCTCAACCCCCTGGGCGGAGCCATCGCTCTCGGCCACCCCTTCGGGATGACCGGCATCCGGATTCTCACCACTCTGCTCAACGGGCTGAAGCAGAAGGACAAGACCATGGGTCTGGAGACCATGTGCGTCGGCGGTGGCCAAGGCATGGCCATCGTGGTGGAGCGGATGTCCTGATGTCCGTCCCCACGCGCGTCCTGGCCCGTAGCCCACGTGGGCTACGGATCGCCAGGCAGGCGACCCGGACGATATACAGGCGTGCGCCGAGGAGGCACTGATGGCGAGTTCCGAGGCGAAGGAAGCGAAGCCCGAGGCGGACGCTCCAGCTACCCCGGACGAGTCGGTTTCCACAGAGGAACCGGCGCCGGAGTCGGCACACGCCCACGACGAACCGGAATTCGGCTCGCCGGAAGCGCACTTCATGCTTCACGACCTCGCCCACCGGGCGGCAGAGCTCGCCGGTGGGGTCGGGGTGGGCCCCAGCCCGTTCGTGGGCTACGGGCCGCGAGACGCAGCCGGTGGGCTACTGACCCTCGGCAGGTACTCGATACGCAAGCCGCTGGCTCTCATCGAGGCGGCGCCGCGAGCCGCCACGCAGCTGGCCCGGATCGGTACCGGTCGTTCCGAGGTAGCACCGGAGAAGTCCGACCGGCGGTTCCGCGACCCGGCGTGGCAGGAGCGTCGTCTGTACAAGGCCCTCATGCAGCTCTACCTGTACGTCGGACAGGAACTGGACGAGCTGATCGAAGGCCTGGAACTGTCGGAGCTGGACACCGAGCGGGTCGAGTTCGTGGTCGGGCTGGTGCGGGAGGCGGTGGCGCCCACCAACAACATCCTCACCAACCCGGCGGCACTGCGACGGGCCCGGGAGACCAAGGGACGCAGCCTCGCCAAGGGGTTCGGGCATCTGGTGCACGATGTACGGCACAACCACGGAATGCCGTCCCAGGTGAACCGGAAGCCGTACAAGGTCGGCGTGAACATGGCGGTCACCCCGGGTGCCGTCGTGTTCCGCAACGACGTCTGCGAGCTGATCCAGTACACCCCCCAGACGGCGACGGTCGGCTCACGGCCGCTGGTCGTTGTGCCTCCACAGGTGAACAAGTACTACGCGTTGGACCTGGCACCGGGCCGCAGCGGATACGAGTACCTGGTCAGCCAGGGCATTCAACTGTTCGGGATCAGCTGGCGCAATCCGACCGCGAAGGAACGAAACTGGAGTTTCGACACCTACTCCGAAGCTGCCCTTGAAGCCATCGACGTGGCCCGGGACATCAGCCGCTCCCCGGACGTGAACATCATGGGCGGATGCGCGGGCGGCATGCAGGCGATGATGCTCGCGTCGCTGGATGCTCAGCGGGAAGACAAAGCAATCAACTCGGTCTCCTTGCTGGTGACGCTGCTGGACAACGTGGTGGATGCCGAAATCCTCATGTTTGCCAGCCCCCGGACGGTGAAACTGGCGAAGCTGCAGTCCAGCCTTGTCGGATACTTGGACGGCTGGCGCATGGCGCAGGTCTTTGCCTGGCTGCGGCCCAACGAGTTGGTCTGGAACTATTGGGTCAACAACTACCTGATGGGGCAGGACCCGCCGTCGTTCGACATCCTTGCGTGGAACGCAGACACCACTCGGCTGCCGGCCAAACTGCACCACCAGCTGCTCGATGTGGTGGCTGAGAACCAACTGGCAGAACCCGGAAAACTGGAAGTCCTGGGCACTCCGTTCGATATCAGCAAGGTCACGGTTGATTGTTACGTGGCAGCTGGGTCCACGGACCACATAACCCCTTGGGTCGGTTGCTACAGCACCACGCAAATGGTCGGCGGGAAAGCCCAATTCGTGCTGCCGGCCAGTGGTCACGTCCAGACTCTCATCGCGGACACGAGCAACACGCGGTCCCACTACTACACCAACCCTGAGACCCCGGCCACGCCCCAGGAATGGCGGGAAGGCGCCACGGACAATCAGGGAAGCTGGTGGGAGCATTGGGCAGTTTGGCTCAATGAACGATCGGGTACCCGGAAGAAGGCCCGGAAGACACTGGGCAACAAGAGATATCAGCCGATGGAGGCGGCTCCCGGCACGTACATCCTGGGCTGAAGCAACCGACAGGCAGACACGGCTGCTCGGCGACAAAGCCGGGTGGGACCGTACTACAAGAGCACACGAACGTGCGGCGTCACGTCGTAGATGAAGAGAAGAGGCACACACCGATGAGTGAGAACGAAACGCGAGTAGCTCTGGTCACCGGCGGGACGCAGGGTATCGGTTCCGGCATCACGAGGAGACTCGCTCTGGACGGCGCCAAAGTCGTCACAGGCTGCATCAATCCCCCCTCCGTGGTGGAACCGTTCGTCGCGAAACTCAAGGAAGAAGACGGAGTAGAGATCGACTCCCGGTACGCAAACTTCGCGAACCCGGCTGATTGCCAGAAGATCATCGACGACATCGTGCGGGACTACGGCCGCATCGACTACCTCGTGAACAATGCGGGCATCGTCCGGGACCGGACGGCGCTGAAGATGCAGCTCTTGGACTTCGATCAGGTGATGAAGACCAACCTTTACGGACCGTTCTTCTTGATCAAAGCCGCGCTGCCGCATTTCCTCGAGGCAGGATTCGGCCGAGTCGTCAACATCAGCTCCTTCGTTGCGGAGACCGGCCGGATCGGTCAGTCCAACTATGCCGCGGCCAAGGCCGGCCTGATCGGCATGTCGAAGACGCTCGCACTGGAGACCGCGACCAAGGGCGTCACGGTCAACTGCATCATCCCGGGCGCCATCAAGACGGAGATGACCGCCAAGTTGCCCGAAGACATCCTGCAAGCCGTCATCGACACCGTGCCGATGGGCGAGATGGGCACCCCCGAGGATATCGCCTCCGGCGTGGCCTTCTTCTGCCGCGACGACGCCAGGTACATCACCGGCGCCGTCCTGCCGGTGACCGGTGGCCTGCTGATGATGTAGTCACTCACCCGAAGACGCGACGAAGGCCCGGACCGCACGGTCCGGGCCTTCGTCGCTCAACTCAGGCCAGCAACTGGCGGACAAGAATGAAAGAGCCCATCACCAGGACGAACCAGCCGAAACCCTTGCGCAACGAATCGGCATGCACCCGGCCCACCAGCAGCCACGGACCAGTCGATCTGCACGCTGGACAGGTAGCCGAACAAGGCAGCAAAGCAGTTCATCGAGACCACCATCAACGAGGTGCTCACCGCAGCAGCCATCGGCAACCCGCCGAGCAACACCAACGCCGGAACCACCAGGAAACCCCCGCCGGCCCCGACCAGCCCGGTGACGAATCCCACCACCACACCTTCCAGAACGATCTTGGCGATGGGTCGTCGTCCGCTCGTCTGGGACGTGCCAGGGTCACGGCGGCCGCGAATCATCGCCGTGGCGGTGGCCAGCATCATCAACGAGAACAAGGTAATCAAGACCGCCCCGGAGATGAACTCGGCCACCCGGCCGCCGAGATAGGCGCCGATCATGGCGGTAGCACCGAAGGTCGCCCCCGTGCGCCACTGCACCCGCCGAGCCACGACGTGCGGAACCAGGCCGCCGATACTGGTGAAGCCGACCACGAACAACGACGTCGCGATCGCTACCTTTTCGTCCATGTGGGCGACGTAGACGAGCAGCGGCACGGTCAGGATGGACCCGCCACCACCCATCAGGCCGACCGTGAC
>PDWI01011007.1_pt1 | contig 10012 bp, 9 predicted proteins | sample 1430891 | NCBI WGS metagenome assembly PDWI01 (sample SAMN01162508, study PRJNA174530) | Oral metagenome, whole genome shotgun sequencing project. | biome: Marine environment; feature: Marine mammal; material: Swab sample of the gingival sulcus; isolation source: swab sample of gingival sulcus... | reverse complement strand
CCTAATGCGAGAGTTTGCTCTTGATAAGTTAAGTAAGAAGCTAGAGTCTTGGCACGAATTGAGCCTTGATGACTTTCTCAAAGAGGTCAAGAAAGTTAAAAAGAATTTATCTCTATGTGATAAGTTAGATTGGGAAGAGTATTTCCTTGTCCAGCAAGAGAAGATTCAGCCATTGCAAAAGGCTATCAAGGCTACGGATAGAGAGATAGATGAGATGGTATTTGACTTGTACGGCTTGACGAAGGAAGAGAGAGCAATGGTAATTGAAAGTTAGGATTGAAAAATCTAGCTATATCTAATCTTTATTACATAGATAAAGGAACTATTATTTATAATGTAGGTAGAAATGTCGCCTAATTATTGAGAATGTGCTTGAAAATAGTTGCTATTTTGATATAATTGTTTTAATTTTGTTGAGAATAAATAAGTGTTTTGCTTATGAGTGATGACTTAGTTTGCCTTTTTTGATAACTAAGACTTCCACAAGTAAGACCATTAGCTAGATTTTTTTAGTATTATTATATAAAAGTTAAAATTATGGAAATTAAAAAGTCCCCAAAAGCAGATTTGGAGAATGGCATTAGCCTATCTCTTCTTCTAGGATTGGTGGTGGCTATTTCTGTAGTTTTCGTGTCATTAGAGTGGCGTTCAGAAGCTCTTACAGGAGATTTGGACAAAAAAGCTCAAAATATCGCTGATATTGATGAGGCTCTAATCGTCGAAGACTTGAAACAAGAAGAACCTCCACCCGAAGAACCTCCAAAGGAAGAACCTAAAGTAGAACAACTTCCTGATGAACTGAAAGTCGTAGAAGACGATAAGAAGGTTGCTAAAATTGAACTTGTTTCGGCTGATGAAAAGAAGCCAATCCCACCTCCTGTTAATACAGGAGCACAAGAGGAAGAAGCTGAAGATGAGATCTTCATTACAGCTGAAGAACCTTGTGAATTCCCTGGGGGAACAAAAGCTTTGTATCAGTTCATTAGCGACAATATGAAATACCCTGAGATTGCCCTAGATAATGGTGTGCAAGGGAAGGTGTATGTAAGTTTCGTAGTAGAGAAGGACGGTAAGGCTACTAACGTTAAGATCTTGCGTGGTGTCGATCCAGCTTTGGACAAAGAAGCGATGCGTGTGATCAAGATGTTGCCTAAGTTCAAACCAGCGAGACAACAAGGTCGTCCAGTACGTATGTCGTTCCGACTACCAGTGGTATTCAAAATTCAATAATAGTTTTTGATTTATTGAGTTTCTAACAAATGAAAATGTGGGATTTCTATTCGTAGAAGTCCCACATTTTTTATATCTTTACTTCATACAATATATAAATTGATTTATGCAAGAAGAAATCTTAAAAAGAATAGATGAGCTGGTGAAATCACGTTTCCAAGCTCAAGAACCACAAAAGTTATACGAGCCAATTAGCTATACGCTGAGCTTAGGGGGGAAACGCCTTCGTCCCTTGCTCTGCTGTTTGGCGACAAGGCTATTTCGTTCGGACTGGGAGCAGGCTTTGCCAAGTGCTTTGGCTCTAGAGGTGTTTCATAACTTTACCTTGTTGCACGATGACTTGATGGATCATTCGCCCTTGAGACGTGGACAAGAGACGGTATATGTGAAGTGGGATGAGAATACGGCTATTCTTTCTGGAGATGTGATGAGCATTGAAGCCTACAAAGCTCTTGAGGAGCTAGAGGACAGCCGTCATCTATTGAAGATATTACCTGTATTCAATCAAATGGCTGTAGATGTCTGTCGTGGTCAGCAGTATGATATAAATTTTGAGACTCAGCAAGAGGTAACGGTCAGCGAGTATCTAGAGATGATACGCTTAAAGACTGCCGTGCTGATTGGTGCGTCAATGAGGATTGGTGCTATAGTGGGTAATGCTACAGAGCAAGAGGCTATGACTTTGGACAAGATAGGACAGCTCTTGGGACTTGCCTTTCAGATACAAGATGATTACTTAGATGTCTATGGAGACGAAGCTACTTTTGGTAAACCAATAGGTGGCGATATAATGAATGCTAAGAAAACTTTGCTATTGCTCTATACTAAGGAGCATCTAGATGAGGAGGGGCTTGCTAGCTTGGATAAGTTGATGTCATTAGACGAGACGAAGAGAGAGGAGCGTATCAATGGCGTAAGAGCATTGTATGACAAGGCTGGAGCTGACAAGTTCGCCAAAGAGGAGATTATCCGCTTGACAGACGAGGCTCAGGCTCTGCTCTCGGGAATGAAGCTTGAAGAGGCATTAGTTGAGCCTATTGAGAAATTATTTGTTAAGTTAATCAATCGCCTATCTTAATGCATATTGTAGATACGCACACTCATATTTATGCGGAAGAGTTTGATGAAGATATTCAAGATGTCATCAAGCGAGCCGTGGAGCAGGAGGTCAAGACGATGATTTTGCCTAATATTGACAAGGCAAGTTATGATAGAATGATGACTCTAGAGGTGCAATATTCTCATTGCTTGCATTCGGCAGTGGGCTTGCACCCTACTTCGGTCAAAGAAGATTACAAGGTAGAGCTGTCATTCTTGAGGGAGCGACTGGAAGAAGGTTGCTTCGTGGCAGTGGGAGAGGTTGGCTTGGATTATTATTGGGACGAAACATTTAAGGCAGAGCAGAAGGAGGCATTCAGAGAGCAACTGAGGTGGTGTCGTGATTTTAATTTGCCCGTCATTATCCATACCCGTTCGGCATTTGAAGATACTTTTGCTATTCTTAGAGAAGAGGCTTTTCAAGATGTGAGGGGTGTCTTTCATAGTTTTACTGGTTCGGAGACAGAACTAGAGGAGGCGTTGAGCTTTAAGAACTTTTATATTGGGCTGAATGGGGTAGTAACGTTTAAGAATTCTAACTTGAAAGATTACATCCGTCAGATACCTTTGGAGCGTTTGCTCCTAGAGACTGACGCTCCTTACCTTAGTCCTGTGCCTAAAAGAGGTCGCCGTAATGAGCCAGCACACCTTATTCATACTCTGGACTTCCTTGCTAATCTGTGGGAGATGCCTAGAGAGAAGATGGCAGAGCTGACGACAGAGAATGCCAAAGCTTTATTTAGATTGTAAGGACGAGACGAAGATGACGGCACAGGCTTATTTAGATAATTTTATTCGTTATGAGGAGCAGGAACTGAATGCTTCTGAGATGACTTGCTCAAGTTATCGCTCCGACCTTGAGGATTATATCGCTCATTGTCAAGGACGATTGGGGGAAGAATATCAGCCCACGAATAGGGATCAAGACTTGATTCGTTCGTGGCTCTCGGAACAAATGAATAGAGGTTTGAAGGCTTCTTCGGTATCTCGTCGTCTATCTGCGGTAAAGATGTTCTATAAGTATCTATTCAAAAAGGGGGTTATTGATAAGAACCCAGCTAGTCATCTGCGACCACCGAAGCAAGAGAAACCTTTGCCTGTCTATGTGCCGACAAAAGATATTGAAGATATTCTAGAGAATAACTTCCTTGATGGCCAGGAAGGCTCTGCCGAATTAGAACGTAATCAGCTAATCGTGATAATGCTCTATGAATGTGGCTTGCGTCGCTCGGAGTTGGCTTCGCTATTAGACAAAGATGTGGATATTCATCAGCGACAACTCCGAGTCGTGGGGAAGGGAAATAAGATGCGTATCGTCCCTTTTGGCGACTCTCTGCGAGAAAAAATTATTTCTTGGCGAGAAAAAAGGCAGGAGATAGTTATGAAAAGCGAAACTTTTTTTGTAACTTTGAAAGGTAATGCTATGAAAGGAGCAGACGTGTATCGGGTTGTACATAAGGCATTAGAGTTGATCCCCAATCTCTCTCGCAGAGGTGCTCACGCTTTGAGGCATTCGTTTGCAACGGATATGTTAAATGCAGGAGCAGACCTATTAGCGATAAAAGAGCTTATGGGACACAGCTCAATATCGACTACAGTAAAATATACGCATACTTCTTTTGAGCAATTAAAAAAGTTGTATAACGCTCACCCAAGAGCAAAAAAAGAAAAGTAAAAGTTATGGAAATTAGAATTCAAGCAGTGCATTTCGATGCAAAAGAGCAATTAAAGACTTTTATTGAAAAGAAAATTAAGAAACTTACTCGTTTCTCAGTAGAGATTCTTGAGGCAGAAGTTTTTTTGAAAATCGTTAAACCTGAAGTTGCTCACAATAAGAACGCTTCTGTCCGTTTGATGATTAAAGGCAAGGAGATGTTTGCTGAGAAGTTGGCAGACACTTTTGAAGAAGCTATAGACTTATGTTGTGATGCTCTCAAGTCGCAACTAGAGAAATATAAAGAAAAACATCATACAACTAAAGGCGAGGTGGTACCAGAGCTCCTTGGAGTAGATGAAGATGACCTTGATGATTTAGACTTAGACTTAGATTAATCGGAGATTTATATAGAAAAAGCGTAGAAGTCCTAGGACTTCTACGCTTTTTTGTTGTGTTAAGGGGAAGTTTATTCTCCTTCTTTGTCTTTTTTTAGCACTTCAATAAGTTCTTGCTTCTGCTGATTGATGATGCTGTTGTACTTATCCATCGCATCTTTCTCGTCAGTATCATTTGGAACTGAGCTAGCTTCTTCCGTTGGTATGTCCTCTCTTTTGAAGATTGCGAGGATCTTATCCTTGAGAGGTGTGGAGTCATTCAGCTCTTCTTCGCTAATAGCTTTGAAAGTTGGAAGTCCAAGGTCTAGCAAGATAGAGGCTGTTCGCATACCAAAGACAGAGATTGCTGAGATGAATTGGATGAGTGGCAGTGGCATCGTTGTATAGTAGGCAAGTAGCACGTAGATACCTCCACCGAAGAGGCAAGCTAAAGCATAGATGTCTTGACGGAAGATCAGAGGTACTTCATTAATTAGAATATCTCTGGTCATACCACCGAAAGAGCCAGTAACAACTGCCATAACTAAAGCTACCCACCAAGGATAGCCAGCTTCAAAGCTCTTAACGATACCTACTACGACAAATAGTCCTAGCCCCACGGAGTCAAAGAAGAAGAGCGAATAATTAGCTCTCACTACTTGTTTACGCATCGCTATCGTGAAGAGGAGGGCGAAGAAGGAGATGCTGATGTAGGATGGAGTCTCCAACCAAAAGAGTGGTTCGTCCAAAAATAGATCTCTCAGTGTGCCTCCGCCGACAGCAGTTACAAATCCTACTACCAAAGCTCCAAACCAGTCAAAGCCTTTGGACGCTGCTAAGCGAATACCAGATATGGCAAAAGCAAATGTACCTAGATAATCACAGAATAAGACGAAGTCATTATCCATTTTATCTACAAGGTTTGCAAAAGTATCTAACATTTTATTCTTTTAGTCTAGTAAATTTCATTTACATTAGGGAAGTCCTTGCTCTCTACAGCGTGGATGTAGTCTTTCACGGCAGATTGTATCGTCGTTGATAGGTCAGCGAAGCGACGTAGGAACTTAGGTGAGAAACTATTGTCCATTCCTAGCATATCTTGTAGTACAAGTACCTGTCCATCAACTTCTGCACCTGCACCAATACCAATGGTTGGGATTGGGATTGTTTTTGTGATGTTCTCTGCTAATTGACTAGGTACTTTCTCAAGAACAAGGAAGCTCGCTCCAGAATGACAGACCCTCATTGCTTCTTCTAGGATTTGATTGGCACTGTCTTCGTCCTTACCTTGCAAGCTATAAGCTCCAATAGTATTAATTGACTGAGGACGTAAGCCTAGATGAGCTACTACGGGAATACCTGCTCCAACAATTCGGCGGATCACTTGTTGCGTGTATTCGTCTCCACCCTCTAGTTTGACAGCATCAGCTCCTGTCTCTTTGATTAGTCTAATGGCAGAGGCTACGGCATCTTCTACAGATACCTGATAAGAGCCAAAAGGCATATCCATTACGACGTAAGCTTGCTCTATAGCACGCACGACAGATCGTCCGTAGATAATCATTTCTTCTAGAGTGATAGGTAGGGTAGAGCTATGTCCAGCCATTACGTTGGCAGCAGAGTCGCCTACTAAGATCATATCTATGCCTGCTAGGTCAATGAGACGAGCCATTGTGAAGTCGTAGGCAGTAAGCATTGTGATTTTCTCTCCCATAGCTTTCTTCTTTTGTAGCTTAGGAAGAGTATTTTTGTCCTTAATACTTGTGTGTTTAGACATCTTTTTAAGAAAAAATAAAAGTAAAAAGGAACTAGCTTTAGGTCAAATAAAGCCAGTTCCTAGTTGTGTGTTACATTTAATTCGTTGTTATTCCCATTCAATTGTGCTAGGTGGCTTAGAGGAGATGTCATAGACGACACGGTTCACACCTCTAACCTTATTGATGATCTCGTTAGAAACTTTAGCTAAGAACTCATAAGGCAGATGTGCCCAGTCAGCACTCATTGCATCTGTCGAAGTTACGGCACGAAGTGCAATTGTATATTCGTAAGTTCTCTCGTCTCCCATAACGCCTACACTCTTCAATGGCAGAAGTATAGCTCCAGCTTGCCAAACTTTATCGTACAAGCCCCACTCTTTCATCATAGAGATATAGATATCGTCTGCATTTTGGAGTATTTCAATCTTCTCTTGGCTGATTGCTCCAATGATACGGATACCTAGTCCTGGTCCAGGGAATGGTTGTCTTTTAATTAGGTGCTCTTGCATTCCCATTTCTAGCCCTACACGACGCACTTCGTCTTTGAATAGCAGACGTAATGGTTCTACAAGCTTTAGATTCATTCTCTCAGGCAGACCTCCCACGTTGTGGTGGCTCTTGATGACTGTTCCTGTGATGCTAAGCGACTCAATAACATCTGGATAGATAGTACCTTGTCCTAGCCATTTAATATCTTTCAGCTTCTTAGCTTCTTGATCAAAGACATCAATAAATCCTTTACCAATAATTTTGCGTTTCTCTTCAGGGTCTTCTACGCCATCAAGAGCTGTGAAGAATTGCTCACGAGCATTCACACCGATAACGTTAAGTCCAAGATGTTCGTAATCTTTGAGTACTGTCTCAAACTCGTTCTTTCTTAGCAAGCCGTGATCCACGAAGATACAAGTTAGGTTCTTGCCAATAGCCTTGTGCAAGAGTACAGCTGTAACAGAAGAGTCCACACCTCCAGACAGAGCTAGGATAACCTTATCATCTCCTAGTTGTTCTTTGAGTTCTTTCACTGTTGCTTCTACAAAAGAGCTAGGTGACCAGTTACCTTTGATACCTGTGATGTCTAGGAAGTTCTCAAGCATTGCCATTCCCTCTTCGCTGTGAAACGCTTCTGGGTGGAATTGAAATCCCCAAGTCTCCTCGCCCTCAATCCTAAACGCAGCGGCAGGTACATCTTCTGTACTTGCGATAATCTTAAAGTCTTGTGGAAGCTCTGTGATTGTATCTCCGTGCGACATCCAGACAATACCATTTTCTCTGACGTTCTTGAGAATTTGGTCATTCTCTTTAACACTAATTTTAGCACGACCATATTCTCTTGTAGGCGAAGGCTCTACTTTACCACCTGCTTGATAGACTAAGCTCTGTGCTCCGTAACAGATACCAAGTAGTGGCAGTTTGCCTCTTATCTGGCTCAAGTCTGTGTAGAATGCTTTCTCGTCATAGACGGAGAATGGACTTCCCGAAAGAATAATTCCTGCAATACCTTCAAGGTTTTCAGGCAACTTATTATAGGGTGCTATCTCGCAATAAGTGTTTAGCTCTCTTAAACGACGACCAATGAGTTGTGTCGTCTGAGAACCAAAGTCAAGGATAAGGATCTTCTGTTGCATAATTATTTGTTGTGTAACTAATATCTCGTTTTATATATTCTTGCAAAGATAATTATTATTCTACAAATATCTCTCTAGGGTACTCTATTTCTTGAAGATATAGGGCATAACCTTCAGCTGATGAGCCAGCCTGACAGCGATCTTGCTGATTGATGATTTTCCTAAAGCCTTCTTTTGTCAGTTTGCCTCGTCCGACAAGGAGCAATGTCCCTACAACGGCTCTGACCATATTACGAAGAAACCTATCAGCAGTAATACGGAAGATATATCCTTGGTCAACGTTGGGATTTGGATACCAATAAGCCTCTGTTACTTTGCAGATGTTGGTTTTGGCGTCGCTGTGAAGTTTACTAAAACTTGTGAAGTCGCTTGTCTCTAGAAGTAGCTGTGCTGCCTCGTTCATCTTATCAAAGTCCAAGTCGTGATAGACATAGAGCGAGCTGTCCTGACTAAAGGCATTTTTCACAAGGTTAATATGGTAATGATAAGTCCTTGCGACAGCTGAGAACCTTGCGTGAGCGTCATCTGTCATTGCACATACTCTATGCAGAGCTATATCTTTGGGCAATAGCCTATTTAATTTGAAGATGAGACTTTGCATTTCCTCAAGGCTCTTGTCTAAGTCTAGATGAATAACCATCGTCTGGGCGTGTACACCTGTGTCGGTACGTCCTGCTCCAGTTATCTTGCACGGCTCACGTAGTATTGTCTCAAGAGCAAGCTCTATTGTCTCTTGCACACTAGGAGCATTGGGTTGTATCTGCCAACCGCAATAGTTCGTCCCTTTGTAACTAAGATAGATAAAGTAACGCATTGGATTTAATTAATCTGACGGAATTACTTTTTTTTGCTTGCTGTTGTCTTTTTAGCCTTACTAGTCTTTGTCGTTTTGCTTGTCTTCGTTGCTCTCTTGCTTGTCTTGGCTGGAGCTTCGTTGATGATTTTGAGGCATTCTTCCTCTGTCAAAGTCTCAGGGTCAATAGTCTTAGCTATTTTATAGTTCTTACCTTTATATTTAATGTACGGACCGAAGCGACCATCTCTTATCTCAAAGCCTTCTTCAAATGTCTTGAGCAAGCTTTTCTTATCTGCTTCTTTCTTGGCTTTGATAAGTTCAATAGCATCTTCTATCGTTGTGTCAAGAGGATCTCTGTCTTTTGGCAGACTGACGAACTCTTTGCCGATACGTATGTAAGGACCGAAGCGACCAACAGCTACAGAAACTTCTTGCTCTTCATAAGTACCGATAACCTTAGGAAGCTCAAATAGTTTAAGAGCTTCTTCTAGGGTAATTGACTCTAATGTTTGCCCTTTCTGTAGTGAGGCGAATTTAGGTTTTTCCTCTTCATCAGCTGAGCCAATTTGTATCATTGCTCCATAACGACCTAGACAAGCTAGCACCACACGACCAGTCTCTGGGTCTGTGCCTAGCTCTCTTGCACCTACACGACCTTCATTAGGATTGATCTCTGACGCTTTATCTACTCTAGGGTGGAACTTCTGATAGAACTCATCAATGACAGTCTGCCACACTTGATCACCTTCGGCAATATTGTCAAACTCTTCTTCAATCTTTGCTGTAAAGCTAAAGTCAATGATATTAGGGAAACGATCTACAAGGAAGTCATTCACGATGATACCTGCGTCTGTAGGGATGAGCTTGCCTTTGTCAGCTCCATAGACTTCAGTTTTGACTTCTTTGTTGATTTGTTGATTTTCGTTGAGCGAATAATAAGTAACTTCTCTCTCTTCGCCCTCTTTGTCGCCACGCTCTACATAGCCACGAGCTTGGATCGTTTGGATCGTAGGAGCGTAAGTTGATGGACGACCAATGCCTAGCTCGTCCATTTTGCTTACCATAGAGCCTTCCGTGAACCTTGCTGGACGTTGTGAGAAACGCTCATCGGCAAGGATTTCTAGATATTGAAGTTTATCACCTAAGCTTAGCTTAGGCAATAGTTTGCTGTCTGTATTTAGTTTGTCGGCATATAGATCCAAGAATCCTTTGACGATAAGCACTTCGCCTTGAGCCACGAATGAGTATTTAGTACCTTGTACAGGTATCTCTACTGTTGTCTTTTCTATTTTAGCGTCAGTCATCTGTGAAGCTAAAGTTCTCAGACGGATTAATTCGTATAGCTTTTTTTCTTGTGCAGTGCCTTTGATTTTGTCTTGAGCAATATAACTTGGACGTATTGCTTCGTGAGCCTCTTGAGCCCCTTTGCTCTTTGTCTTGTACTGACGAGCTTTGTAATAAGTTTCGCCAAACTT
>PDWI01056293.1_pt1 | contig 10013 bp, 12 predicted proteins | sample 1430891 | NCBI WGS metagenome assembly PDWI01 (sample SAMN01162508, study PRJNA174530) | Oral metagenome, whole genome shotgun sequencing project. | biome: Marine environment; feature: Marine mammal; material: Swab sample of the gingival sulcus; isolation source: swab sample of gingival sulcus... | reverse complement strand
CATTTTTTGCACGCCGTCAAGCCCTTCTAGAATAGGCATTGTCAAGATACATTGTTGCTCTTGTCCATAAGCTTTTTGTAGCTCACGCCCTACGAGAAGATTGAATTTTTGATCTGTTCCACCAAGCTCAATATCTGCTTTCAAAGCTACTGAATCATACCCTTGAACAAGAGGATATAAAAACTCGTGAACAGCAATTGATTGACCTGCCTTATAACGTTTGTTAAAATCATCACGCTCTAACATTCTTGCAACATTATACTGTGCGGCAAGTTTGATCATATCAGCTGAAGTGAGTTTACTCATCCACGTTGAGTTATAGTGGACGTCTGTTTTTTCAGGATCCAATATCTTAAAAATTTGATCTTTGTATGTTTGTGCATTTTTCTTAATGGCTTCTTCGGTCAGCGGTGGGCGAGTGGCACTTTTACCTGTTGGATCGCCAATCATTGCTGTGAAATCGCCTATTAAGAACATAATGTGATGCCCCAATTCTTGAAATTGGCGAAGTTTATTGATGACGACAGTATGTCCTAAATGGAGGTCAGGAGCTGTTGGGTCCATACCTAATTTAATGCGTAGTGGTCTCCCTGTTTCTAGTTTTTTTACTAATTCTGCTTCAGGAAGTAAATCTTCTGCTCCACGTTTTAAGATTTTTAGGGTATCATTTACATTCATTATACTATTTTCTCTTGTAATGCTATTGAATAAAAAAATTAATAAACAAAAAGTAAATCGTTTTTGCTTACATCATATACTTGTTTTAATTGCCTTTTTCGTTTCCTTAACAATAATGGCTGTGCCTGTTTCGGCATCTCAAAGCAATATTATATATGAATATCGTACAATCTCACAAAAAAAGGGACAGAGTTTTGATAATATGCTCTCTCAATCTGGTCTCTCGAAAGATGATCAGCAGCTGATGAAATTGTTGCCTGTTCGTTATCAAGCTTTGGAAAATAGGCAGCACAAGGTGATCGTCGTGCCAATTTTGTATTGCAAAATGACAAAACAATTTATTTTATAAGTTCTCCAAGTAGAATTGCGACAAAAAATATCAGAAAAGTACAACCAAGTATTGCTCTGACTTCTACCAAAAATAGTAGCACAAAGAATAAGACAAATAATAATACAAGTAACACAGACAGCACAAAACACAAGTCATCATCAAGCAATGACAAATATGTGTTGGTGAGCGTTAAACAGAAAACTAGAGAGTCTCTCTCTAAAGCACTTGCAAAATATTCTTTCAGCTCACTGCAGAAAAAACTTATCAATGACATTCCTGTTACATCTAAGGCACGTTCTACTCGTTATTTCCACCTCTTATTTGAAAAAAGTGGAAATAGTAAAGACCTCAAAGCTGTCTATGTTGTCAGAGGGAAAAGCACGGCTGAATTTGTGCTTGCAAAATACAAAGGCAAGTGGGTTTGGGCTGATGAAAAAGGAAAAATTTCTTCTTCATCTGAAGGTTTTTTACGCTATCCTTTAAGTTTTAAACGCTTGTCTTCAGGGTTTAATCCATATCGTCGCCACCCAATTACTCGCCGAATTCTTGGGCTCCAGCGAACGGCACAGTAGTATTTACAGGTCGCCAACGAGGCTATGGCATCACGTTAGAAATAGATCACGGCAATGGTTATAAAACAAAATACGCCCACCTTTCTCGCATTCTTGTACGAAAAGGACAATACGTTAAGAAAAAACAATCTATAGCACGAGTTGGGGTCGTCATAGAAATGCTATGACTGTTCGTCTCCCACGAAGCGGTGGAGCTAAAACATTACCGTCAGCACGCAGAGATGCTAATAAGTATCTGCCAATGATTAAGCGAATGCTGTAAATTATCGTACAAATAGCAGTTTAGGAACAAATAACAACAGAATAATTAATGACAATAGGCATTAATTATTCTGTTTTTTCGCATTGTCATCTAATTTTTTCAGCAATGCTAATTTTTCCGCAATTTTAATTTCTAATCCACGAGGATTTGGGTGATAGTATTCTTTCTCGCCCATTTCTTCTGGAAAATAGGTTTCTCCTGCAGCGTAAGCGTTAGGTTCATCGTGAGCATAGCGATAACCTTTGCCCTTATTTAGCTCTTGCATTAATTTTGTTGGGGCATTAACCAAGTGATTTGGCACTGCATAACTGCCAGTTTCTTGCACTTCGGCAAGTGCAGTTTTATACGCTTTGTAGCTTGCGTTACTCTTTGCTGCACACGCTAAATAATTTACCACTTGAGCAAGGTTGATATGTCCTTCAGGAGAACCAATTCGCTCATACGCTTGCCACCCTGCAATAGCGAGTGGTAAGGCACGAGGATCGGCATTGCCAATATCTTCACTGGCAATAACCGTCAAACGTCTGGCAAGATAATTCAAATCACAGCCTCCATCAATCATTCGGCAAAACCAATACATAGCTGCGTGTGGGTTACTCCCTCTGATTGATTTATGCACCGCTGATATGAGGTCATAAAACATATCACCTTGATTATCAAATCGTCTGATATTATTTGCGATTGCTTGTTTGAGTGCTTGTGCAAAAGTAGTGCCAGTAGCATCTTGAGCAGCAACTGTCGTTTCAATCAGATTAATAAGTTTTCGCCCATCACCATCAGCGAGTTGTCCTAATTTTTTTATGCTATCATCATCAATATCAATATTGAGTTCTGTCGCTGCTTTGTGGGTTAATTTGGCGAGAGTTTCTTCATTTAACGATTTAAATACATAGGTACGAGAGCGTGAAAGAAGTGCATTATTGAGTGAAAAACTTGGATTTTCAGTCGTTGCACCAATAAAAATAATCGTACCATCTTCAATATATGGTAAAAAAGCATCTTGTTGGGCTTTGTTAAAGCGATGTACCTCATCGAGAAAAAGAATAGTCTTTTGTCCGAACATTGTTGCACGTTTTTTTGCCGCATCAATTTCAGCTCGCACTTCTTTGACGCCAATCACAACAGCTGAAAGTTTTATCAACTTATATTCTCCGCTAACAGCAAGCATTGAGGCGAGTGTCGTTTTGCCACAGCCTGGAGGCCCCCATAAAATCATAGAATGAATATCGCCTTTTTCTATACTTTTACGCAGTGCTGATTGTTGTCCGAGAATATGCTCTTGCCCAACAAAATCATCGAGTGTTTTCGGACGCAGTCGTTCGGCAAGCGGTCTAAAGTCATTACGGTTGGCAAATAAATAGCCTGATGCTTGGTTTGTCATAATTTACTATCAATATTTTTCTATTAAAAAATTAACAAAAATTAACATTATGTGTAAAATGCAATACTTTGTCAGAGTATATTATACACTCTCACATTATTAAATATTTTCAAAAAGGACGTATGCGATACGTCCTTACAAATGTTATTATGGGCAGATGTTTACCCTATTATATAGTCAAGGCTAATTTATGAGTACATATTTTATTGGAGATGTTCACGGCTGTTATGATGAACTTATGATTCTCTTGGATCGTATCAACTTTGATAAACAACAAGATCAATTAATTTTTGTCGGAGATTTAATCAATCGTGGCCCTAAATCTTTAGAAGTGCTACGTTTTGTAAAAGGTCTAGGCAAAAACGCTCAAGTGGTATTAGGCAATCACGATATTTCTCTGTTTGCCTACGCCGCAGGAATTTATCACGGTAACGGCACAGACTTTCCAAAAATTATGCAAGTACCTGATGGTAGAGAATTATGTGATTGGTTGCGACACCAACCATTACTCATTCATCTTGAAAAAGAAAATATTTTTGTTGTTCACGCTGGCATCCCTCCACGATGGACACTACAAAAAGCAAAAAAACAAGCAAAAAAAGCTGAAAAAAAATTACAATCAGACAACTTTGCTCAATATTTACAATACGCCTACGATAAAAATAAAAGAGACAAATGGCATAATGATTTCAATAAATACGATAAATTTCGCTATCGTTTAAATGTATTTACTCGTATGCGTTATTGTGATGAATACGGAGAGCCTGATTACAATGAAAAATGCCCATTAGGCGAACAACGAGCAGGTTTTATGCCGTGGTTTTTTAAACGTACACACCTACAAAAAGATAATAATGCAAAAATTATTTTTGGACATTGGGCGGCTCTGGGATACTACGAAGGAGTCAATGCCTGGTGCATAGATAGTGGTTGTGCGTGGGGCTATCGTTTAACCGCTGTTTCAATTACCGATAACGGCATTACAAAAGTGCAAGCACCAGCACTTTCTAAACGGTATTAACAACAGCAAAGCAGACATTCACAATCCGTTATCGCCCTTACATAAAGCAAGGGGAGGTATCATAGGGGTATCCTAATAATAGGTAATAATAAACGGATTTAGGAATAAAAAACTTTATTGTGCTTGTAACGTATCTACGAGCTTTTGCAAAATATCAACTTCTCGTTGCTTTTGAGCAAGCAATTCGTCTTTGTGCATCAATGCTAATTTTAGCTTTTCATTTTCAGCAGTGAGTTCTTGAGATGCTCCATAATAATTACTACTGTGAGGACTATTCTCGCTTATCAAACACACCACACTTTTACCACTAACCGATAACAACTCAACAATATCCATTCCAAAGGTATCAGCAATTTTTTCTAATCTTTGCAGTGTTGGTTTAGTTTCGCCTCGCTCAATTCTGGCATAGCCATTGGTGGACATATTTAATTTTTCTGCCATTTCCTCTTGCGACCAGTTTTTGCTTTCTCTGACGGTGCGAATTTTTTCATTTAATTGCATTATGTTATACCTATTTGTCATAAAAGTAAATGAATTTTACTATTTTTTATCAAGCAATGATGTATTATGCCCATTATTTTGTTAGGTAGTATATCGCAATACGATAGCTGATGTGCACTTGTAGTTGGTGTTCATTGAGTAAGAATTGTTCTAATATAACGTATATATTTCTCACATTATTCATTAGGGTAAATAACAATGTTTTTCAAAATCCGTATATTACTATTTGTTACTATTATTTTTTCATTTATGAGTAACGCCTTTGCCGAAGAGTTTTACTATCGTTCGGATAAATATCACTGTGAAGGAAAAAGGTCTAATGACGCTTATTTGATGTGGGCTCGCTTTATTCCACAAGGTGATACTATTGATGTTATGTTCGTTTGGAATCCCGAACCAGATGAAGGTTATAGAAAATTTCAGATAAAGAAATCTGATCTCAAGAGTAGTATGACCGTAAAGATAGACAACTCTCGTTCTTACCAAATAGACAACCTTAATAATTTAGGTGGCAACAAACCATTGATTGTCAATCGTAAATGGGATAGCAGTTGTGCAAAAACAACTACACTAAACCCCGTGAAAAAAGGTATAAAAGAAGTATATCAAGATGAAATTGATACCTTAAACAAACGACCGATAACGAGTAATCAGTATCTGCTTGCTAGTAAAAAATGGTGGCAGTCTCCACCTACTTTCTGGTTACCTGAACTAGACCAAAAAACAATGGAAGCATCAAGAGACAAGGCGTGGGATAATTTTTACAAAGACTATCCAACAGCAATGCTCAATCAGTTCCAGCAAACAACTATCAGTGAGCAAGATGCAGAGAGAATTATCAATGATGTATTGATTACCCATAAAAGAACGGGTAATCGTCGTTTTAGAAAAGAATTACAAGGACCAGTAGAGAATATGGTTCTATATTGGGCTGTTTTAAACAGAAATACACCAGAAAAAGCCAGAAAATTTGCAGTAAAAGATGCAGATGAATTGTGTACAATGACATCAAGAATACCAGTCAGAAATCAAGCTGACTTACGATGGATAACTAAACTACCTCAACCATTATGGAGCCGTGAATATGCTGAAAAGGTTCTGCAATGGGCAAAATCGTGTAAAAATTATAGTGACCGTATTATCAGAGTAGTCAAAAATGAGTGGGCTGATATAGAAAAAATGGTGCAATCATATCCACAATTTGTTGAAGTTCTCAATAGAAAGTTATCACAGTCTGCTAATATTGAAGAGTTGAAAGCACAAGGTTGGAATAGTAAATTTACTGATTCAGAACGAGAGTCTTTCTACATTTCTGAAGATGTGGTGGAAGTTGCAGAAGAATCATTGATTAAGCCATATTTATTCTCTCTCATTCCTAGTTTAGAAAAAATGTTTACTGATAATTTATTGACAATAACTGACATTAATAAATACCCAAACTATTGTCAAGATACAACAGAAATAATAAGAACATACGAGGGCTCATTTGCTGAAGCAGCGTACAATGCGTGTGAAAAAGCCAAAGCGACACAATACACCAAGAAAATAGCAGAAGCTGCAGAACAATGGGCAAACGCTGGCAAACAACAACTTAATGATAAAAAAATAACAATTTCTCAATTGGGTCATTTCTGCTCACAACAGACTGATAATATCAACTATCGTGATTTACGAAATAAACTCGTTGAACAATGTAATGAATTATTAGTTACAGAAGTTACAAGCACTGGCAAAGAAATTCTTGCCGATGTAAAACAGCAGTTGCAATCCATTCCACAGAATTTTGAGGGCGTAAAAAAAATTACACAATTAAACAAGCAATTAGAAATAGAGTCAAGTTACTCTTATAGTGATGCGTTTCAGAATGCTTTTGCCGAGTTGGAAAAAACCTATGAGCCAACTGTGGAACAAATCAAGAGTATGTATAAAAATATTGACACCACAATGACCAATGCTTTATCAAAAGAGTATCAATCGATTATCGATGACGAAGATGACATAGATACCGTCAATGCAAAAATGCAAGAAATACAGCAAAAATCTGATCAATTACACCAAGAAGATTATGAAGTAAGAAATTTCTTATCTGGATACAGTGATCTAATAAACAAATAAATGATAACTGGTTGGGACGTGATTCTCTTAAAAATTCAATCTGCCACTTAAGCAACAGATTTAAAGAGCGTGGAGCAACCTTTGAGGTAGAAACATCAGGAATATTCTCAAAAACCTACTCTCTTTTAATTTCTTTCAAAAATAAACATAATAATGAAAATATCACACTCTCTCTTGACTTATTAGAAGATGAAAATAATAGTAATATTCTTAATTTGGATAATTTCAAAACATCAATAGGAAAAATGAATATCCAAGCAATTGAAAAATATAAACAACGCAATCAGTTGATGATATGTCTAGACTCACCAGAAAGATGTATAAATTTGTAATTTAACAACGAGGTAATTACTATGAAAAAACTTAATAAAAAATTATCTACATTAGCTGTATTCAGTGCACTATGTTTAGGTGGCTGTGGAGCAAAAACTGTTGAAGACTTTATGGACGACCCAGAAGCACTTCAAGAAACATTGCAAGAATGTATGCTGGGAAAAGAGACAGGAGAAGTATGTCGTAATGCAGCCCAAGCATCACAAAAAATGGTACAAGGTGTAATGCAAAATATACAAAATATGGGATTTGGGCAATAAATAGGTCTAATAATTCTTTATATTATTTTATAACTAATTCAAAGAGAGGTAAAAATGCGAGGAAAAATTTTAGGTGCAGGCGTCATCAGTGCAGATGATGGCAATAGATATAAATTTGAAGAAAAAGCCATTCAAAATTTAGAAAATCAAGAGATAGATAAACTCGTCAACGCTGATGTTGATTTTGTTATCAATGATGGGAAAGCAGATGAGATATTCATTCTTAACACACCAAAACAGAGTACAACATTGACTGAAAAAATAGGCAATGATGATGTGCAAGGGGTAAAAACCAAAATGTTTATTGGTCTTGGCTTGCGGTTAGGTGCTGCTATTCCATATATTGGTTTGCTACTCTCAATTGCAAGTTTTGTATTTCAGTTTCTCGGTCTTAGTTCGGCAAAAAAATTATCTAATAGCCAAACAATTGTAAAAAATTTTACGATATCGTATATTGTCGGGTTTGTTGCAAGTATTGTTACAACAATAGGTTTGGCAGGTGTGGGAATTTCGGCTATGATGTCCCAAAATTGTAGCTATTCTGCATCATTTGGTCGATATTGTAGAGATTCAGGGCTATCTGGTAGTGTTCTCCTTCTTCTTGTTGTTGTTGTAATTGTATGTGCTGTTGCATCAATAATATTTATGCATAAATACTTTAAAGAATTAAGTGTTATCACAGAACAGTCATCATTTATGACGGTGTTTTGGCTCTATGCAATTGGTACAGCTACAGCAATTATATTTATTGGTGTTATCTTTTTCATTATCGGCATTATCCTTGAATTTGTTGCTTGGTCTAAAGTAGATAAAATTAAAGAAACATCAAATTAAAGTTATTAAAAATAACATAACATTACCCCCCCTATTATAGACACATATCACACCATAAAATTTATAATAGGGGTTAATAAGATATAAGTAATCATCTACCTTAATCTACCTGCACATTTACCGTTAAAATCCCAGCCTCATTGCATAATGTTGTTATAGCTGTTGTAATGGCAGATATTGTTTCTTTGGTAGAAAGAATTTCAGAATCTTGCACCGTAAAGGAGCAAAATCCCCATTGTTTCATAGATATTACAACAAGCATTGTAGCCTATATATACTGCTATCAATATGGCTAATACAGCATCAACCCAAAACCAGTTAGTAAAATAAATAATCGTGGCACCGACAAGTACGGCAATCCACCCCAATAAATCTTCTAACAGATGAAGCATAATCGCTTTGCTATTTTGGTTTAAGTTATCACTGCTGTGATTATGTGTGTGAGAATGAGCGTGATTGTGGGCGTGATTATGAGAACCACCATTTTTGATATTAAAAAATGCAGCACCATTGACGACTATACCAAGTACAGCCAATCCTAACATACCTTGCGAAGATACTGCCTCTGGTGTAATGAGGGCTTTTACCGCACTTATCGCCATTACAACCGAACCAATGAGGAGAAATAACGACATACCCAAAGCAGACAACAACGAAAAGCGCTTAAAGCCAAACGTAAACGTATCTGTAGCAGATTTTCTAGATATTTTTTCTAGCCACACTGCTAACCCTATTGTCATTGCATCAGTGAAATCGTGCAAAGCATCGGTCATAATTGCCGTTGAGTTCGTTACAATACCACCAATAAGCTCTATCACTGAAAAAACCAAGTTCAGCCAAAATGCCAAACTCAATGCTTTACGATTATTTGTTGCAGTATTGCCAGTATCACGACTACAACTGTTGAAATCTGCTTTATGTTCCATAGTAAATGCCCTTATTAGATATAATTATGTTTTTAGAATTTACCTATAGACTACCGATAAAGCTAATGCAATACCATTGCAAAGTCTGGATTATTTAACTATTTAGGCATTGTTCACAAATACCTTTGGCAAAAAAGCGAACTTCATCAATACGCAAATCTGTTTGAAAGCTATGAGGCAGAATAACATCTTCTCGGCAAAGTGTTTTCTTACAAAGCTTACAATAAAAATGTAGGTGCCAATCTTTGTGTGCTTGCTCATCACAATCATCGTGGCAGAGCATATATTTTGTGATATTCTCTTCTTGAATTTGGTGTACGATACCTTTGTTTTCAAATGTTTTGAGGGTGCGATATACCGTAGTCCTATCAGCATAGTTGAGATACTGCTCAATTTCTGAAATAGATAAACCACCACTCTGTTGAGATAACAAATCATAGATGCGTATTCTCATACTGGTTGGCTTGGTGTTTTTCTTATCTAGTTTTTTGATAATATTTTCATTATTCATACACAAGAGCCTATCATATCTCTTTCGCAAATAAAACAAGAAAAACAGTAAAATATTTGGGTTGTTTGCACTAATTGAGGTATTATTTTCGTTAATGACAAATTATAGTGGAATATCTTAATTCTTGGTACGGCGTTATGCCGTCTCGATGTATTATTTATACTATCTTCGATGGCAAGCCTTGTACCAAAAACTAATCTATTCCACTATATGAATAAACTATTAACTTATTAGGCTTATATTATGTGGCGTAAAACTCACCAGTGGATAGGGCTTTTTATATCAGTA
>PDWI01011005.1_pt1 | contig 10014 bp, 5 predicted proteins | sample 1430891 | NCBI WGS metagenome assembly PDWI01 (sample SAMN01162508, study PRJNA174530) | Oral metagenome, whole genome shotgun sequencing project. | biome: Marine environment; feature: Marine mammal; material: Swab sample of the gingival sulcus; isolation source: swab sample of gingival sulcus... | reverse complement strand
AAATTATCCACAATTTCAACGGCATCTTTACTGTTATGTCGTCCTATTGAGTAAGCCAACCAATTTTTTGGAAAAAATATATCGCCCGTTTGCTGAACCTCCTCCAATAAATTAAGAGTATCGGGCAAATATTTAACGGCTTGCTTTGCCCTTAACGGATGATTAAGATAATACAAAGCACTGCGAACCCAAACCTCCTTTTGTCTGTTTTCAGGATTTTTCAAACTTTCAAAAAACTTGTCTCTAACAGCGGGATTTACCGATACTGCCGACTTCAAAAATTTGAACTTATCACGTTTATTATTATCTTTTATTCGTCTAATTTGCTTATTTACAATGCTTTCTGCATCAGGATAATCTCTTACCGATAAGGCAAGTGCAATACTCGAATAATCAGTACCTGATAATTGCAGTTCTTGAAAATTCAATTTATTATTCCAAATTTCATACAAATAATCCTGAGTATTTTTGCTTACGAAAATAGAAACCAACCTCTTGAAAACAGCAGCTTTTACCTCTTTTTCATTGCTTAGTCGAGCTATTTTTATTAATAAAGTTTCCATTTCCCGTGCATATTTTACTCTGTTACGCTCATTTATGAAAAACCACCAAGCTATTTCAATATTATTTAGTATAAGTTGAATATTTTGCTTAATTTTTTCGGTTTTCAATGCTCTTAACATTGATTTTATATAACAAATAGTTTTTAAATCGTAGTTTACAACCGCCTCAAACATGCTTATATAGGCACTTGAACGAGCAAGCTCATTTTTTATTTTGAATACGTTTTTAAGCAAAAATTCTTTGTACGAATTGTTTAATTTAAAATATCCGTAGCCGTAAGCACTGCCGTTTAGTAATATGCAATCGGGCTTTTCTAAACCTATTGCTTCCGAAACTTCTAATTTGTTTTTATCAAAATAAATGGGAATTTTTACGGATTTACCGTTTTTACAAAAAAATATGCTTAAATTTTGCTTCCACAATCTGTTTTTCTTTAACATATCTTTTTGGGACAATCGAAAACTGCTGATTTTATTATCAACATAATCAATATTTGCAGTTATAACGGGCATTCCTTCTTGCATTACCCACATTTCACTCCATTCTTCCAAATTAAATTCCGTATGTTTATCAAAAATCTTTATTAAATCGTTCCAATCGGCATTTCCGAAACTGTATGTTTTAAGATATTCTCGTAATCCTTTTTGCATTGCTTTATCGCCTATCATTTGCTCTAAGTTAGCCATTACGATTGGAGCTTTAAAATAAATTATATCGTCGTATAAAGTTCCTGCAAATTTCAGATTATCAAGTACTTGTTGTATAGGATGCGTTCCTTTGCTTCGGTCGGTCTGATAGGCTCTCGGATAATTATAAGTAACAAAATTAATATCGTGGTTCATGTCGGGAAACATGGGATACACTATTTTTGCGGCAAATAATTCGGCATATACTTCTTTAAGCCAAACATCATCGAACCAACGCATTGTTACTAAATTGCCGAACCACATATGCGAAACTTCATGTGCAATTACCGATGCGCGCGTTATGGTTTCCTCAACCGATGCCGATTCCGATAAAAATATTCGGGAACTTCTGTAATAAATTATTCCTACATGCTCCATTCCGCTGAACTGAAATGAGGGAATGGAAATAAAATCAAGTTTATCGAAAGGATATTTTATGTTTGTGTATTTTTCCATCCACTCCAAAGACATAAGGTGCATGGAAAAAAGTGTGTTTGTGTTTTTGTATATTGTTTCGTTGCTTTCCTCTACATGGTAAAAATTTATGGTTCTGCCGTTCTTGGTTTGCTGAAATTGCTGCAATTTTCCTGCAACAAATGCAAAATGATAAGTGCTTATTATTTCGGTTTTTTTAAATTTCAGGTGTCTTACGTTTTTACCTGTTGTGTTTGATATTATTTTGCCGCTCGATACCGCTGTCCACCTTGCGGGAATGTAGAGTTCCAATTCAAAACTTGCTTTCATGTCGGGTTGGTCGAAGCATGGAAAGGCAATGGAGGCTTTATCGGGAACGAAAAGCGTATATAAGTAGTTGTTGTGTCTGTTTAGCGAAGAATTTCCCGATATAAATTCAGTTTCAACTATATTTTCACCCTCTTTACAAGAAGAAGCAGGTATTATGATATGTTCGTTTATGTATGTGTAGGCATCTTTTTGCGAGTTTACAAAAAACGATAAAATATTGTTTGCTCCATTTTGAAAATCAAGTATTACATCGTTGTTATTATTTGATAATGAGAACTTTAAATTTAATCTACCTCTTACAGGCTCAGTTTTTTTTTCGGGTATTCTAAAAATTAAATTATAACTGATATTATTAATTTGCTGTTTTCTGTGTATTGCCAATTTGTGGGAAACCCCTGTTTTACAGCCATTTTTTGTTATTTTTGACATATCACAATATATTCCATTAACATAGTATTTACTTTTGCTCCTTTTTTGTTTGTGGGAGAATTTTTAGTCGGCATAGTTTTATTGCTTAACAATCTTTCGTATGTAATTAGATGTTTAAATCCGTTATCTTCAAATTTTTCAGCAACAAATTGGTCTGTCGGCAGCTTAACGTTTTTTACGGTTCTATTACCAACTAAATAAATTGCAAAACCATTCTTTTTTACACTTTTAGAAACTTTCCCTATTGAATATTCCAAATCTCTGTAAAATGCTGAGACTTCATGACTTCTTTTTTTATTATTTTTGTGTATTTCTTTTATATAATCGGAGATAATACCTTCATTATATATTTTGTTATCAACTTTTCCTCCCATTAACATACTATCTATTTTCCTTGCATAATTAATATCAAGCCATTCATTTGCAAAATTTGAAAATTGTCCGTAAGCAACTGTTGTTTTGCTGTCTCCATAAGGAGGACTTGTTAATACAACATCAAAATAACCGGTTTTCGGCTCAAATTTTTTATATTCAACCGTAATATTTGTATTCTCCCTTAATTTGGGATAATAAATATATTTATAGATTTCAATTGTTTTTTTTAGTTTGGAAAAATAAATACCGTAAACGTCAGGATTGAATTGCAACAAATCTTCCTGTTTCATTCTGTACAACTTAAATTCGCTGTTTCTTGTGTATGAACACTCTCTTACAGTTTCAGCATAAGGGATTAAAAATAAGCGTCTTATATTTTTATTTTCTATTTTATATAGAATATGTTTAAGAATTGTAAGACTTTTTATGACTTCCTTTGAAAACCAATATTCAATATTTTTTATTGGAGGAATTGATAAAAGATTGAAATTATTCTCTATTTTCAAGAACTCATATAGATTGGTTTTGACTTTTTGATTTTCTTGATTTAGTAATTCAATATTTAATTTTGTAAATTTTGCTTTTGAAATTAAAACTGCAAACGGGTTAATGTCAAAACCAAACATTTCATTCATTCCAACCTCTAAACCTGATGCAAACGATGACCCGGAACCGCAATAAGGGTCAAGCATACTTCCTGTTTTAATGCCAAGTTCCCGTAAAATTTCAATTCCGATTTGAGGTATCATAGTTGCGGGATAACGATGCAAATTAGGATATTTTGCAGAATATGATTGTCCTGTAAAATCATATTTAGTATTTCTCTCAACCTTATATATCATTTATGCTATTGAAAAGTTTTGGTAATTTATCTTCATAAGTTCTAAAACCTGTTCCGTGATTTCGAGCACTTGTTCCTTTGTCATGAAGTCTTAAATCAATGATTATATCGCCTGTTTTAAATAAATCAGCTAATAATTCAGGAGAAGTTCCTTTCATTAATTGAACTCTGTAAAAATAAAAATATTCTTTACCGTCTCGTTCTTCCGTTAATGCCGAAACAAATAGTAAAGCAGGTATTTTTTGCAGAAATCTTTCTACTAATTTATCCAATTGCCATCTTGCAACTATTTCACCGGAAATATGTTGAACAGTTACCGCATTTTTTTCAACTCTTAAAAACAAACCTGCACTGTTTGGAGTTAAAGACATGGTATAATACATGCCTAATCTTCCATTTTTGTCATAACTTCCGTATTTTCTGATTGCTTCAAGTGGTGGCATAACCCATGCTCTATTATTAAATGTAAACAGAGTAATCATACTATTTACACCTTCTCTATGAGCTTTTATCTCGATATTTTCAATATCAGGAAATGCCAAATTATTCTCATTAAGGTCTAATTCCGTCTCTAATGTATGACCAATTCCCGTCGGACCTTTTCGCGTTGTCGGAATAAATCCTTTTTCTTTTAAATCCTTGAATTTTCTTTTAAATTCATCTAATGTCATATAAGAAATATTGGTATTCTTGATTTTCCCGTTAAACTTATTCAAGTTAGCTGTAATAAACTTTTTCGATTTCCCTAAAACTCAAAATTATCTCTAAACGATTCCTGTTTTTTATATTCTAAGCCCTGAAACATAGACGATTTAACATTTATACGAAAATTATAACTTTTGTAAGTACCGAAAGGAACAAAATTAAAACCCATTTGCCAACAATGCAAATCGCGAGAAATACTGACATTTGTGTAAGTCAGTTTTTTTTCGGTAAAATCATAAGTGGCGTTAGCATTTAACGACCACTTGGGAGTTATGGTTAAACTGCCGTTCAAATTTATGGTTTGATAAATTTGAGGCTCGAAATCTTTATCCTCCAAAACATATTTGGCATTGTTGTATCTGAATGAATAACTGATGCTTAAATTCCAAGGGATTTTAAAATTGTATTCAGGAACATCACTGTTTTCTTTGTTTTTTTTGTTTTCATTATTGTTGGAAGAATCAAAAGTACCGTTTTGCTTTTTCATTCCCAAATCGGGATTATTCTCATTGTTTTGGTTATTTTCATCTTTGTTCTTCTCATTTTGTTCCTTATTCTTTTTTTTCTTTTTAAAGGTCTGCGAATTTATTGAACCGCTTAAAGTAATATTACTGTTTGCCAAGTGTCCCAATTTTCTGTCGTGCCAATACAATTTATTAACCTTAGATGCACCTCCGTTTATGGTGTCGGGCTTGTAAACATCAATCAAACCACTGAAATTAACGCTTATTTGCTTAAACAATCGAGTATTTGCACTAACCTGAATTGGTGCGAAATTCATTGAATCGGCAGCAAGATTGTAGGACGAACTAAATCGGAAACTGTTTAGCAACACAATTTTTTTCATTTTTTCGGCAGTGTCGAGAGGGTGTACTTTCATTTCCAAATTATTATCCACACTCAAACTTATGCTTCCTGATTTTCCTCGCGGAGCAGTTCCGAAAATTCCGTTGCCATAAGTCGAAAAGAACCTATTGGGGTCGTCGGGATACATTATGTCTTGTGTGTAGTATCCCCAATCAGGTTGCCCAAAGTCGGGTCTGTAATTAAATGATATTGAGGGACTTAATACGTGCCTTATTGCAGCAATTCTACCTTTTTTAAACTCTCGCATACCATAAAGTTTGGTGGAAAGAGGTGTTGAAAATGAATAATCGTAAATATGATAAAATCCTAAACTGTGTCTTGGAACAGTGTCGTTATATGTTTTTAAAATTCCGAATTCTCCGTTTTGGTCATATCCGTAAACCGGTCTTTGTCTCAACATTCTGGTGTAAACTCTTCCTTGATAGCTGAAACTTGGCGATAAATTAAAATGCTTCAATACTTTTAAGCTGGTAGAAATGGGAATGCTGTATTGAAAACCGTTTTGAAACTTATCAACCGAAGATTTGGTAAACAGTAATGTATCAACCGTGCTTATTTTATTTTGAAGTTGCGATGAAAAACCAACGCTTATTTGCTCGTACCAACGTTTAGAACCTACCGCTTTTTTTCTTTTAAACGGAAATTGTTTATTCATATTCAAAGTTAAAGTAGGCAATGTCAAGTCCACGCGTTGATTTGTCAGGTTTTGAGTTGCCCTTATGTTTGCCGAAAAATTGAAAGGTGTGCCCGGAAAGGTTTTTCTGTAAGCAATACTCGAATTGGCATTGTTATTGGCAAAACTTGCAGGGTCGTAGGAGTTGTAACTTCTGGATTTTCGTGAACCGAAATCTATGCTTACATTAAAATTGGAAGTAGGATTTGCCTTAGGGTCTCTGGCATAGTTCAACTTCACCCAGAACATTGTTTGCTCCTTGTAATCTCTTTCAATATCCTTTTCGCCCTCAAACACTTTTTGATAGCTGATGTCGAAATTTCCGTTGTATTTATATCGTTTTTTGTATCTTGAACGAGCTTTTACCGTCCAACTTCCGCTGGTGTATATGCTGCCCAAGAATGTGAAATCTATGTTTTCGCCCGCTGCCCAATAGTAGCCCAAATCTTGAAGAAAGAAACCTCTGCGTTTTTCTTCGCCGTAGCTCGGAATTATAATTCCCGACCTTCGATTTGCTTGATTTGGAAAAAATCCGAAAGGCAATCCGAAAGGAAAAATAGGAATGTCGGAAATTACAAACCAAAAAGGACCTGTTATGGTTTTTTTGTCGGGAATTACCTTTGCTCTGCTCAAATTTATGTAAAAATGAGGATGTTCGGCATCGCAAGTCGTGTATTTTCCGCCTACGATGTGAATTTCCTTGTTGGGTTGAATTTTTGTGCGTCCGCCGTGCAAGTATCCGCCGCTTTCTTCCGTAACAACGTCGGTTACAAGACCTTTTTTTGTTTCTATATTATATCTTATGGTCTTAATTTTGTACTCCTTGCCGTCTTGTTTGAGAATGGGACTTTGTATTCTTTCGCCTTTTTCATTTATCTGCGCATCGGCAAATACTTGACCCGAATCTAAATCGACATACATATATCCTGCGCTCAAACTCACTTCTTCCGTGTTTAACTTTGCATCTCCGTAGGAATATACTTTTTTGTATCGCAACGAAAAACGCATGGAATCTTTTGCCGAATGTGTTATGGGTGATTTTATTTGGCTCTCGGGTTGCACCAATGATGCCGAATCTACAACAATGGAATCTTTTACGGGCTTTAAAGAGTCTGTTTTTTCAACCAATTTGTTTGCGGCGGTCTTTAATGTGTCTTGCGAATAGACTGTAAATGAGCATATTAATAATGCAAAAGTAAATATCGCCCTTATGTAAATATTTTTTAACAAAACTATAAGTGAAATTTTTTAGGCTTTTGGTTTTTAGCCTTTGCTTGAAACATTTTAAAGCCCACAAGTTGCTTATAAACCGAACCTGCGAGCTTTTCATTTATACACTTTTAAATTTTAACTTTTATTCTTTTTTAATCGATTTCTTTATAAATAAATTCAAATTTAAGGTCTGTAAGTTCCTCAAAATCTTTGCCGTATTCCAACATATCATCGTCGGAATATATCCATTTAATCAGCACGTCTGTTTCATGTGCTCTGTTCGAAATTAAAAGTTTGTTCATAAGGTAAACCAATACTTTTGTAGAGCTTGAATTTAAGTATTCAAAATAAAAAATGACAACTGTTTTTTCTTTCGGTTGAAGCAGATACTCTTCTAACCACCTTACAACCATTCCGTAAGTTTTCTCGGTATCTTCCGGTATCGATCTGCCCTTTATTTCCATAATTCCATCGTTTGCATTTAGCATGATAGAAGGGGTTTTCCGTGTTTCTTTTATAAATATTTTGTCCATTTTTTTATCAGTTGTATATTCTATTCAATAGGTTTTTTTTACATAATTTGCAACTTGTCTTTTGCTCTATTTTACATTGATTTATTAATTGTAAAAAGTACAATTCGTTTGTTAGAGTACACCTATCGCAGGCGCAAATTTACATATTTGATATTTTTAATCCAAATTAATCCAAATTAAATTTTAGTTGTCAATTAATACCAATGCTTAGCCAAATTAGCAATCAATAATTAGTAATTAATAATTATATTGCTGATAATCATGGTTTTATAGAAGTAATAATATCGTGATTATTAAGATTTTATTGTAATAATTTTTTTACTGTTTCTTCATTTTTTGGACAAACAATTGATGTTCTTCCGTTTTCATACATTTCGTCTATATCCTTTTGATATGTTTCTATTATTTTATATCTCACCATTTTCATTGTTGAATTTATCATTTTATTTTCCTCGCTAAACGGTTCGGCTACTATTCTGAATACCGACGGTATCCATTTTTCGGGGAACTTATTTATAAATTCGGGTTCTGTCTTAAACTTATAGAAGGATTTTTTGATTGCTTGCATAAGCATTTCTACATCGTTTATATTGTTTTTTCGTATAAATTCTTTAACTTTTTTATTGTTTAGAGTTATAATTGCCGTTGTAAATTTTTTATGGTCGTTGTATATCATTGCTTGTTCAACAAGTTCCGAGCTTGTGGTTATTGCTTCTTCTATTTCTTCGGGCGAATATTTTTCGCCGTCTTCCGATATTAGCAGTGCTTTTTCGCGACCCACAACCATCAGAAAATCATCTTCTTCTATGTATCCCATGTCGCCCGTGTATAACCAACCTTGTTCCAATACCTGTCGGCTTGCTTCTTCGTTTTTAAAATAACCTTTCATAACATTGTCGCCCAAAACAGCAATTTCGCCTTTTGTTCCTTTTGGTACTTCTTTGCGTTCGGAGTCTACGATTTTGCATTTTATGCCAGGCAAAACAGGACCTGATGTTCCCAACTTATGAATTGTATAAGTATTGGAGGAAATAATGGGTGTTGCTTCGGTTTGTCCGTATCCTTGATAGACGGGAACTCCCAATGTATAGAAAAATTTTTGTTGTTTAATATCCAATAATGCTCCTCCTCCCACGCAAAATTGTAAATTTTTGCCGAAAATCGATTTAATTTTTTTGAAAATTAATATTTGAGCCAATTTGTAAGGTATTATATTTCTTATTTTGGTTACAATATCGGCTTTTTTAAAACCATTGCCGTTTATTTTTATTCCTGCCGACATTCCTTTTTTAAATAACCAATAAGCAAATCCGCCTTTATTTTTTACTCCGTCTGTTATTTTTTTCATAAAGTTGCCTGTAAGAGCCGGTACTGTCAACAGAAAATCGGGCGAAACTTCTTTTAGGTTTATCGGTATGTTTTTCAGTGCATTAACGCTTCCGCCTCGTGCATCTACGAAATATATCGATATTCCTCTAAGCAAGGATATGTATATTCCGACAGTGTGTGCAAAGGAATGGTCGAGCGGCAATATAAGTAAGGTTTTGTAATCCGGCGGCAACTGAAAAAAATCCATTGCTTGATTGCTGTTGGCATAATAGTTTAAGTGTGTAAGCATTATGCCTTTTGGGTTTCCCGTTGTGCCCGATGTGTATGAAATAGTTACCGTATCGTCTTCTTGCACAGATGCTATTCTTTCGTTTAAATGGTTCGGATTGTTTTCAAAGATTGTTTTTCCTTTTTCTATAATTTCCGACATATTTATTATATGTTCGTCAATCTTTATGCCAAATTTTTCAAATTCTTTATATAATTTCTCATCATTTTTGTCGAGATAATATATTTTAAAGTTTTTCTCTTTTAATTTGTTCCAAATGGGAGCGAGTTTATTTATGCTGTTGCGCGAAATAATAATTGCTTTTGCTTCGGAATGGTTCAGTCTGAACAAAACTTCTTCGGGCAGAAGTTTAATTGATAACGGAACTGCCGATGCTCCTGCTTTTAAAATGCCGTATTCGCCTATAACCCAATATGTTCTGCCTTCGGATAAGATGGCGATATTATCGTTTTTGTTTATTCCGTTGTCTATTAAATAACTTGCAATATAGTTTGATTCCGTATCAACTTGCGCAAAAGTTTTTGTTGTCCAGCCTGCGTCTTGTTTTTCGCCTGTGTATGCCACCTTGCCGTATTTTTCTACGGCGGTTTTTAGCATTTGTATTACTGTTCGCTTCATTTTTTTTGTTTTGGGGTTTAGCTTTTTTTACCTTAACTTCCAACTTCCCGTTTTCTACTTTATCAGTGATAGAATTTCTTTAAACTTATCGTGTTTTGAGCTTTTTAAGAGTTCGTAAAAGCACATTTCCGTATTTGTAAGTCCAACGC
>PDWI01025288.1_pt1 | contig 10015 bp, 11 predicted proteins | sample 1430891 | NCBI WGS metagenome assembly PDWI01 (sample SAMN01162508, study PRJNA174530) | Oral metagenome, whole genome shotgun sequencing project. | biome: Marine environment; feature: Marine mammal; material: Swab sample of the gingival sulcus; isolation source: swab sample of gingival sulcus... | reverse complement strand
CAATTTTGAACGACCACATCAAAAACATCAAGGATTACCACCTATGGTAAAATTAATGAAAAAAACCTTAAACTAACTCTTGATTTTTCGGACAGTATAAAGATTTATTAAATCACTTTGAGAAACAGTACAACAAGGCACAAGGCAGACAAGCACGCCCACGAGCGAATGTCTGCCTTGTTTATGGCGAACATACTTGCGGACGTTGTCAGAAGTCATCGTGCAGATGTAGATAAATATGAACGTGATGCTTCTGCTAAAAAACCACTGCGAGAAATGCCCTGTTTAGCGACATAGCTATCAATGTCATTTAAGAGGTTTTCTGGGAAGGTTGCATTAAAGCGTTTTGATTTGGTTGATAGCTTGGCAGTGTTGATGTCAAACATTACCCACACACCATCATAATCAAACTCATCTGATTTTTTTAATTCAGATAATTTTGACGGTGTTGGCAATGGTAAATCTTCACCATCAAAATAAAGCTCAACAGCTTCTTGTACAGATTTTGGTAAATCTTCCTCTTTGTCAGTAGCAGTAAAGCAACCTGGGAAATCAGGTAACACTACGCTGTAAGCTGTTTTTTCATCGCCAATTTCTACATAAGCTGGATATAACATAATAATTACCTCAAATGTGGGCTGGATTAATTCCAGCCTGCTTGTTTATAAATACTTTTTAATGTGCCTATCGCAATATCTTTGCGAGGGTGCGGAACAACAACGTGTCCTTTTTTGGTTGGGTGCTTAAATTTCTCGTGGTCGCCTTTACCACCTACTTTGTACCAACCATCTTTTTTAAGTTTTTTAATTAATTCTTTGCTGTTCATAGGTGCAATTATACACACTTAATACACACACAGCAAGAAGTTTATTAAAAATAATTAGCAATTTTACGGAAAAAAACAAATGGCATTTGAAGCAGTTGCGGTTTTAAACCAATTTCTTTTGAAGTATAATCATTAACCCTTTGTGATGACCTGTTATCTCGTTGCGGTTTTAAACCAATTTCTTTTGAAGTATAATAATTGAATTAAAAATATGTTTTGGTGTTGTGTTGCGGTTTTAAACCAATTTCTTTTGAAGTATAATTTTGCCATTATTATTCTCCTTTAATATTTCGTTGCGGTTTTAAACCAATTTCTTTTGAAGTATAATCAATCACAATCAAGGAGCGTATCCTATGTTGTTGCGGTTTTAAACCAATTTCTTTTGAAGTATAATAAAGACGGTATTCTTTCGATATTACAGAAAGATACCGTCTTTTTTTATTTATGTTTTTACTAAAATAACAGTAATTGTTGTGGCTTTTCTGGCATTCGTTCAATCTGATTATTATGAATACAAATAATCTCCGAGAACTGCTTATCAGTAAAAAAGAGAATGCTTACCTTACCTGTTGGCGTATTATCTTCAATGCGTTTTACCATTTTTTTGGCATTTTCTCGCACGCCAACAAACTTGAAATATACCGATAATTGCGACATCTCAAACCCTTCGTCTTTGAGAAAATTGCGAAAACGATTAGCCCTTTTTCTATCCACTTCGTCCAAAGTGGGCAAATCAAACATAACGACCATCCACATCAGTCTAAATCCCGAGCGTTTCATAATAACACTCCATCTTGTTGTTTTAATAAGTGTATTTTCTATTTTACGCCAAATTCTAATCTCGTCAAGTTTGGTTTTGGCAATTTTAATGCTATTTTTTCATTAACATAGGATTGTGATAGGCTTTGAGCGAGTAATCTCATAGCATCTTCTACGCTAACCCATTTTGTACCTACTCTCATTGTCTGCTCTAATTGTGCAACTAATAAGGCTTTCACTTTCTTATCTAATTCGTGCAACCCATTATCTAAACAATATGCCACACATAAATCAATTATCGGTCTAAATGGCTCAATTAAATCATCGACCAGGCAAAAAGTATTTAGTGGGTGCTTGTGATGAATACCGATAGCAGGATGCAATCCTGTTGCACACACTTGCCGAGCGAGTGCAGAGCGAAAAATCGTATAACCATAATTAAGCATTTCATTCGGAGTAAACCCCTCTCGCTCACGCCGAAAATGTTCGCCAAAGAGTTTTTCCCAATATTTTCTCGCTGCCTGTGCTTCAATATTTCTGGTATCGCCACTGTTGACTTGTTCAACCAATATATCCAATTGATGTGGTATTTTTCGATAATCCAGCACAGCTGCTTGAAACTTAATTTTGCTCTGAATGAGTTTTTGCCACAATAAATTATTTTGTGCCATTTTTGCCGCCACTTGTGCTGACAAATGCTTTGAGGTAGCGTGATGTGCCCCTATCGGTAGAATCATTGATACAGGCATAAATGACTTATCGGTAATGACAACAGGTATATTTCGCTCAGCAAGTTTGACCAATAAATTTTGCGTATAAGTAATTCCGTGGGCTTTGGTAATAATGGCACTGATATGTTCAAACGGAATACGATTAATTTCATCGCCCTTGACCGATAGCGTAACAAAGCCACGAAAGGTCGCCAAATGACAACCTAATTCGCTAATTTCTAAAACAGGCATAAGAACTATACCTCCCTACCCTATTGTTTCTGCCATTTAGGAATTTTAGCGTGTCCTGGGTCATAAATTTTTCCTGCTGGAGAAACAAATATTTTACGGGCATTTTGTTTTTGTAAGGAACTTGCCTTAAAACTCATTTTTTCCTGGATTAAATTATGATCTCTTGCAAAAATTTGCCCCGACACTCCCATACCTGTAATTTGACATATTGCTCGCTCACCGTCTCTATCAATCGCCACCATATCATTAATTTGTAATCGCATTACTTTCATTGCGGTTGGGTTATCGGTTCGCCATTTGGGTACAAAACCTTTTTGATTGACATCAAAATTACGAATAACTTCACATTGCCATTTACCTGCTTTTTTGCCTTTATCACTGACCCAAATTTCTGCACAGAAGTTATTACCACCGATAACATAGCGATAGGCTTTGCCATTCTCATCTCGAATAGGAATAAGGTTATCTTTTGGCAAATGAATACGCACTTTTTTGATATTATTGTTGGTTTTGTAGTTCTCTAAACTATCAGAATAATCTTTCTTGTGTGTAGGTTTAAGTTTTCCTTTTATTCCATTTTTCTGGGCTGAAAAATTATCCACCGATAATACTTTACGCACTGCATAAACATTTTCATAGATATGCCCATAGTTGGTGTCTTCGTGTAACTGACCAATACTGCCACCTGTTTGGCGTGCTTTTTCAGGATTTTTATGGTCGAGTTTATGTGAAATCACGAGCGTCTTTAATCGCTCTTTTATCGGTTTTGTAGAAAACCCACCGTACGGCAATGCCACATCTAAATACATTTTATTGGACTGTGTCATTTTGGCATTTTTATTTGCTGTGGCTAATCTCTTAATTACTCTGGGAGAACTTAACGCAATGACAATGGCATCAATAGCGTGATGATGGTGATTGGTGCGGTCTTTGGTAAACTTACCGTCTTTGAAATCGCCCACTAGTTCATCAAGCCCCCAATGATGACGCAAATCTGAGGTAAATTTACCTTTAATCGCATACACTCGGCGTTCATTTGGATATTTTCCTGTCACAAATTCAGCATAACGGCGTGCCATTCTTGACATATATTTTGTATCATTAAGTTGTCTAGCTAGGAAACTCTCGCCATCGGTTTGCATTTGCTCCATCGCATCAGGCAAAAACCGCCAATATTTATTGACATTAAAATTGCGAATATGTTTCACACCTTTCGCCATTTTTTTCGCTCGTGCCAAAATACTATCCCATTCAGGCGTTTGCCCAAATGCTTCGTAAGGCGTTTGATTGCCTTTGATTTGGTTAGCCGATTTATAACACACCATTTTGTTATTACGACTATCATCAAAACTACGAGAAAATGGAATGATATGTTCAACTTCAACTTGCGGAGAAAATAGCTCATCAAGACTAATAATTTTTCCACTCAATGGACAACAACGCCCCGTTGGGTCAGCGTCTAAATCTTCCCACAATTTATATTTCATACGGTTAGCGTATGTTTGTGCAATGCCGAGTTTTTCTAATTCTTGGTTAATAGTTTCATTGGTTTTTCTATTTTTCGTATGTTCTCCGTTGAGTTTGCTCAACTCTTTGGCTGACAAACTGGTTTCCCTTGCCATTTCCAAATAAATTTCTCGTGGCGGACAACCGTATTGTTTAACTAATTCATTCATTACCAAACGGAACTGATTTAACGCCATATGCACCGTTGGATTATTGATTTTACCGTAATAATTCTCAGGATTTTCTTTGTCTTTTGGCTCGTAACTACCACCGATAACCTGTTTTGCCAATACTTCGCCATAAAATGGTAAATTCCCTTCATCAAATATTGAACCATCATAATCATCACTATGATTAAAACCAGCTGACTGACAGGCATCACTATACACTTGCCCTTGCTGTAAATACGGTAATATTTTATCCATTGCCTTGACAGAAATTCGTCCATAGCCATCAACTAAACGAATGTTATTCAGTTTTTCAAGCACCGATTTTGAAATTTCAAAATCAAGTTTTTTCATACGACTAGCCAAATCTTCATCAGTTTGTGCTGATTGTATTTCATCAATTACTTGTCGTTGTTGTTCAATCGCTAGACTTTTCCACCAAACTGGTACTTTATCTAACATTTCTCGTGTTGTTATATCAGCCTTCAAACCTTGACGCCCTAAACAATCCAAATTAAATTTTACATTTTTTACACCGATAACCTTTTGGATTTTTGACCAACTCAGCACACCATCTTTACGCAATTCAGAAAAATATTTGCTCAAATAATGCACTAACTTTTCTCGCATTGCTTGCGTAATATGTGGTGTGTTAGGTGTTTCTTTGATAATTTCTAGGTTATTCACTTCTTGCAAGATACGGAATAACTGTGTTTATGGATAGGCTAATCGTGCCCGTTCTTCGCCATCAAGGAGCGTACACAGTCCTGCTTTTTGTGGCAACAAATGGCGTTGATAGAAAATAATACTATGCAATTTAGCGATGACCTCATCAGTTAAAATACTGTGATAATTTTTTTGTTGATTAACTAATGCCCAAAATTCATCTTCGTACATTTGTCGTGAAGTCCATCGGTCTTCGGCATTATCTTCGGCTTTGAGCCTTGTACTTTCGCCGTTTTGTAAGCGTTCAAAAAGAAATTGCCCCAAAGTTTGTTGATTGTCCTGTAACTGTTTAGCTAGAACACTTATACCTTTTTTGAGTCCTGTTTCATCTTCACCACCACTGCGTTCAGCAATACGATTAGACTTAAATCCACGACGCTGATTCAAATGAAATAAAGCACGCCCCAACTCGTATAATGATAATTTATCGGTAATGCCTTTGGCTCGTAATTGAAGTGGTTCAACATCGGCTAACTGTTTGCGTTCACTTTTAATTTTAGGCTGTAAACCAATTGCAATCATATAATCCAGTAAAGCCTGACGGCGTTTCAAGTATCTATCACGATTGCGTCTTGCTCCACGTTTTTCACGGCGTTCCACCGATGTCGGTATCTTGCTTTTATCATCACGCCCAGAAGGAAAAATCCGCACACCAAAATCGTGAATACCACAAGGCTGGTTATCTTCATCAAGTAAAATACACGCCCAACCCAGAGATGTATAACCCAAATCAAATCCTAAACGATAGTTAAATTTTTTAGTCATAGCAAGCCTTCTCATTGATATTATAAATATTTTTATAGTTCGTTATTATAGCAATAAAAAAATAATTTGAGAATGCCTTTTATTTATATAAATTAGGATATTTTCTAAAATTTAATTTGAGTAATAAAATAAAAGTTGTATAATAACAGGCACTTTAAAAGAAATGGGTTTATTATCGTTAACAAGGTGATGTCCTTGTGGCTAAATCCAAAAAATTAAGCGGCACACTATCGGTGTGCCGTTTCTCATTTTATATTCTAAAAAACTACACCCACATATTTTTACTCGGCAATCCTGCGGTTTCTCTGGTCAGTTTAGGTACAAGATAACCGGGTAATTTAGCGGCAACATCTCTGATAAGTTGTTGTGCCTCTTTTTCTGATACTTCAAAATGTCCTGCACCGTTTACTTTATCAAGCATAAAAAGGTAGTAGGGCATAATGCGATAATCAAAGAGTTTTTCACTAAGTTGTGCCAAGATATCAGCATTATCATTCACACCTTTCAGCAGTACGCTCTGATTAAAAATTTGTACCCCCACATCTGTTAGTCGTTTTATATGACGATAAAAATGTTCATCTATTTCATTAGGATGATTACTGTGAATAACCATTATTACTCGTAGATGAGTATTTGCTACTATGTTGGCTAACTCTTCGGTAATACGTTCTGGAATTACAACAGGAAGTCGTGTGTGAAAACGTAATCTTTTGAGTTGTGGCAATGCTGATAATTGAGTAACCAAATCGGCAATATGAGAGTCTTTATTCATCAGAGGATCACCACCAGATAATACCACTTCATTAATTTCAGAATGAGCAGAAATATACTCTATGATATTTGCAAGTTGTGATTTATTCACACGGTTATCACTGTACTCAAAGTGTCTGCGAAAGCAATAGCGACAGTTAATCGCACACGCACCTTGTAGCGTTAATAATACGCGTGATTGATATTTATGTAATAATCCAGGCAATGGGTTATATTGTTTTTCTTTTAGTGGATCATCAGTAAAACCAACCTTGATATCAAATTCTTCTTTTGTGGGTAGAACTTGTAATAACAGTGGGTCGTGTAGATTGCTTTGCTCCATTTTTGCTACAAAAGGACGTGGAACTCGTGTAGCAAATAAGGCATCAGCTGATACATCTTGATACGGCAAATCTAAATCACGCAATAAATCTCGTGGTTTTTTATAGCTATCAGCCAGTATTCGTTGCCACGAAGGAGATTGGCACGAGCTTTCACTCACACTTACTGTTTTACAATGCGTGTGAGTAGTATGCTGTGGTTTATCTTGGATATCGAGAAACAATATTAAACCTTACTCAATATTTCAGGCAATGCTGTTTTAATATCAGCCACTAAACCATAATCAGCATATTTAAAAATTGGAGCTTCTTCATCACTGTTAATAGCAATGATTGTTTTTGCACCTTTCATTCCTGCAACGTGCTGATTAGCACCTGAAATACCAATGGCAAGATAGAGTGCAGGAGCAATTGTTTTCCCTGTTTGCCCTACTAGACAATCAGCACCACAAAATCCGTTTGCTATCGGCATTTTACTTGCACCAATGGCGGCTCCAAGCTTTTCAGCAAGAGGGGTAATCATTGTATTAAATTGTTCTTCATTGGCAACGCCACCACCAGCGGCTACAACAACTTGTGCGGTGGATAATTCAGGACGTCCTGTATTGCTATGATTATCAATGCTTACACGCCCATAGCGATTAAGGTCATCAAATTCAACATCAATAATTGCCGTATGATCTTCTATCTTACAAGCAGGCTGCATTTCAACTTCGCTAGAAAAGTGTGTCGCACGAATGGTTAAGATATGCTTGTCTTGTGTATCTTTAACCGTTTCAATAACACTACCTGCATAAATACAATGTTCAAAAGTTTCTGTGTCAATGATGTTTGTAACTTCTGATACTTGCATTACATCAAGTAGCCCTGCAACTCGTGGCAACATATTTTTACCAACGCCAGTGGCTGCTGCAAGTAAATGCGTATAGGTATTGTCAGCCATATAGCCATAGAGCGTTTCAGCAAATATTTGTGGGTCGCCATACGGTAACATATTGCTTATTATAACGTTCTCAACACCATCAATAGTGCTTAACTGTTGGGCTATATCTTGGTTGTCAATAATGGCGTGAATTGGTTGGTTTAATTCTTTGGCAGCATTGATACAGGCAATACTGGCATTGAGGATTGTTGGTTCTTTCTCGTGTTCTTGGCATTCAATAAAAACTAATGTTGTCATTGTTTTTTCCTATCACTGATTGATTTGATTATGTTAATTATGATTGCTTAATTTTAGCGTTCACTGCATTGATAATGTCGGCAACGGCTTGCGTATTGTCAAGCATTGTTACTGGTTTTCGTGGCTTGGGTTCTCTGACGCTTATCGTTTGCAAGCGTTTATGGGTGTTTTGTAAGCCCAATTCATCAAGCTGACGAACAGTTATTGTTTTTTTCTTGGCTTTCATAATTTGTGGCAAACTAATAAAGCGAGGCTGATTTAAACGTAGTGCCGCAGTGATAACCACTGGCAGTTCCAAGCGTAACTCTTCAGTGCCGTAATCAGTATCACGAGTAATTCGTACCATATTATCGCCATTATCATCTTTTTCAACTTCAAGGCGTGAGGCAAAAATCCCTTGTTCACAGCCCATTATCGCTGCTGTCATTTGTCCTGTTTGGTTGGCATCGTTATCGATGGCTTGTTTACCGAGAAGAACCACGTCAGCATTTTCATCAGTAGCAATTTTTGCAAGCACTTTGGCAACAGTCAGAGGTTCAATATCATCGGACGCCTCAAAACAGCGAGAATATGCGAAGCAACGCCAGATTCTTTTAGTCGAATTGCCTCTTCTAGTGCCACTTCATCAAATGGGTTCATCGATAACGGAACACCTGTGTTGACAACGCCATCGCCTTGCTCATTCACTTGAATTTCAACTTCATAGTCAATAACTTGTTTTACACCGACAATAATTTTCATTATATTCCTCGCTTGTATATTCTTTTATTTGTATCTATTTTATACTGTTTTACTACTATTTACTGATAGTCAATTTCAGGGTCTTTTTCAACAAAAGCTCGCTCAATAGTATAGTGTCCTTGCTGTTTATTATTGCCCTTAACAAATCCTAACTCATCAAGAATAGTACATAAATCTTCTAACATAAATTGGTTACCACAAATCATAAAGCGATCATTCTCTACACTCATCGGAGGGAGTCCTAGACGTTTGTTCAATTCTCCCGATGTGATGAGGTCAGTAATGCGTCCAGTATTAACAAAATCTTCTCGTGTTACCGTAGGATAATAGAGCAACTGCTCGCTAATGGTTTCGCCTAAAAATTCGTGCTGTGGCAATTCTTTTTCAATGTAATCTTTATACGCTAGCTCCGAGACTTTTCGCACACCGTGAACTAAAATAAGTTTGTCGTATTGCTCATAAATTTCAGGGTCTTTGATGATGCTCATAAATGGTGCAAGCCCAGTGCCTGTGCTTAATAACCACAAGTTTTTACCGGGAAGGAGTAAATCAGTAACCAGTGTTCCGACAGGATTGTCATCAACAATAACTTCATCGCCCTCTTTGATATGTTGTAATCGTGAAGTTAATGCTCCTTCTGGTAGTTTAATGCTCAAAAACTCTAATTCTTCTTCCCAGTTGGCACTGGTAATTGAGTAGGCTCGCATTAACGGTTTGTTCTCGGTTTCCAAACCAATCATCACAAAATGTCCATTTTTAAAGCGATAACTCGGACGACGTGTGGTTCTAAACGTAAATAAGGTGTCGTCCCAATGATGTACGCTGGTAACTTTTTCTTTGATATATGCCATATTAGATAATAATCCTATTATTTTCAACTAAAGTATATAAACCCCATAACTAACTTAGTTTATTAATTTATGGTGAGTTAATTATAAAGATTTTATAGACAGTAATCAATCACGCTTATATATAATTGATAATCTTTAGTAATCATCGCTACCATATAAATGTAATCAGCTAGTTTTTCATCCATATTAACAAAATCTATATTGGTATGCTTTTATTAATAATATTTATTAAAATAACGCCTTTCCTGTTTAATATTCTCAACTATTATATTTCTTGACTTTTTTATCCCTACCCCTAATAATGTTTCTCCGTTTATAACCTTTATAGGTGATTTTTATGAAAAAATACATTTTAACGTTCCTTTTATTTGCTTTTTATAGCAATCTCACTTTTGCCCAGTCTGTGCAATCAGATGGCAAAAGCACAAAGGAAACAACGGC
>PDWI01011003.1_pt1 | contig 10017 bp, 7 predicted proteins | sample 1430891 | NCBI WGS metagenome assembly PDWI01 (sample SAMN01162508, study PRJNA174530) | Oral metagenome, whole genome shotgun sequencing project. | biome: Marine environment; feature: Marine mammal; material: Swab sample of the gingival sulcus; isolation source: swab sample of gingival sulcus... | reverse complement strand
AGTATATCCTCTAAAAAATTTATAAGAAATGCTACGCACTAAGGCAAGCTTTCATTAGTCAGCATTATATTACATTTTACAATAATTTATCAAGCAATGTCTTTGATGTTTTCAATAATTTTATTATTAAAAAGTTTGCTTTTTACTTAAATTCATGCTATAATTATTTTGGATGGAGATTTTTTATTTTTTATAAAGTTTTATTAATATATTTCGAAATTTAAAATGGAGGCTTTTTATGAAAATAAGGATAAAGGTTAATCTATTTATTGTCACAACTCTTATAATTGTTGTATTTGTTGCACTCTTTTTAGTTGTAATCAATGTAAGAGATTTTTTTGAAACAAAATTTTATGACGACATTTCATTCATCGCAGAAAGTAGTTGCACTGAAATACAAAGTAACCTCACCAGTGGCTACACGGTTTCTAAAAATTTAGCAGATGAAGCATACCTAAAGAGATGGATGGCTGCCGGAGAACTTGATGACACTGATGGCAAAGACTTAAAAAAACGAATGAGAAAATTAAGTGCTATTGAAGGTTTTGGCTATTGCTTTGTTGCTTCTAAACTAACAAACACCTATTACATTTCTGAAAAAGGTTCTAAGATTGGTCTTGATAAGTTATCTCCCAATGCAGAAGCTGATTCATGGTTTTACACCTTATTAGGTCTTCCTGATGAAATGTTCTACAATGTTGATTATAATAAAAAACTAAATTCAACCAATTTTTGGTTTAATGTAAAAATTTTTGATGAAAACAATAAAGCTATCGGTTTTGCGGGAGTTGCCATGAGTTTGGATAACGCCCTTGAAAGTATAAAAAAAGCCGTTCCAAGTAAAAATTCTTGGATTGGTTTAATTGATGAACGTAACTTTATTTCTCTATGTTCCAGCAAGGAGCATTTTCAAAGTGACGGAAATGGATTCATAAATAACTTAAAACCTATAAATGGCTATGAGAATCTAAACTTTTATAAAGACCCCAAACTTGGAAAGGTTCTTGTCAAAAAAAGAAACATAAAGGGGGTACCCTATTCTATCTTAGTAGTAACTCCTCTTGCAGACTTCGTTCCGTCAGTAGTTAAGATTTTAGGAGAATCTATAATTGGAACAGCTATTCTCCTTATGGTCGCACTCATTCTAAGCACACTCTTATTAAAAATGTTTTTCAAGAAAATAAAAAAGATGAACGGCATTTTTAAAGAAGTTGCAAACGGAAACTTTATTATACAGGCAAAAGAAGAGAAAAACGAACTGGGTCTTATTGCCATATACTTAAATAGCACGATTGAAAAAATTAGAAACAGCATTTTAAGTGTTAGAAAAAGCACAGGTAACATGCAAGAAATTGGCGACAACCTTTCATCTAGTGCAATGGAAACGGCTGCAACCGTAAATCAAATTTCTGCTAACATCAACAGTATAAAGGAACAGGTTTTAACTCAACACAAAAGCGTAAACCAAACTGTTTCAATTATGGACAACATTAATAATGCTATAAGTCAGTTGAACACTTTGGTTGATACGCAGGCAAAAAACTTAGGAAATTCTACGGAGTCAATAAACAAGATGGTAGAAAATTCCAAAGAAGTTACAAACATTGCAAATCAAAACTTACAAGCTGTTTCTAATTTAGATGAAGCAACGAAGAAGGGGAAAGAGGCTGTGGCTCTAGTTGTTGAAACCGCGAGAATTATTTCAGAACAATCAGAGGGTCTGTTGGAAGCTATTTCGGTTATTCAAAACACATCAAGTCAAACGAACCTACTTGCGATGAATGCAGCGATTGAAGCAGCTCATGCAGGTGATGCGGGAAAGGGCTTTGCTGTTGTTGCAGATGAAATTAGAAAGCTTGCAGAAGAAACCGGTTCTCAAGGACAGGAAATCACTACAGTTCTACAAGAATTAAAAAAGCGAATTGAAGAGCTAAACAATGTTGGTCCGATGGTTGCAGAACAATTTGAAAACATTACAAAAATGATGAATTCTGTTTACGAATCAGAAGACAGCGTTCTAAAAGCTATGCAGGCACAATCAACAAATAGCGACAATGTTTTGGAATCTATTACTCAGCTTAATAATATAGCAAACGAAGTTCGCGAAGATTCAAACTTAATGCTTTCCGATGCAGGTCAAGTTGTAAGTGAATTGGAAACACTCTCATCCTTAAGTCAAATTATAACCGACAGTATTACGGAAATGACAACGGGAGCCCAACAAATTAGCACCGCAGTAGAAGAAACAAACGATATGGCTTTCAGAAATAAAAAGAACATTGCTGAAGTTGTTAATGCAATGAATAAATTTAAAGTTTAAATTAAAATTATACACTATAGGAGTTTATGAGATGAATATTTTTATGTTAAGCAACGGTATGTTACCTGAATCAAAAGTTTTACTGGAATATGCTTTAACTGATATAAAGAAATGCTTTAAGAAAGAAAAGGTGAAAAAAGTTTTGGTTATACCTTACGCTGTAATTCGCTTAAGTTATGACGAAAGAGTTGAGTCTTTGAAAGAATGCTTAGAGGGTCTTGATGTAGAAGTAAAGGGTATACATGAATTTGATGATCCTGTAGAAGCTGTCTACAATGCTGATGCGATTATGGTCAGTGGCGGAAACACTTGGCAACTTAATAAGTCTTTACATGACAACTGCTTAATCAATCCAATTAGAGAAGCTGTTCTTGAAAGAGCTACGGTTTATGTTGGCTGGAGTGCCGGCTCTGTTATTTGTGCACCAAATATGTGTACAACAAATGATATGTGCATAGTTGACGCAGCAATCACCCCTTCACTTAACTTTGTACCTTTCCACATAAACGCTCATTATATTGACGCAAAAATGGAAAACCACATGGGCGAAACTCGTGATGAAAGAATTGAAGAATTCTGCATACAAAACCCTCACAAGGAAGTAATCGGAATTCCTGAAGGTTCATGGCTACACTACGGTAAAAGGGGAATCACTTACAAATGCGCGAAAGAAAAACCCTTCACCAGATTTAAGTTCAACGAAGAAAAAACAAACTTCAACACTTGGAAAGAATACCAAAAAGCAACTAAGTAACGTAGTAAATGCGGTCTATATTTTAAAATTTCTAAAATTATTTGCGACGCTTAGAATTATGTTTCTTAATTTCTGCATCCAAGTTAGTAATGGGAGCGTGAATTAAATATGGATCCCCAATAGAAAAAACTTGCCCCTCATCTAAAATGTAGAGGGGGAGGTCCTCCATTACTATAAATTGTTTATGTGGATAGGTATCAGATACAGCATCAGAGCCGGGTCCGGCGCCTTGTTTTTTAAAGCTTAAAGACAAGCCTTTGCCCTTGCCCGCATTTGCATCTTGTTTTATTTTGTAGGTTCCTGTTTCAAAATTCCTTAGGGTTCTACCATTGCTGGTAATACAAGAATAAATAAACCTTCCTCTTTTTAAGAGCTTTGGAAATTCATAAGTTTTTCCACTCTTACCTTTTACAATAGCCTTCTTTGTGCTATAAACCAAATCATCACGCCAATAGCGAAATTTTATATAAGAGTTACCTGTAAAAAAATAAGCATCTATAGATTCAGGCATTTCATTAGGATATAGCAAAATCCCATCACGAGTTCCTTGTTCAATCCAAAAGCCCTCTAAGGGGTTAACCCTAGTTTCATAATCAGGTTCTGAATTGTTTTCAGTATACTTAACCCTCTTATAAAAAGAAGTAAAAAAACAATTATTCTCAACACAAACAGGCAATGCTATAGAATTTCTAGTTAAAGCATACTTATATCGTAAATAAAACTGTGATTTAGAGTTTTTAATTTTGCTATATTCAACATTGATTTTAGACGCATCATCATATACAAAACGATAGTAAGGTTTTAGAACAATGCGCATTTTCATATTTTGAACATTATCATCCTCAGAAAACTCTATGAAGCGTCCACCATTTTCCCAAACACCTAATAGCTTATTTCTTATCGTTGAGGTTTCTGGCTCTTCGCAAAAAACACTTCCCAAAGAAAAAAACATTAACACAAAAATACTTATAAAATAAACACTTTTACTTCTGTTCACAAAAAATATACACCCCCTAGTAGGCTTGACCACTCGCTTTTGGAGCCGCAGATTTTTTGCTAAATAAAACAAGTGCAATTAAAGTTACGAAGTATGGGAAAATCTTCAACCAAAATGGTGGTATAACACTTAATGACGGAATTACCTGAGAAACATTCGCAACCGTTCTGGCAAAACCAAAAAAGAAAGTTGCACCCAATATACCCAAAGGCTTCCACTGTCCAAAAATCAAAGCTGCCAAAGCCAAGAAGCCCAGACCATCAACACTTCCGTTAAATTCACCTGAATAGGTTACCAAAATAACAGCCCCACCAAGACCTGCTAATGCACCACTTGCACCAACAGCAAAATATCTCATTTTGTGAACATTTACACCCGCACTTGAAACAGCAGACGGATGCTCACCACAAGCTCGAAGTCTTAAACCAAATGATGTATGATATAACAAAAACCATGATAAGGCTAAAATTGCCAACACCAACCAAGTACTCCAATAGGTTTGTGAAAAAAACAATGGCCCAAGAATAGGGATGTTTACAAGCCCCGGAATATCTTGTCGAACTATAGCATCAACACGAACATTTCCTGAACCCAAGATAGAACGAGCGATGTAAATGGTAAGAGCAGCAGCCAACATATTTATTGCTGTTCCACTAATAACCTGATCAGCCTTTAATGTAATAGAAGCAAAGGCGTGCAACATTGAAGTTAAAGTTCCAAGAATAACAGCAAAGCATAAACCAACAGGAATAAGCATATTTGTAGGAATTATTCCTTGTAAAAGATTTATTGAAACGGCTGCAGCAAAACTGCCTACAAGCATCAAACCCTCAAGACCCAAATTGACAACACCACTTCGCTCACTGTACAAGCCACCAAGAGAAGTAACCAAAAGAGGAATTGTATAACCAATCACATACGGAAAAATATTAGATAAAGTATCCCACATAATTAATTAGCCTCCTGTATACTTGCTGTATTTTGTTTTTTTATACGCTTTGTCAAAACCTTATCCCAGAAACGCTTAAACAATAAACTTGTTGCTGTAAAATAAATTATAACAGCAATAATTGTATCTGCAATTTCAGGTGGAACCGTAGTGTTTGCACTCATAAAACCTTTTCCAACATGCAAAATACCAAAGAAAATAGAACTTAAGGCAATACCCAGGTAATTTCCTGCACCTAAGAGAGCAACAGCAATTCCATCAAAACCTTGAGAAGGTAGAACCCCAATTTGCATATTTAATGAATAACCAACATAATAAGTTAAACCGGCAAGACCTGCCAAAGCACCTGAAATCATCATTGAAAAAACAATGTTTCTATTTACCTTTATACCTGCATATTCAGCAGCGCTTTTATTATATCCCGCAGCTTTTAACTCATATCCCATTGTAGTCTTATCTAAAACCAGCTTGTAAAAAACCATCGCTAAGATGCCTAAAAACAAACCGTAATTTATATAATCACTTCCAAATAAGGAGCTAAGCCAATCAGCACGTAGCGTACTTAATTCAGGAATTGAACGGCTTTCAGTTTCAATTAGCTCAGCTTTCAAATGCAATCTAACAGAATAATAAACAATCCAGTAAGCTATCCAGTTCATCATAATTGTAGAAACAACCTCATGAACATTGAAAACAGCTTTTAATAAACCGGGGAAAAAGCCCCAAATCGCACCACCAATTATTGCAACTAAAATAAGTACAATAAGAAGAATAGGGCGAGGCATTGGAACAAATAAGGCAACAGTAGTAGCACAAAGACCACCAATTAACATTTGTCCTGAAGCACCAATATTGAAAAGTCCTGTTTTAAAACTGAAACTAACCGAAAGACCTGTAAATAAAAGAATGGTCGCAGTTGCAAGCGTATTTCCAAAGCGTTCAGAACTCATCAAACCACCTCGGAATAAATAATAAAAAGCCGTAAAAGGGTTGTTTCCTAAAACAGCAATAAGAATTGCTCCCGCAACAAGCCCCAAAAGAACAGCTGATAAGCTTAAAAGTAATTTGCTATTTTTCATTTACTTCTCCTGTTTCTGCACCGGCCATCATCAAACCGACCTCTTCCGTTGTTGTCTTTTCAGGTTCAACAATTCCGCTTAACTTTCCTCTGTGCATAACCGCAATTCTATCTGAAAGATTAAAAATTTCATCAAGCTCAAAAGAAATCAAGAGGACAGCTCTACCTCTATCACGATGTTTTACAATTTCCTTATGAACTTCTTCAATCGCACCGACATCCAAACCACGAGTTGGGTTTACAGCTATTAACAAGTCGGGATCAAGTGTAATTTCTCTACCTAAAATAGCCTTTTGTTGATTTCCGCCACTTAAGTTTCCGGCCTCAGATTCGACACCCTTGCCTGAACGAACATCAAAGTTTTTGATTATTCCTTCTGCAAAAGAAGCCATTTTATCTTTCTTTAAGAAAAATCCTTTCTGAAACTCTTTGGTGTAATAAGTCTTTATTGCCATGTTTTCTGACAATGTATATTGCAAAACAAGGCCATGCTTTTGTCTGTCTTCAGGGATGTGACCCAAACCGCTCTCGTTTCTTTTTCGGACTGAAAATTTTGAAATGTCTGTGTTGTTTAATAAGATAGAACCCGATTCTATAGGCATTAAACCTGCAAGAGCATAAACTAATTCACTCTGACCGTTTCCGTCAACACCGGCAATTCCAACTATTTCTCCAGCTTTAACATCTAAAGAAAAGTCATCAACACTGTGAACTTTCTTATCTTTCTTTACTGATAAATTCTTTATGCTGAGAATTGTTTCTTTTACCTGGCTTTGTTCTTTTTCTACTTTAAAATTAACATCTCGTCCAACCATCTTTGAGGCAAGCTCATTTTTGTTTGTAGAAGGAACATCTACGACATCAATGAATTTACCTTTTCGAATTATAGTACAACGATCTGCTACATCTAATATTTCTTGAAGCTTATGAGTTATTAAAATGATAGCCTTGCCCTCAGCTGCTAAGTTTTTAATAATTTGCATAAGTTCGCTAATTTCTTGTGGAGTTAAAACTGCGGTAGGTTCATCAAAAATTAAGATGTCCGCATCGCGATATAACATTTTCAAAATTTCAACACGCTGTTGCATGCCAACGGTTATATCACTAATTATAGAATTCGGACTTGTAGAAAGCCCATATTTGTCGCTTAAAGCTTTTATTTTTTCTTCTGCTTTCTTTTTATTTAGAAAGAAGCCGTCTTCACGACCTAAAATAATATTTTCGGTTACTGTAAAATTGTGGATAAGTTTGAAGTGCTGGTGAACCATTCCAATCCCAAGATTGTTTGCATCATTTGGATTGTTTATTTTAACCTTTTTTCCTTTAATAAAAATCTCACCCTCATCCGGTGGATAAAGACCGAAAAGAATGCTCATTAAGGTTGACTTTCCCGCACCATTTTCACCTAAAATCGCATGAATTTCACCTTTTTTTACTTTGAGATTTATTCCATCATTCGCAACAACACCGGGAAATTCCTTGCGAATATTTCGCATTTCAATTACAAATTCAGACACTATTCATCCTTAACAAATACAAGTTAACGCAAGTCAATCCAAGCTCACATTAATACAAGGTGGAGCATCATAGGATTTAACTTGCGTTAGTTTTTTTACGAAGATTTATTTAAATAAATCGCCTTGTTCACTACTTACTGTAATGTCACCATTCTGCATTTTTTTGTAAATCTCATTTACTTTTTTCTGAACGTCATCAGAAAGGTTAGGGTTTACAGAAGGGATACCAACACCGTCTTCTTTTACAGAGAAGAGTAGAGATTTTCCACCCTCAAACTTATCTGCAAGATCAGCCTTGATCATGTCATAAGAAGCTTTATCAAGATATTTCATAGCAGAAGTAAGAATGATTGAGCTACCATTAGCAATTTTTCCGTCGTCATATTGGTCAACATCACAACCAACAACCCAAACTTTTTCTCCGCTTTGAACTCTGTTTTTAGCTTCGTTCATAACCCCAACGCCAACACCACCTGCAGCAGCATGGATTACTGTAACACCTCTGTCATACATAGAAGCAGCAAGTTGCTGTCCGGCAGCTATGTCAGAAAAACCACCCTGATAAATGAAGTTTTCTGGATCAAGTTCAATTTTTGTACCAAAGTGCTCGTTAGCATATTTGATACCTTGTTGCCAACCCCAGTTAAACTTCTGAACAGGAGGAATTTCCATACCACCGATAAAGCCGGCTTTTCCTTCTTGTAGCTGTAAAGCTGCAGCAACACCTGCTAAGAAAGCAGCTTCATTTTCAAGAAAGCTAATTCCTATTGTGTTTTCCCCATTTTGAGGCGCAAAAGAATCAGCTGGGTGAGCATTACCATCAATGATAACAAATTTTGCATCCTGATATTTACTCTGAGCTTTAAAAACAGCTGTTTCAAATTTAAATCCAGGACAAATAATAAACTTATATCCTGAATCATAAAGATTTGAAATTTCCTTAAAATAATCGGCTTCAGTTGTTCCAACAGGTTTTAGATATTTAGCCTTTATTCCAAGTTCTTTTTCAGCTTTTTTGATACCTTCCCAAGTACCCTGATTGAAAGACTTGTCATCAATAGTTCCTGAGTCAGTTACCATACCAACTTTCAAAACATCATCGCCCTCGTTCTTATTGCAAGAAAGCAAGACTCCCAATGCAATGAAACCAATAAATAAAATTTTAATAAAATTTTTCATTTTATACTCCTAGTTCTAAAATAAACTCCATACATTGTACAATTTTTTTCTTATTATGTCAAATGATTTACAAGACACGGACAATACTTTTATGAGAAATTTAAGAAATCTTCATTATAAATAGTCTTTTCAGACTTTAAACCTTGAACTTATTAAGCTCATCAGATAGATTCTTTATACTTTCTTTGTTGTGCTGAGTTAAATCATTCACTTCTTGAACTGAATTATTTATCTCTCCGGCGCCCGTTGCCATTTCGTTCATACTTTCTGTTATAGCCTTTGTAAGCTCATCAAGTCTTCGCATTTCTGTTGCAACTTGCTCGCCACCCTTTAGCATTTCTGCAGAGCCTTCTTTTACTTCATTTGTTACACCGTCCACGCTTTCTACAAGTTCAAGCAGTTTAGCACTTTGTTCTTTTCGTGTTTCAGCTATTCGCATTATGCCGGCACTTCTCAACTTAACTTGATTTACCTTTTCAAAAATAGAGTTAAAACTCTCTCCTATATTGCTTGAAGATTGTGAAACATTTTCAATTTCAGCACTTAAGTTTTTCAAAACTGTGGTTATCATTTTCGCTTGAGAAGCTGACTCTTCTGCTAACTTTCTAATTTCATCGGCAACAACAGCAAAGCCTTTTCCGGCATCACCTGCGTGTGCAGCCTCAATCGCAGCATTCATAGCGAGTAGGTTAGTCTGGCTTGCAATATTCTGGATTATATTGCTTGCTTCCATAAGACTGCCGGACTCTTCAAGAATTTTATTTACTTCTTGTTCTGACTCTCGTATAACATCTTTACCACGAGAAGATTCATCAACGAGAGCTGCGATTAGCTGATCGTTCTTTTCCAAAATATTCCTTGTTTCTCCGGTGGTGGTATTACTGTCTTCAATAACATTCATCAGTTTTTTTATATTTTCAACTTGCCTGGAAATTCCAATATCAAGATTTTCAATAGTACGAATTATTTCTTCAATCGTCGCAGATGTTTCTGTAACACCCGTACTCTGACTTAAAACTTGTTCTTTTACACCCTCAATATTTGCATTAATTTGATGTATTGAACTTGCTGTTGCTGTCATGTTACTTGATAGTTGCTGTCCAATTTTATTCATATCTTCAGTGTTGCGAACGACAGATGATAATGAGTTAGAAATTTTTTCCATAGTTTCATTAAATGAATTGCCAACTCTTGCTATTTCATTGCTTCCTTTTACAGTAAGC